>Ga0115564_10002315_pt1 | contig 16721 bp, 17 predicted proteins | sample COGITO_mtgs_1105_7_FD_88680 | JGI IMG/M metagenome (GOLD analysis project Ga0115564, IMG submission 88680) | Pelagic marine microbial communities from North Sea - COGITO_mtgs_110523 | ecosystem: Environmental > Aquatic > Marine > Epipelagic | place: Germany:Helgoland, sampling site Kabeltonne...
CTAAACCGCCCGATCTATCAGCGCACAGCGGCCTATGGTCACTTCGGCCGTAGCCCCGAAGCGGATGGTGGATTCAGCTGGGAGCGCACGGATCTGGTGGATGCGCTGAAAGCAGCGGTCTGAGAATAAATGAATATTCTTATTACAGGTGGCGCGAGCTACATTGGCAGCCACACTCTTGTGGAAATCATAAGGGATGGCCCCAAATAGTTATCGCGGACAACCGCGTTAACGGCCACGCAGACGCGATAGGGCGTGTGGGTGGGCTTACGAATACCGATATTCAGTTTGCAGTTGGAGATATTCGCGTCAAACTGTTTTTTTGAGAGCCGCAATACCTTCCGTACAACGAAAACCATCCAGTTGCCCCAATCAACCCGTACGGAGGGACCAAGCTGATGGTGGAGCAGATGCTTGGAGATTGGTCATCCCTTTCCTTGCGCTAATTAAATCTAGTTGGCGCACATCCGTCGGGCCTGATAGGACAAGATCCTCTAGCACAGCAAAACAATGTGCTGCCGTTCGTTACACAAGTAGCGGTTAGCAGGAGGTCAGAGTTGCAAATATTTGGAGATGACTACGCTACAAGAGACGGAACGGGGGAGCGGGACTAACTGCATGTCATTGATCTAGCAAAAGCACATGTCCTAGCTTTCGGAGCTCTAACGAGCAAAGCAGGGCATGACCTTATTAATATTTGTACTGGGCATGACGTCACCGTTAATGAAATAGTAAACGCTTTCAAAACCGCATGCGTCCACCTCATAAAAACGCGCACCGTAAACCCGCGCGCTTAAGACTTGCCTAACTTTTATGCAAATAATGAACACGCGGACGCCCGCTTGGGTTGGACAGTCAAACTAGGCCTCGCAGATAAGTGCAAAGATACCTGGACTTGGCCGAGGCAAAAACTCGGCGGGTCTAAGGCTAGTGAATATTAGCCGAAGCAGTCAGATATTTGACTTTTGCCAGCGAAGAAAATGGTAAAAAGATTTCAGGCGTATTTTATGACAATTGTTGTTGTTGGCTTGGGATATGTTGGGCTATCGAATGAAGTTTTGTTGGCACAACATAACGAAGTCATTGGTATAGAATATTTTATTGTTTAAAATCCGATTCACAATTGATGAACATAAAATCAAAGCTGCCTTGCCTGTAATTGGGTTTGTTGCTATGCCCCTCGAGCAAGGCACAGCCAAAAGAACTAATAACGATGGGAGCGCACCAATTTGATTGGTGCGCCTAAAGCTGGAGGCAAAGTTAAGAATGATAGCTTTTTTTAAAAGTTTTATTGTTTCTGGCGCAAACATAGCTGGACCAGTGCTTTTACTGATTGTTTTTCAAAAAATAACAAATCCAGAGATATTTATAAACAATTATCGAAATTATTACAATGTAACGTTTTTATCGACATTCATTACTTTGCAAGCTCAAGCTACAATGTTGAGACGGAATTTTGGTAATAGCCTGCAAAATGATCTCATCTACTTTGTCAAAAGATCATTTCACAATTTATTTTATGGAGTAATCATTGGAGTAATTTTATTCCTTATATTAAATGACATCCTATTCCCAACCACCAAAGCTATCGATTTTATTTACTGCCTTATATCAGCATATTTTTTCCAAATCTTCCAAGGGATCATCAATATTTTGAATCGAAGGCGAAGCTTAAATTATCAAATATTTAGTATTTTGCTTTTTTATCTTGTACAATTAATTCTAATTTTAATATTAGCCCAAGTTACTCCAAATTCGAATACTTTGCGAATATTTGTTATTGTTTTCGCTTCGACGCTTCTATTACTTCTAATTTACCAAATAAGGCAAGCCAGAACTACAACTTATCAAGAAAATGAGGATGCTCTCAAACTTTATGAACGATGGTTAGTGCCACATGTTGTAAGTGCATATTTACTAGCAAACTATGAAAGAATATACATCATTAATCACTTCGAATATCAATTGTCATATGAATTCATATTATTGAGTCAATTTATAATGTTGTTATCAGTGGTTCCCATGACTATAAATAGAATTATTGTTCCAAAGATATTTGATGGCGAAATACACTTGGGAAAAGATAAAATAAAGAAAGTCGGCTATTTACTGGCAGCATTTTTCTTGTTATTTATGACCTATGCCGCTGTTATTTCGTTCATTTTCACTGAAGTATTATATTATCAATCGATTACCGATTGGAGGATTTTTTTTATAATGTCTCTATTGCAATATTTAAATATGATATACTTGATACTAATAACCTTTCTACACCACAAATACGATACATTTTCAATCTCAATTATCACTGTGTCGATTTCTGTATTTTATTTAGCTTGTCTGAATATTTTTGCAATTGAGAGTATTTTGGGTGTGGTGACAATAGCGCTAGCAGCGAAATTTATTCAAATTGTGGCTGTAAGTTGTAAAGTTTGGCCGAAAAAACATGCGTAGTATATTAGATTCAGAGCCATGGATAAAATCAGAAAATTGTCCGATTTGTACAAGTGAAAATATTGGCTTCTTATACTCAGGTGATCGGTATGATATGAAATTGTCTACTTACATATGTCACGAGTGCTACTTTGTCTTTACGAACCCTTACCCATCAGAATCTCTGATATTAGATTTTTATGAAAACGAATATTGGAACCTATATTTTAAAAGTTCTCAAACAAAAAACAAGGACTTGCTAGAGGCTCGACAAACTCGTTGTGAGGGTTATTATAACTTTATAAACCGTGAAGTGATGCTGAGCGGCACAGTGAACCAGACCTGCCATTTGATCGATTTTGGTGGCGGGGAAGGCGTCTTTACTAAGTACTTAAAAGAGTCATCAAAATACAAGACCTACCTATTTGAGCCTAGTGTAAGTGAACGGAAACTAGCGCTCGATAACAACTGCGCAGATTTAGTGACTTTTGATGAGAGGCAGTTGATTAAGACATTAGTGGGCAATCAACAGTCATCAGATTTAACAATCGTTTCATGTATACACGTATTAGAACATCTAACTGATTTTCCCAAATTTTTCAATTTTTTAGACAATGTCTTAAAATATAACGATTTGATTTATATCGATGTGCCTAATTTGCTTGCATACCAACATGTGAAGGAAATCCACATTGCGCACAAATCACACTTCAGTCCAAATACTCTGATTCAATTATTTTGCAATTATGGATACGAATGCGCTGCTATAGAAGAATATGAGCCTAGTTACCACCCTGCATCTATTCGTGCAATATTCAGAAAAGTGAATAAAAAAGTAACGATGAGTTATACAGAGCACGTGAAACTTAGCCTAATTCAAGATATTTTTTCAAAAATTTCCGAAACAGCAGAAATTTGGAATTCACCAATATCAAGAATAAAAAGAAAATTAAAAACTGCATTAACACATTTTATATGAATTTATTATATAAATCATGCTTAGGTCCGTTATTTTATGCGCAGCGAGCAAGCCAGCGCTCCTTATTTATTTCTATATGTAAAATTTTTGCCCGAATTATGTTTTATAGGGTGACTATCAATGGCGTTAATGAAGCAAATTTATTATTCATTAATAACTCTATGCAACGCCAAGATTTGTTGCAGGATTATGAAGTATTAAGATCCTATTTTTTGAAAAAAGGCATCAAGTCGAATAATGCTACATTTCAATATAAATTAAATCCTTTAGGCATCAATTTTAATAATATAATTAAACTTACATATCACAAAAATTTGCGTGCGGCAAACTATCAATCATTGCTTAAATATAGATCAACTAGAATTGGGGCCTTAGCCAGATTGTATCTTTTCCTACGAATAAGCGAAGCTGCTATAATTTTTGATCATTTCAGTGAATACATCAGTAGATCTACCATAAGGCAAGTCATAGTCCATAAGGAGATGGAATTCCTACAAAATATATTCGTTTTAGCCTCAAAACAAAACAAGGTTCAAACCATCGCATTGCAACATGGCTTTTACGAAGATAGTGGCGAAATGGTAAATGTTCAGAATGTAAATTCTATCAATTATCTAGCAAGTGTTTCTGATTTAATTTGGTGCTGGGGTGAAACTTCAAAATTACTGTTCCAGCGTTACACCAGGACTCCAATATGCGTTATTGGAATACCATCTGACTTGCAAAGCATTAAGGAGCAATTTTCAGAAAAATGTGCCGTTATACTTGATAGTGTCGACCGTGTTGACACTAATTGTTCACTTGAGGCAATAGCGAAGCAGCACAATAGTGTAATATTTTATCACCCAGATGATCCCCGGTATACAGAGCGTGTGAAAGACTTATTAAGTACAAATGCAAAGTTTTATTTGGGGTGTCACAGTTCTTTTCTACTAAAGGCCAAATTAGCAGGAAGAGAAGTACTTTTGCTACCCGGATCAAGGTTACTTGAAGCGGGTCACTTAGACATAGACGGAGATACTGGATTAGTTAAGTTCACAGACAATTTAATGCAATGTCATGTCCGCCAGTCAGGCTTACAATCATGTGAGTTGGCATTTCAATCTTTAAAATTTGCAGGAGCAACAAGCCGATGAAAGCAGTGATACTAGCCGGTGGTCTTGGCACTCGTTTGTCCGAAGAGACCTCTTTGCGACCAAAGCCAATGGTTGAAATCGGCGGCATGCCTATTTTGTGGCATGTTATGAAGATTTATTCTCACCATGGTATTAAAGATTTTATCATTTGTTGTGGATACAAAGCAGGTTACATAAAAGATTATTTTAAGAATTATAGCTTGATTAATTCGGATTTTACCATTTCCACAATTAGTGGAGACCTGAAAGTTCATAACAAGACAGTTGAAGATTGGAACGTCACGCTAGTTGATACTGGCCATGATACGATGACAGGTGGTCGTTTAAAACGTGTTAGAAAGTTCCTGGATAACGAAGAAAACTTTTGTTTTACCTATGGAGATGGTGTTGCAGATATAAATATATCTGAATTATTAGAATTTCATTCGGCACATCAAAAATTAGCAACAGTTACTTCAGTTAGACCGACACCACGTTTTGGTGCACTCATCACGGATGGAGCGTCTGTGACAAATTTTTCGGAAAAATCTAAGTTAAATGAGAGCTTAATTAATGGTGGTTTTTTCGTATTGAAACCTGCTGTTATCGATATGATAGAGGGTGATCATACGACATGGGAACAAGAACCATTAACAGCATTAGCAACCTCTGGAGAACTGATGCACTATCATCATTCTGGATATTGGCAACCGATGGATACATTAAGAGAAAAGAACGAACTTGAAACGCTTTGGTCATCGGACCAGGCACCATGGAAACTTTGGTAATGAAATATCACAACATTTTAGGTAAACGGGTTTTGCTAACTGGGCACGATGGCTTTAAAGGTACATGGCTTTCGGCAATTTTGGAAAAGCTAGAGTGTGAAGTACTTGGTGTGTCTAATTTCGCTTCTGAAAATAGAGCTTTCTACTTATCAAATGGTCTCAAAATCTCGGAAGAGAAATTATGTCTAACTCAGTCAAATCGATTAAAGAAATTGGTGACTAATTTTAAGCCAGAAATTGTAATACATATGGCAGCACAGCCGTTAGTTAGGAAATCATATGATGACCCAATAGACACCTGGCAAACAAATTTGATTGGTACATTGAATATTCTAGAGGCTTGTCGGAGCGAAAAAATAGTTCCAAAATTAATGATTGTAACAACAGATAAAGTTTATAGAAATAAGGATTGGCAATGGGGCTATCGTGAAAATGACCAGTTAGGTGGAAAGGATCCATATAGTGCTTCCAAGTCGGCATGTGAAATTTTGGTTCGATCCCATCGAGAAAGCTATTCTAGCATGGCTGGTACCATAGTAGTTCGTGGGGGAAATGTTATTGGGGGAGGAGACCTGTCCGCAGATAGGTTAATGCCAGATCTGTACCGTGATTATATTGCAGGGCGAGTCACGTATATTCGCAATCCTGGCGCTACACGTCCATGGCAGTATGTGTTGGACTGCCTTGATGGTTATATGAGTATTCTTAATCGACACTTGGAAGATACAGCGGATTTAAGTTTTGAGTATAATATTGGCCCAAACTTGGAAGCCAACAAATCAGTTCTTCAATTTTCTGAAGCTGTGCAACAACACCACAATGTTCAGTTTGAAATAGGGCAGACAGATAAAGGATACAAAGAAAGTAATTTCTTATATTTAGACAGCTCAAGAGCCTATCGTGAATGCAAATGGAAGCCACAAATTACCTTTGAAAATGCAATTCAAGAAACCTGTAAATGGTATTTCTCTAGTGATAAACTAAAGTCAGAGATATTTTCTGCAAATATTAAAAAATTTATCGAAAATGAATAAGAGAATTAAAATTTCTGATACAGAAATTGATGGTCTGAAAAAAATGGAGCTATCTCCCCTCGCCGATGATCGTGGAGATCTCACGCGATTGTTCTGCTTTGCCGAACTTCAAACTGTAGCAGAGTTTAATGTCTCCCAGATAAATATAGTAAACAATCCTAATCGAGGCACTGTCAGAGGTATGCATTTCCAAGCTTGGCCTGGAACAGAAAACAAGATTATTTATTGTATCAAGGGTAGAATTATTGATATTTGCTTGGACTTGCGAACCAGCTCTAACACTTTTGGCAAAAAAATTGAAGTTGAACTAAGTCCCCAAAACGCAGTGCTGGTACCGTTTGGTGTTGCTCATGGTTATCAAACGCTCACTTGTAATAACACAATAGTTTACCTCCATAGCGCGGCCTACAATCATACGTTGGATCGAGGTATTCATTGGTGTAATAAAATTGCACCAATAAGATGGCCTTTGGACGTAACAGCTATCTCCAAGAAAGACATGAACTTACCCAAGGAAGCACATTATGAAATGCCGCAACTGTAAATCCCTAGAGTTAGAGAGCGTAATTGATCTAGGAACAGCGCCTGCTTCAAACGCGTATTTGCAAAAAGAACACCTCAATATGACCGAAGGCCATACACCATTGGAGATTGTGATTTGCCAGCGTTGTAAATTGGTCCAAACCAAGGATTTCTTTCAATCAGATGAATTATTTACTCCTGATTATGCATACCTCTCTTCCACTTCTGAAAGCTGGTTAAAACATTGTGAAGATTTTTGTGCTTCTATAAGCAAGGACTTAGATCTTTCAGAACATAGTCTCATTTGTGAAGTTGCGTCTAATGACGGCTATCTTTTGAAAAACTTTGTAGCCAAGGGTTTCAAATGCTTTGGTATCGAACCAACATCTGCTGCCGCTGAGATAGCAGTCTCAAAAGGCGTTGATACGATTGTAAAGTTTCTGGGTCGTAAAACGGCTGCAGAAATAGTGCGTAGCCGTGGTAAATGCGATTTAATTATCGGTAACAATGTTTACGCTCATGTTCCTGATATACGCGATTTTACTGATGGATTGGCGGTATTATTGGCTGATACTGGCACAATTAGTTTGGAATTTCCGCACATACTAAGTTTACTTACACACTATCAATTTGACACAATATACCACGAACATTTTTCATATCACTCACTGTTTACATGTCAGGATATTTTTCGAAGGTCAAATTTAGAAATTTATCATGCAGAAAAAATAGATACACACGGAGGAAGCTTGCGTCTTTTCGTGCAACATAGTTCAGGTCCAAATCAAAAAACGAAAGATTTTGAGGACGTATTGCGTGGAGAACTCGAAGCCGGTTTACATACAACTGCCACCTACATGGAATTAAGAAACCATGCTACACGAATTAGAAATGAATTGCGTGCTATAATATGCCAGATAAAAGCCGATGGCGACAACATAGTAGCGTATGGCGCAGCCGCTAAAGGCAACACGCTTCTGAATTTCTGTGGTTTAACAAATTTAGATATTGATTGCGTATATGATAAATCTATTCTGAAAATTGATAAATATTTACCTGGCTCCCGCATACCAATTTTAGACGCAAAAACAATAACCAGTTCAACTGCGTCCCATATATTGATCTTACCGTGGAACATTGAAACCGAAATAATTCAACAATTTGAACGGTTGGGTATAACCGGTAAGAAAATCATCACTGCTATCCCTAAAGTTGTCATTAAAGAGATCTGATGCTCGTCTTAGTGTTACCAAGTAGTTCAAACGGTTTAGGCCCCGTTGATAGGCGTCGGATATTAACGTTTGTTAAATCAACTTCTCATTATGAATATACATTTGATATTAAGGCAAAATTTGACTTAATTTATTGCGCAGGGTCAGGTGATACTGGTTTAGCTCTAAAATTAAAAGAAACTGGTAAACCGTTAATTTACGATTATGCTAACCACTACTTACAAGAAAACATCCCATTGAAAAACGTTTTAAGGCCAGCATATTTTAGCTTTTTTAAAGGCCATAAATATACTTTTGAAACCTATTCATCAACTATTCAGAAAATTATTGAGGTAGCAGATGTTGTTGTATGTAGCAGTGAGGTTCAGAAAACTTACCTAGAACAAAATACAAAAGTAAAAAACATTCATGTATTGACAGACTTTTTTGAAAACGATTTTCCAAGCTTATTCAATCGGAAATTCAAACCACCTAGTACAAGGAGCCAACATCTTATTTGGGAAGGGCAAGCGGAGAATCTGAAGAATTTCACGTCAATCACAGATCGGGAGTTCTTCAAACTTAAAATATCCTTGATAACTGATCTCAAATATCGTGATGGTCTATTCAAAAGATCTTCGAAGAATTTCTGCGATCGGTTATTTAATGACTTTGTAATTTATGACTGGAATGTTGATGCTTTAATTTCTCGTGCACAACATGGAGATATTGGGATAATACCGATCGAAAAAGATATACCGATATATGCTGCCAAGCCAGAAAATAAAGCAGTTCTCATGTTTCTTCTTGGCCTACCTGTTCTTGCAACTTCGATCTTGGCATACAGTCAGCTGTTTGAGCGACTGCAGTTAGACCATTTAAAGGTTACCGATGCATCTCAATGGGTGGAAAAAGTACAACAATTACGGGGACTGAAAAATTCTGATTACCAAGATTTATGTATGTACTTAAATAATTTTGCTCGGAAGGAATATTCGACGGAAAATTTACGGCTTAAATGGCTGAACGCATTGGAAAGTTATTAGTATGCGGATTCTGTATTTACATAGGTGCGTTGGGGAAAATTCAGAAAAGTTATTAAGCAGATTTATTCACTCTCTTAATTGCCAATCATTATCTTTTAGTGAGAACTGTATATTACAGGTAGTAGTAAAGGGGCCAAAGCAAATAGATTGGGTTGCCTTAGAACATAATCTTACACTCTCCTCTGTATATGTTTGCGACCCAATTCAAGTGCCTGATGATGGTTATGATATTGCAGCTTACGCGCGAGCATCACGACTGATGTCAGACAGGGTAACACTATATTTAAATAGTTTCAGTAGATTTAGTTCGCCCAAATCTTTATCTATTATGAATGACAGTTGGGATAATGTTTGTTCAAGCAGCCTCCTCGGGTGTTCGGGAGCGATGGGTAGGTATTCCCGTTATAAACTCCAAGTTGGTATATTGGATAAACATAAAACTGCACCATTCCAGAGTTGGCTGATTTATCTCAGATCTATGCTTCGTGAACATGCAAATCCTCATGTGCGTACTAATGGGTTTATTGCCCATTCCGATAAGATCGCAGAATATTTTGCTGCGCGAAAGTTTCCTCAAACCAAACTTGAGTGTTATGAGGTTGAATCAGGATCTGAAAGCTTAACTAACTTTTTTGAACAAAAATACTTGTTGTCGCTCAATGGCATTCATCCGCTTGAGCAACCAGTGAAAGGAGGATTTCGTAGAAATAGTCAAGAAAATCTGTTAGTCTTAGATAATCAAACTGATCACTATGATAGCGCAAGTTGGATTAATAAAAAATTACTATCCATGCGGAGTTATATTTGAATGCCAAGTAATCCCAATAGCATTGTGGCAAGAATTCTAAGTACTAATCATCGTCTTTTTCTCGAAAGCCATTTAAAAAAAGATCTTAAAAAGTTCCGCGGGGTTGCGCTTGTACTGGGGGCTGGTCACGATCCATATCGGCATCTGCTACAGGAGACTTCAAAAATCATCACAAATGATATAGACGAAACTTTACCAAATATTGACTTACTCTCAACAGCAGACCAATTGGATCTCGAGGATAGCAGCGTAGACGCCATTGTCGCTATTGAGGTTTTAGAGCATGTACCTGATGTTGAGAAGGTATTGCGGGAGTGTCAGCGAGTACTGACTACAGGCGGTAAAATATATATAGCTATGCCTGCAATGTACCACATTCATGGAGACCCCGATGATTACCGTCGGCTTACAAAATCTGGGTTGCGTCAGACCCTAGGCGACAATTATAACATTGAAGTGGCCAAATACTATGGCAATCTTTTTACGGTTATTCTCGATAGTTTGAGCTCATGTCACCCAATCGCGAGCGTTCTAAGGCCTTTATTTAGACTTGGATTATTGTTAAGCTACACTAGCAATAAATTTCCGTCTGGAGTTATCGTAATTGCTCGCAAAAAATAGAAGCTTAATTTTATCACTAATGATAGTTTTTCCGACTATGTATATTGTTGAGCGCGGCATACACCTTTTTATCTCTTTAACTATTGGATTACTCCAAGCTAAGACCTTTAAATTAAATGTAAAAATAATTATATTAACCATGTTATTGGTGATACCTTGCGCAATATATTTTATAGTTGGTGTTATCAGAGGAAATGATGTTACTTCTGCGATACCACTTTATCTAGTTTGGCCCTTCTTTTTTATGATGGCTGTTCACTTCCGCATCAATCAGAAAGAGCTGTTAACTTTTGAAAAAACCGTAATTATCGCGACAGTTGGTACTTGTTTTTTTGTTATTATTGGGGTGACTTGGATTCTCACTTTCGGTAAGAACTATTTTTTTGAGTTCGTGTACCCGATCTCCATTGGATATGTAAATGGTAATCCCAAATTTGGATCTCAATTTTTGCCAATTTTATGCTTTGCGATACCATTTACATTGATTGCGTCACTCAATAGATCGCGCATTGTACAAATTCTTTATCTACTTGCATTTATTTTTATGACGATTTTCTCGATAGTATCTGGGCGATCTGTGTTTTTGCTTTGCATACTTATGCTGCCAATTTATCTTTTTCTAAATTACTTTTTTGTTAGAAGAACTGTAAAGCGAAAAATTGTCAAAACGTTGATAGCAATATTTTTAGTATTTTCACTTGTAAGTGTATTGTTTTCTGATCAAATATCAATTGCATTGGAAATATTTATTGAAAAATTATTAGGAATTGACAACAGCGTCACAAATTCGGGACGACGGCTTGAACAATTTAACCATATCATTTCTGCAATTTCGGTTAGGCCATATGGAAGCGGGATAAACGCTCCAGAGTACCCCGGATCAGATGTGGTAGCCTTTGAGGTAACATATCTTCAAATATTACATAATTTTGGAATATTCATTTCATTAGTGTTTATTGTGATTAACGCGTCATTGTTTATAATGGTTTGGAGTTTTTTTAGAAAACGAGGAGATTTGAACATCATTTCACCTTGGCTATTTGGTTATATTAACTACATGATCTGCTCAGCATCAAATCCTATACTTTTAAAATTTGATAGACTATGGATACTTTGGATCCCATTATTTTTATATGCAAACCGAAAACTATTAACCGATGAAAAGTAAAAAAGTATTAGTGTTAGGAGCATCGGGCTACTTAGGCTCCAGATTAAAACATGAACTCTTTAAAAACGATTATGTTACTTTTGGGCTAGGAAGAGATGATACTAATGATTTTAAAATTGATTTACGTTCCGCAGATACTGACAGTCTATCCGAAATTTTTAACCAGTTCGACGTTGTTGTAGGTGCATCTTGGTACGTAAATCACGTCGATTATATGTTTTCCTCTGAAAATCATATTTGGCAGAAAATTTATAATGAAATCGTTTTGGATGCATTGACGAAATCAGGGGTACAACACTTCATTGGCTTAGGATCATGTTTAGAGTACGGATTAGATCCTGCCAGTCCCATTACCAAAAATTCGCCAACCGTCACCGATACGCTGTACGCAGAATGTAAGCATCGCGTTTTTAACAAATTTACCAACCAGCTTAGGGACGCTCAGTTTTCTTGGCTCAGATTATTTTACGTATACGGCGGTAATGAGAATCCAAGTAAGCTAATTCCATCCCTACGAAGAACAATTTTGAGGGGCGAGTCATTCGATTTTCGCAATCCGGACATTGTAAATGATTACGTTCATGTTGATCATGTTGTACAAAACATCATGCGAGTACTCGAACTAAGTTTATCTGGACTTCACAACATAGGTAGTGGTCGTCCGGTGAGAAACGGGGATTTGCATAGCATTATTTCAGGTAATTCATATGATCCTAGACCAATTAAAAACTCACGAGGGCATTATTGCTCAGATGTATTAATGACCGATAACAACACCCAATTTCGACTTTAAAATTTCGATTTGAGGTGTTATATTTATTTGTGAGCTAGGCGCTACCCTGCAATTTGTAAAAGAGCTAAAATTGATCAACACAAAAAATAAACAACTTAGTGAATTAAATTCAGCAATTCTTAAATCTCAATTTATGAATCCTGTTGATTTGTCGTCCCTGCGAACTCAATGCCTGGCCGCAAAGCCTTGCCGCCATGTTTCCATTGATGGCTTGTGGAAGGCTGAAATTCTGGATCAAGTGCGACAAGCAGTTTTAAAAAACCAAAATTGGGCAGGCGAAAAGGATTTTTACGGTTCTAAGAAAAAACGCTGGCAGCCCGAATGGAATGAGATGCCTGCCGAAGTAAATAATTTTATGGCGCACCTTAATCAACCGTTGGTATTGAGAATTATTGAATACTTAACTGACGAAACCAATTTGATATCTGATCCATATTTAGAGGGTGGCGGCATTCATTCTACTGGTCAAGATGGCTTCTTAAAGCTTCATACTGATTTTAATTGGAACGAAAAACTGCAGCTTTATCGCAGAATTAATATTCTCGTTTATTTAAATAAAGGATGGCAAAAGGAATTTGGTGGTCAAATCGAACTAGCTAGTAAAGATGGATCTGGAGACTTCACAACCAATGTCGCCCTTGATCCGATATTTAACAGGACATTAATATTCGTCACCGATGATCATTCCTACCATGGACAACCCAATCCAGTGAAGCATCCATTAAAGCAATCCCGTGATTCCCTAGCGGCATATTACTACCAATCGAAGAAGCCAGAGGGCACAGCATCAAGTAAAAGAACGGGTACTGACTATTTTGACGAGAAAGGAGTTAAGATAAAATCTGGCCCTGCCTCAATGATTAAACGAAAAGTTTTTCGTTATTTTAAGTAAGACGGTCAGTATTTCCTAGTCGCTTTGCATGAATAGATTTTCGCAAATATACTTATATGGTCCTTAAATTTTATAATCTTGATTCATAACTTCAACTGAAAAAATTTTTGAGTTATGTAGTTACTATTTAATAGGAGATACCTGTATGATACTAGTCCAGTGGAATGAAGTAAACTTTCCAATATTAAGGAAGTATGCGGATAAATATGATTTGAAAAGCCTCACAGCTGTCCTGAAGTATAATCAAACGATCACTCATTCTGAAACAAAATATGAACTACTCGAACCATGGATTCAATGGGCATCAGTGAATACGAGTTTGCCTTTTGAAAAACATAAAATATTTAGACTTGGTGATGTAGTACTTTCAGATAAATCACAGATTTATGAAGAAGTTGAGAAAAAAGGATTTAAAGTTGGTGCTATATCGCCAATGAATGCCCTAAATCGCTTGAAGGATCCAAGTTATTTTATTCCTGACCCGTGGACGGACACGCACAGCGACAACAGCTTTACTAGTAAGCAATTAACAGCGATTATACGTCAAACTGTAAATGATAATGCTGCAGGGAAAATTACTTTTTTAAGCTACGTTTCCCTCATTATTATTTTTATGAGATTTGCAAGCAGAAAACATTGGACCACTTACGTAAGCCTAGCTATCAAATCAAGAAAACGAAAATGGTGTAAGGCCCTATTTTTGGATTTGTTACTATCTGACGTTCACAACAAAATGTTTTTAAAGGAAAGCCCAGACTTCAGCACGCTATTTTTAAACGGCTTTGCACATATTCAGCACCATTATTTTTTGAATAGTGAGTTTTCCGAGGCACCCATAAAAATGCCTGAATGGTACATCGCAAGTGGTGTTGACCCTCTGTATGATGCGGTGATCGTTTATGATAAAATTGCACAAAGTATCATTGAAAATGCAGAAGAGCGGCCACTGCTTTTCGCTACGGGCTTATCACAGCAGCCATATCACCGTCCAATATTTTATTATCGACTCGCTGATCACAGCAATTTTATGCAGCTTTTGGGATTTGAGCGTTTTATTGTTCAGCCTCGAATGACACGGGATTTTCAAGTCACTTTCAGTAGCGAAAAAGAAGCTAAAGCGTGTAAAGATAAACTTGAATCGTTCTCAGTAAACAATAAAGTTTTATTTGAGGTTGAACAGCGGTGTGAGACATTATTCGCTACACTTGTATACGATGAAAAAATTACTGAAAATGATAGGGTCAAGAGCGATAGCAGTGTCATTCAATTGCTAGATCATGTCGTATTTGTCGCCATTAAGAATGGTCATCATTGTGAGACCGGTTATATTGCATGGTCAAATTTACCCAATCATTTTCTTTCAAATGAACTTGAGCACGTATCTATGCTTGGAGAAAAAATCACTGATTATTTTACTGATCATATGAGTGATTGAACGGCAATGAATAAAGAAATAATATTTTTAGCCAACCATATAACCTATTTTGTATCTCACCGTTTAGCGATTGCCGAAAAGCTTAAAAGCTTAGGCTATGAAGTCACGGTAATAACGGGGAGGAAAAAGAAAATAAATGAGAACCAATGTTATAGTTTAGTTCGATCAAAAGGAATAAAGTTAGAAGTGGTAGAACACTTTGCAGGTACTAAAAATATCCTGTCTTTATTAACGTTTCTTATGTTCGTAATAAAAATGTGCCGTCAAAATAATAATAAAATTTTGCACTGTATTTCCACAAAGAGTGCGATAGTGGGTTTAGCTGCAGCGTTTATTACTCGCACAGAAGTGGTGTGTTCTTTCAGCGGACTCGGGCTCTTATTTCAAAAAAATGGTAACCGATTTTTCTTTAAATATAAAATCTTTTTAATTCATTGCTATTTCCGATTCTTGCTTAAGTTCGTAACTTGTCGTTTCATAGTGCAAAATCAGCAAGATAAGGCCAAAATCTCAGAGACATTTTTAGTCGAAGAAAGCATTATTACACTCACAAAGGGATCTGGAGTTGTTTTGGATGATTATGTTTACAACATCAATGTGAAAAGAAACGTCGTTTTAATGGCAAGCCGCCTTTTGAAATCAAAGGGCGTTTTTGAATACATAGCTGCGTCAAAAATGTTGTCAAACTTATACCCTGACTGGACCTTTTTACTTGCGGGCGAACCAGACGCTGATAGTCCCGATTGTGTAGATTATGCTGAACTAATGCGCGAACTGGAAAATTCCAACGTTGAGTGGATTGGTCACCAAGCTAATCTATCAGAAGTTCTACAAAGCGCCCGAATTTTTACTTTGCCATCATACTATAATGAAGGGTTTCCAAAGGTACTTATCGAGGCCAGTGCTTGCGGCTGCGCGATTGTTACTACTAATACTCCGGGCTGCCGTGACGCAATAAATAATGGTCAAAATGGCATTTTAATTTCGCCTCGAAGCGCAGAAGAACTTTTCGCAGCCATAGAAAAGTTGATTTTGGACAATAGCCTTTCCGAGAGGCTTGCAAAAAAATCTAATCATTTCGCAAAACTTAACTTTTCTATTGATGATGTTTTTGACAAATACATTGAAGTTTATCATAGTTTCAGATGAAATGAATAGAACAAGCAATAAAATCTCTTACTATTTCACTAAGTCACCTGACCTGTCAGGCGAAACATTATAGTTGTATTGTAGCCGTTACAATCTTCATTTCACTCGTAGTTTAATAAAAGGATTGAGAAGAATTTGATGTGGACATGGTGTTACAAAATGACAAAAAAAGTTCTGACATGAGCCAAGTAGATATTAATGCAATCGCCGCGCGTGTGATTTCGATTGAGGCGAAGCGCACGGACTTACACATTTTGATACACACAAAACATTTGTTGAAAATAACTGTTTAATAACAATTAATTTAAATACGTATAGTACATTGCAAATCCGTGTACACCGGTTCGATTCCGGTACCCGCCTCCATTAAAATCAGATACTTAGATTGTTATCTGCCCCAAAAATACCCGAAAAATCTCATACACAATTCATACACAGTCCGGGGACAGTTCTTTACTTGATTATTAGTCTACCTTTAGTAGTATTATTAAAATCAGGTAGATAAGAATTAAGTGAGAGTATTTTGAGCGCTGGTGTTCAAGCAGTTCCCATACACCAACGATTAGTTCTTGATAAGCGCGAGAACACCGACAACTGGTACGCTCGTCTTTCACTTGCAGATGGCGGTAATATTAGACGCAGCACAAAGACAGCAAACTTGGAATTAGCAAAAGAGATTGCTCTCAAAATCTACTACGAAACAGAAGCAAGGATAGAAAATAAACTC
>Ga0115564_10002316_pt1 | contig 16720 bp, 9 predicted proteins | sample COGITO_mtgs_1105_7_FD_88680 | JGI IMG/M metagenome (GOLD analysis project Ga0115564, IMG submission 88680) | Pelagic marine microbial communities from North Sea - COGITO_mtgs_110523 | ecosystem: Environmental > Aquatic > Marine > Epipelagic | place: Germany:Helgoland, sampling site Kabeltonne...
GCGATCTCAGCTTCACTGCGAGAAAGGTGCAAATACTCCGCTTTCATCCGCCCAATCCCGTGTTCGGCGGAAATCGAGCCACCCCATGAGGAGACCAGTTCCAAAACTTCGCGATCAATGTCGAAATTCTCGGATTCGGTGGTGAAAAAGATGTGAAAATTTCCGTCAAGTAGGTGCCCGAAAATCGCAACTTGGCTGACCCCAGCTCGTTCGAGTAGTGCACACAAAGCGGCATAGCTCTGCCCTAACACGCCTTGTGGCACACTCACATCAAGTTTGTGAACAACGCCAGCTGACTCAACCGCCAAACTCTCGGTTACCCGCTCCCGTAAGGACCACAGTTTTTCCCGGTCAGTTGCATCAACTGCCATCACCAAATTGTCGCAGGTGGCAAGAAAATCACTATTTAATTCACCACGAACTTCAAGCAACAAGTGAAACACCGAATCAAATGGAACTGCCGTCCCGGTGACCCGCTTTACGCAATCAATACTGGCCCGGTCAACAATCTCAGCAGCGTGAATATTTCCGATGAATCCGGACGCGATCTTCAACGCAGCAGAAATCGATTCGACCCCACACACCAAAAGTTGCACCGCTTCTGGCCGCAGCAACTGCACGCGGACTTTCGTGATCACGGCGAGAGTACCTTCGGAGCCACACAGTAATTGTGTGAAGTCGTAGCCCGTATTGTCTTTTGCCAGACCGCGCAAGGTTGAGATCACTTCACCGCTTGGTAGCACCGCTTCAACCCCCACAACCTGCTTGCGCATCATGCCGTGAGCAACCACGTGAATCCCACCGGCATTTGTTGCCACCATGCCACCGACCGTTGCCGAGTCTCGTGCGGCCAGATCCACCCCGAACTCGAGATCGTGAGTCCGCGCAAACTCATGCAACTGCACCAGCGTCACGCCCGCGCCCACGGTCACGTGACCGCTGATCGGGTCGAAGTCCTCGAAGGAGCATAAATAAGTAGTGGAAAGCAATATGTCAACCGAGTCCGATCCCATTGATGACGTATTTTGATTCTCCGAATGTGCTTCTAGCCCTGATAACCGCGGTACCGACCCACCCACCAAGCCGGTATTGCCACCCTGGGGAGTCACCGCAACCCGATGCTGGGCACACAATCGCAGCACGCCGGCTACTTCCGCTGTCGAAGACGGCCGCGCCACCGCCAGAGCGGACCCATGGAAATTTCCGGTCCAATCAACCAAGTACCCGGCCATGATCGAACTCGAAGTGAGCAGCTCGTCTGCTCCGACAACGCCACGCAACTCTTGGAGAAATTCCGGCTCATCTAGATCCGACACTTCCACGCTCCTTGCTACTCGTTGAACCTGGAGGTATCCTTTCAGTAATACAAGGTAACTTCCCCGAGCCACCTTGGTTATTGGAGCCCTCAATGTTGACCCTTGGTCGAACACTTCGCACAGTGATGGGGGCCTGTGCGCTCATCTCACTCAGCACAGCGACTGCTGTGGGCATTTCGAGCGTAAGTGCGGTAGACCGAAGCCCCAACCAGACCCCCACCATTGTGGCCACGGGAGAATTAATCCTCACCACCTCCCCGGGAATTTTGCCAGCGTGGGATGCCGCTCGCATCGAACTCACTGCAATTCCCCCAGCTTCGCTCACTGAACTCACCACCAGTGCTGCCCAACGACTCCAACTGCCGGTAGTTGCCAAAACCGGATCAGCTAATGCGCTGTCGGGAGGGTTCCGGTTCACCAATACGAAAACCCGCGAGGTTGTGAACTGCCTCATCCCCACCATTGACACCAGAGCCCGCGTGTTGGATTGCGTCACAATCGGTGCCGGGCAAGTATGGGAAACAACAAAAATCTTTTTCGAAATCAGCAAGATTAAATCATGGACAGCTTTCAACGCGGACGGTCAGCGAACCAGCCTTCTCACCGGAATCGAATTCAAAATTCCTGACGATGGAAGCGCAAAATTTTTCAATGACAAACTGTCCACCACAGTGTTCAGCACAAGTGTGACAATCGCGACGGGAACTTTAGATGTAACCCGCAGGATCACTCGCTAGCATGCAAGTCACCAAACAAGAAGTACTTCTCGTCATCCCAACATTTCGACCTACCCGTTCAGTGATCAGTATCATCGAAAAACTGAAACTCACCACAATAGTTTCCGATGACTGCAGCCCGGTTACCTTCGACCCACTTTTGCGCGAAGTGTCCGCACTCCCCCGCACAACAGTGATCCGAAATTTACACAATCAAGGGATCGCCCGTGGACTGAATCAAGGTCTTGAGCTCGCGGCGTCCCACCGATTCGAGTGGCTCCTCACCGTGGACCAAGACTCTGACCTTGATAGTGATTACGCGCGCGCGATTCTGTCCGCAGCACAAAGCCATGAAGCCCTCTGGATCCAACGACCCGCGATCGGCGTGATCGCTCCACACCAAGTGCAGGACGCTAGCGGTGTCATGACCTACCCCACCAAATTGGTCGACTCGGTCCCAGTGACCCAGGAAGTAATTCAAAGTGGCGCACTGTGGCGGGTGAGTGCCCTGCGGCAAATCGGCGGATTCGACGAGAAGCTTGGAATTGATGCGGTCGATGCCGCCGCATGCCTACACCTGCGCGAGGCCGGATACCTCATCGCTCTCACCGACACCGTTGAGTTGCACCACAACCTTGGCCACTCACACCAAGTAAATATTTTGGGCAAAACAGTCATGGTCACCAACCATTCACCCTCACGGCGAGCCACCATGGTCCGAAACCGGTTGCGCCTAGCCCCCGCCGAGTTCAAACAATCCCCCGTTCACGCGGCGCGAACCCTGCGACGGGTCACCGTCAACTCCTTAATGGGCGGGCTGACCGGCACTGACCGCTGGGAGAAAACAAAAGGTTCCTTATCTGGGCTTCGTCGGAAGACACCCAACGAATAATCGGCTTCCCGCAAGTGTGGTCACACATCTAGATTCACCCTCCAATAGATTCAGATCGTGACCACCAGACGAATACGCCTCACCGACGGCGGATTGGTCCTAGCGCTGAGTCTGTTAATCGCGGTAGTCGCCCAACGCTGGGCCGGCTTGGACACCCCTGACTCCAGCTTCTATGCGAGCTTGTCCCTCTTCGGCGATCAAATCACCGACCGGGCACCCATTACTTCTTACTTTTGGACCCGACTCGGTGTTATCGGACCGGTTCAAGTCCTCACGACCACGCTAGGCACCTGGCTTGGTTTTGCAGCCTGGCGTTACCTACTCATCCTGATTATTGTGGCCAGTACCTACTACCTTGTTAAACGGTTCACCAATCGAGTCAGCGCCATCTGGCTCACCGCACTCATTGTTTCCAGCACGGTGCCATTGAGCTACTTGGGCAACCCTTATCTCACCGGGGCGGTCCTGGCCGGAACGGCGGCGCTGATCAACCTCGCGGTAAACCCCAATCGTGGCGCCGCAGTCTTGAGTGGAATCACAATGGGTTGGTTGGTAATGGTGAACCCCCCGGGGGTTTTGCTCGCGGGAACAATCTGGCTGTCCATCACCATTCACCAAAAACGCCCTTCTCCTCGAGCTCTGCTCTACACGCTCGTCACCACAGCGTTGGCGACACTAGTGACCTTCACCGCTTTCTTGATGTGGGGCCGAGGAATTTTCCCAAAAATGGACTGGTTTGCAGCCTATTTAGACGCTCAGGCAATTGACCAATCGAACTTCTCTAGTGGTGAAAACATTTTCCTCACTGACATTTCTTTGGTGGTCATCGTTCTGATCACGGTAATTACTTTTTTCCTTTGGTTAATGAAGCGCGAGTCCAGTGCCACCCAACTCGGATTCCTAACCGCCACAACCAGCGTCGCTTTCATGCTGGTTTTTAACCCACTCTTGGGTGGTATTGCCCTAGAAGCCCCCATGTATCAAGCCATGCTCTGGCCCCCTGCACTCATTGCCTTGGCTTTGGGTTCGAGCGCATATATCAGCTTTGGAAAAAGCACTCTCCAAGTTGTCTTAGCGATCTTCTCGGTGATTGTCGTTGCAGCAGCCGGATTCATGTCACCTAATCTGAATCTGGCTACCGGCTGGTTACTGGGAATAATCACTGCAATTGCGTTCGTGACAAGCCTCGCGTTCGTGCACGCGTTCACATTCTCATCCCCCACGCCCGCCAAAAACCTGATCACAATCACGACTTTGGCCTTATTCCTGGCCAGCGCCCAACTCGTGCAAAACTCCCGCGGTGATTCAGGACTCTATTACCTCAGTCCCTACCATTGGGCATACTCCAGTAACCCAGTTTCGGACAAAATTCATACTGCGGTCAATGCCCAGAAGTGGTTGCTAGATCACACCACTGCAAGTGACCAAATAATGCTCTGGGTGGATGGCCCTTGGGTCCAGGGTGACCGAGAGTTATATGTTGCTGCCGGAATGCAACTATGGGGAGAGAATCGAATTACTTTGGAACCAAGACTCGCACAGCCAGATATCGAACGGCTGAACGCCTTTGCGCCAACTACTTTGGCGCTCTACGGTAAAACCATGGAGTCTGTGATCAATTTCTGGGAGAGCATTCCGCGGGTCAATAACCCCACGACGCCAATCTGTTACGACTACGCCTGGCCGGCTGACGACTCCTCGGACTTTCCCACAACAACCGGTCACACCTGCCTGACAACTCTGACCTGGGCTAAGGCCAGCACGTCATGACCGCTAAACGCACTTGGATCGAGGTCGCTTCAACCGCGGTATTGGCCACCGCGATCAGCTTGCTTGCCCTCCTGCCGGCCCTGAAAAAACTCGGCAGCGCATGGGGCGGCGGCGACATGCTCAGTGCCTATGTCAATATCGAAAACTGGGGGCTGTTCGGTTTCACCACGGGGAATCGCTTCGGTTACCCGCTGGGCATGAATCAGAATCTTTTTCCCAGCATTGATATCACCCAAAATAGTTTCGCGGCACTCATTGGTTGGATTACCGGTAACCCATTTATCGGAATCAACCTGTTGCTGTTTCTGAGTTTCCCACTCGTTGCGGTCCTGGCCTACTGTTCAATTCGACTCACCGGCCTTCGCGGTCCACTTGCCGTCGCACTTGCCGTCGCGTTCACCATGATTCCATTCCATTTCGCTCGAGGACTTGGTCACGTCTCACTTGCCACCATGTATGGGGCGGTCACTGCGGTGATTCTTGCGCAGATGGTCGGCAGTGGCCGGATGAAGTACATGCTATTTCCACACACGGATACCCCGGTGAAAATCAGAATCACAAATTACTCGATCCTGGTCGCCCTGGTCATCACAACCGCTTGGTCCGGGGTGTATTACGCCGCCTTTGGCTTGTTGCTCATGGCAGCCGCCTGGCTCTGGCAACTCGCCACCACCCGCGCAGACACCCTGATTAACTTGATCCCGATCATCGCGGTGGCGGTGGTCGCCGTCACTGGGTTTATTCCCAGCTTGCTCGCCCTACAAGCAGATCCACCGTACGCATCACTGGGGGAACGGCTCCCCTACGAGTCGGTCATTTTTGCGGGTGTTTTAGCAATTGCTATTTTGGCTGCGCCAATTTCACGGCTGGGCGGACCATTTGTCACCTACAACACCGAAGTGAACCAAGCATTTGGTAACGCGCCCCAATACGAAAATACGACGCTGTCAAACTATGGCACCTGGATCACCCTGGCCGCGATTGTTTTTATCGCAGTTGCACTTCTGACCAGATACCGTTCACGCCTTGGTCTGTTGAGCATGCTGCTCATTACAACTCTCTTATTTTTTATCCCGTGGGGCTTGAACTATGTGTTCGCTGCGCTGGTCACCCCACAGATTCGCGCCTGGAACCGCCTCCTACCTGTTTTGCTACTGCTGATTGTTTTGATGGCTGCAACAATCTTTGCCAACATGAAAGTGCGCAACATAAAAATCACACACACCTATCCAGTCCTCGCCATTGCAATCGTGATTCTTGGCATCACCGCGGTGGAATCGGCCTGGCCTTTTAGCACCCCGTACCGCCAAGGCGCTCAAGACGGCGCCCAGATCATCCAAGTTTCCCGCGACTACACCACCGCGATCGACCAACAGCTCCCCCAAAACTGTGGCATATTGCAACTCCCGCACCAGGTCTACCCCGAAAGCGGACCAACCCGCGATTTTAATGACTATGAACATTTCTGGAACTCGATCATCGACTCCAATAAGAGCTGGAGCTACGGCGCGGTCAAAAACACAAACGCCGGATCTTGGCTCAGCGCACTCCCCCAAGTGCCAAATAGCGAAGACGTCGACCTACTCGCCCAAGCCGGGTTCTGTGGCATCCACCTGGACACCCGGGCATTCGGCGCCACCGCGAAGCAGCGGATAGTCGCCAACCTCACCGAGCGCTACGGCCCGCCCACAGTTACCGCAACAACGTACCAGGATTCCACACCGAACTGGTTTTTCTTCACAACGGACCCGCAGGCCCGCACCCAAGACCCGGTCACTTGGTCACCCGAACTGGTCAACTACTTCTTTGCCCCGGCAATCACCACCGAGCAAGTGGACCTTTCCACCAGGACCGTTGCCCCTCGCGGTTCAAAGGACGATCTGACTTGGTGGTGGACAATCGCCCCGGAGGCAGTCTTCACCCTCCACCCCCTGGATCCACGGGTCCCGTTGACCGAAATAACCGGTGGGATCCGAATTCCTAGCTGCCAAAATGAAAGCGAAGCACAAGTCACATTAACCCTTGGTAGCGGTGAAACGTTAATAACGACGGCTAACCCTAAAACCACCACCGAGTTCAGCATCCCTGTCAAAGACCCCTCCATGGCCGAGAACACCCTGGTCGTGTCAACTGATCTTGTGGGTTGCACGCCCGCGGACGCCAGCTTTTCGCGATACGTGCAGCTCATTAACCTGAACGCGTCATAGAATGACCCTAGGTCGGCTGTGCACTTGGGTGGATTGTAAGTTGCACCAATTGCGGTTGTGAGGCGTTTGACACACAGACTGTCTCATTTTTTGGAATATCGATTGAACAATGGAATGGGACTTACATGGGCTTCTTCTGGGAGGGTCTACCGCCGTATCTGCTCCCCTGGAGTAGCCAAGCACTGACAGCACCTCGTGCGGCAGTTGAAACGGGAACGTTTCGAGGGGATACCACGATCCTGCTCGCCAACGCATTCGGTTCCTGCATATCTATTGAGCGCAGCCACGAATTAGCGGCCAAGGCGCAGGGCAAATTCCGGAATGACCCTCGGATCGAAATTCTCGAAGGTAGTTCGCGCGATTTACTTGCCGAAGCAATTCCTTCTCGAGAAAAATCGGCTTTCTTTTGGCTTGATGCCCACGGGATTTACGACTTTGACGGTACCGAGGCAGAAGAGAATCCGCTACTCGCGGAAATAGATACTGTGATCGCGGCTCGTGACAGTTCCAACACCATCATCGCTATTGACGATGCCCGTGGGATGGGAACCCAGCCCGATTGGCCGGCAATGTCGGAAGTTGCAATTCCTCTCGGAAACGCTGGCTACACCACCGTCTATTTGGACGATATTTTTCTCGCCGTACCGCAACGCCTTAGGACCGATCTTCCAAAGTTGTATCAAGAGTCACGTATGGTTGAAGCCACCGCGGTTTTTCATATTTGGCCTCGGGTGCTTCGGGCCTTCAAGTCGCAAGCCAGGCTTGACTCACTCGTTGAGAAGCTGCCAAACTCGCTTAGAAGGTAACCCGAATTGATCAACAGCAAGAACCGCGTAAGCGACGTTTGCGCTTCACCCAGTTGACCCGCGCGCACCTTCTCACCGCGATCTCTATCGGGAGCAGCATCACCCTTGACAACCCTATGGTCGAGAACACCCTGGTCGTGTCAACCGATCTTGTGGGTTGCACGCCCGCGGACGCCAGCTTTTCGCGATACGTGCAAGTCATTAACCTGAACGCGTCATAGACTCCTCACGTGGACGACACCACAGGCACCCCGACTGACAGTGGCACCCAACTCTGGCAAAAAGCCAAAGAGTTGATCCCCGGTGGATCAATGCTGCTCTCCAAGCGGGCCGAAATGTATCTACCCCAGGGTTGGCCCGCCTATTTTGACCGCACCCAAGGCTGCTCAATCTGGGACTTAGATGGGCGAGAATTCACAGACATGTCCCTGATGGGAGTGGGCACCAATATTCTCGGTTACAGCCACCCAGAAGTTGACCAAGCCGTCCTGGATACTGTCCGAAAAGGAAACCTCTCAACCCTGAACGCACCCGAAGAGGTCTACCTCGCCGAGAAACTCATTGAACTTCACCCGTGGGCGGACATGGTGCGATACGCCCGTAGCGGTGGTGAAATCTGCGCGATCGCTGTGCGCATTGCCCGGGCCGCAACCGGTAGGGACAAGGTTGCATTTTGTGGTTACCACGGTTGGCACGACTGGTATCTCGCCGCCAACCTCGGTGAAGACGACTCCCTGGACGGCCACCTGCTGCCAGGCCTTGACCCCAACGGGGTTCCCCGAGCACTCGCCGGTACCTCGATCCCATTTCAATTCAATAACCTAGAGCAGCTCACCAACATTTTACGCAGCGATCCTGAGATTGGTGCGATCTACATGGAAGTACAACGCAGCGATCCCCCCGCGCCCGGTTTCCTCGAAGGTGTACGAGCGTTGGCAACGCAACACAATGCCGTGTTAATTTTTGACGAATGCACCTCTGGTTTCCGCCGAACCCTCGGTGGCATGCACCTGCACTACGGCGTTGAGCCAGACCTCGGGACCTTTGGGAAAACGCTGGGAAACGGCTATGCCATCACTGCAGTAATTGGACGCGAAAGCGTCATGCAAGCAGCCCAAAAAACTTTTATTTCCAGCACTTTCTGGACAGAGCGGATCGGGCCAACCGCGGCTCTTGCGACATTAAAAGTCATGGAAGAAACAGGCGCTCCGCAACGCGTGCACGAGATTGGAATCGACGTTCAGCAACGTTGGGTGGAGCTTGGAACTACACATAACCTTGTGGTCACACCAGGCGGCCTGCCAGCGCTCGCCAACTTTACTATTGAGAGTTACGACCCACTTGCTGTCAAGACGTACATCACCCAATCAATGCTCGAATTGGGTTACCTTGCCAGTAATGCTATGTATACATCAATCGCGCATACTCCCGACATATTGAATCAATATTTTGATGCACTAGACACGGTATTTGAAAAAATCTCCCAGGCAGGTGACCCTGAGCTCACCACGCTGCTCCCACAAGGGACCGCACATGCGGGCTTTAAAAGACTGACCTAGGCCAACCGCCTCCACACCACGAGACAGTCCACATTTGTGCGGGAGGGTGGGTGTGTTCACTAAATGCATCGGCCCAATCCTGCTTCACAGCCAAGTCCAGAGCACTGTTGGCCTCAGCGCTAGTACTTCGGGCGTCAACTCCAACTAGGAGAATGGTTTCAGCCGCCGCCTTTTTGGTGTAACGCTCCCCGCCACCAAGATTGAAACAAATGAATAGCCACAACAGGACGGTTAATCTTTTCTCCAAGCAATCTGAGTAGTAACCTGTGTCATTGTGTACGACGAATTCTCCGATCGCACGACCTGGGGACCCGGTCTGGCTGTTCAGAAATGGTTCATTAGGCGGGTCCTAAATTCAATTCTGAAAGCACTAGACCAAGACCTCACAGATCTTGAGATACTCGAGATCGGCACAGGCCTGGGTCACTTCGCCGAATGCGTGATGGCTGGCGGAGTAAAACGTTATGTCGGTGTTGAACCCAATCAGGTTCTACGCGAGAGCGCCCAAAAATCTACCGGTCAACCTCAGATTCTTGCCGGTGGCCTGCCCAATCTTCCTGAATCGACAAAAGGCCAATTCGACTTGGTTGTCCTGACCCACGTGTTTGAGCACGCCACTTCAGGATACCAAGCCCACGAGTGGGCAGGAGCGCTCTTGGGAACCCTCAGGCCTGGAGGCCACGTCGTAGTTATTTCCCCCGACATACTTGATTACAAAGGTTTCTTTTGGGCAACCGACTGGTCCCATGCCTTCCCCACCAGTACTGAAAATGTCCGCCAAATTTTTCTTGACAACGGCGGTCACGTCAAGGTCGCTAAACGCATGCGCTTTGGCACGATTAATGGACTTATCACCAGCCTGTCGTTCCTTGCCTCAAAAATCTGGCCCACTAAATTCGTCAACCTGGTTAGCCGAGCAATACTTGGCCGCGAACTTGGCACCAGCGTCCAGGTAGCATTTTTCTGGGGCCTTGCCTTTGTAATCACTCAGAAGCCAGCGCAATGAAAATTCTCCCCAGCCCCACCCCCAGACCCTCAACTTTTTAGTTGTGATCCTGGTTCAATTTACCCAACAAATTTGGACTGCTCACTCACCAATCCCGCCAAAGCAGTCCACATTTGTGCGGGTGGGTGGGTTCACTCAGTGCATCGGCCCAATCCGGTGGCCAACACCCGAGCGACTTCATCACTCCACGCTGGCGCTGGCACTGGGGTTGACCTAAACGCCCCCGCCGGCAACTGCGGCAGGTCACAACTAGCTCTTGCAGGAGCGCGCGATGCTCATTGCAAAATCAGCCCACGAGGGAATCCGAGAAATATCAATTTCTGACCGCAATTCCTCAACCCGTCCTGGCTGAGCATAAGTGTGAAACAGTTCTACCAGATTCACGTGCTCAAGACCCATGTGTGCGCGTGCGCCACCACCCTGCATTAATTCTGCAGCGGGTTGGATTCCACCGTAAACAACGGGCGTGCCGGCAGCGATTGCCTCCAGTACTGGGATCCCGTAGCCCTCAGTGCCCAACGCGAGAAACACGTCCGCATTGGCAATGAGTTCAATAACCTCGATATCCGTTGCACCCTGAATCCAAGTGACACGTGGATTAGGTTCACTTGCGATTGTGATCGCAGCGTTGATACCGGAGTCGGAGGATGAGCCGCCACCGACAAATACCAGTTCGGCATGCTCGCACCGAGCTTCGAGGAATGCGTGCAAAATTTCCACCGGCATTTTGCGTGCCTCAAGTGTTCCCAACCGGATGAACCGAACGAGGTCATCTGAATTTTGGGGTACGTGCACCGCAACGTGATCGCCACCGGGATGGGCTACTTCGGTGAACAGATTCATGGGTCGGCGTAACGCGTGCCATAGCTCCTCACGGGCGTAGTCCGAGATACAGACAACCCGGTCGGCTTGGGCCAACTGGCGGAAATAGTCGCTTACATAAGGGACCGTGCCAGCGGGGAAACGGTAGTTGGCTGGCTCGGTCATGGGTAGTGCGTCAAACCCGATCATTGCACTGATCATGCTGGCGTGGAAAATGCGGAACCGTTCCAAAACAGAAGGTAAGTAGCTCACTTCGGGCAACAACCACGAGGTGTAAAGGGAAAGCAAATCGGCGCCGCGCACCCGCGGCCCAGTAGCATTTTCAATTGCCGTTCGGACCAGCTCGCGCAGGTCAGATCCAACTTCCTGTTCGCCGAAGGGAACCGAAAAAATTCCAGCTGCTTGCTCTGGACTTAATAACGCAAAAAAGTCACCTTGGGGGAAAACAAAGTCGGCTTCAATTTCGTGATTTGGCCAATTGAGTGCGAGTTGCTGTAATACCCGCTGGATTCCAGAACCGTAGGGGTCACGGGCAAACTGTTCTACATCAATTCCTACTCGCATTATTACTTCACCCCCGAATTCACTTGTGAGTACGCACTCTCCTGCAATACAGCCAGAAACTCGAGCGCGTATTTTTCAGGAGAGTGCGATTGCAGATACTCACGTCGCAGGTCTTCAATCACTGCGGCTGGCACCGGGTTATTTACCAACTGCTCCAAGGCTTGAGCGACCATGACCGGGCTGACATATTCGGGGACCGCGGTGACGAATGAGGGTGCGTCAATGTCCTGAACCAGACCGCTGCTCGCGACACTGGGAACCCCGAAGCCCGCAAGGTCGGCGAGTGGTCCGCTGACACCTAGGAGTGAACTGATGCGCAACTGGATTCCAATGTCGGTTGCCAGAAGATAGTCACGGAATGCATCATCGGATAAAAATCCAGTGATCTCAAAGTCAACAAGTCCCGCACGCTGTGCTTGATCGGTGAGTTGGGTGATTTCACCATCAGAGCCAGAGCCAACAATATGTAGACTGACCGGGTAACCCCACTGCTCCAACCACGCCGCGGACTCGATTACTAGGTCACTCATTTTGGTGCGAATATCAATGAAACCAAGGCTGGTTACATGGATGCGATCTTGGTCAAAACCCAGTCGCACTTTCGCATCCGTTCGCAACTGCGGGGTGATCTGCGCAAATTCAGGGGTTCGGTAATTCGGGAAAGTCAATACAACCGGATCAACACCTGTTTCACTTACTACACGCTCACGTGATGCCGGTGAATGGTTGACAAATGTCTGCGCATTACGCGCGACTTCCCATAGCGCAGCGTTTTGCAATAGGCGCATGTCTGATATCTGCTGATCAATGGGTGGGTCAATGCTCATATCGATGCTCATGGGATTGTCGAGGTTGTCCGTGCGCAACATGAGTTCCTGCAGGCCGCCCACTCCGCGAAGGGCCATGTAGAACTCGTTCATGCGGGTGTCATGTGCCACGACAACACACGTGGCAATCTTGGTTAATTCGATGAACGGTAAGTGGAAGTGCGAGTTTCCCACAACACTGACCAATACGTCATGACTATGCTCTCCGCTATTTGCAAAAAGTTCCTCAACCGATTTGATGCTGACACTGATACCCGGTGGCAGTGAAGCGGAGACATCGGCCTCACTTGTCGTGTACACGGTCAACTCAGCCAACTTGGCCAACTCGATTCCAATGATTGTTGAGAAGTCCGCGACTCCAGATTTCTGCGGGGACCAAGGAGTTGCAAAACCAATATTAAGTTTTCTGCCGGGAACGGGTGCGTCAACTGATTGAACGGTGTGGACTTTGTCTGAATTCACATTTGGTGGGAGTGCGCTGACGGACTTGGTGATTGCCGCTTCCAGTGATGTGTGTATGTGTCCCGCAAGGTTTCGCTTTTGCTTTGCGTGAGTTGCTGCGCGAGAGATGTGTCGAGAGATCGCGGCGGCAAATGAATCTAAATCTGTTGGGTTTGCGAGGAAACTTCCAGAACCGATGAGTTCCCGGTGAGCGGCAATGTCTGAGGCAACAATGGGGGTTCCGGCGCTGACCGCTTCAAGTATGGGCAGGGAAAGTCCCTCATCAAATGAGGGGACAACAATCACACTTGCAGATGCCAGCAGTGCGGCCATGTCAGAGTCGCTCAGTCGACCAAGTGCCTTCGCCTCCCCCGGACGCATTGCCGCAGTTATCGACAGGTGGTGAACGTAATCACCTCGATGCGCCATGCCAAGCACATACACCTCACGGGTCGTGTCCGAACTTGTCGCGACACCGATTGCGGCGAGGGCCCCGAAAGTGTTCTTGCGGGCTTCATCTCCTGTCATTACAACAATTGGGCCAACAGTTGCAACGGAACTTGCTGTGGAGTCGGTGGGTTCAATCGCCACTGGCCAGCTCACTTGCGCGGTAAAATCACCCAATCCAATTCCACGCCCGGACATGAAAGCTATCAATTCAGCTTTGGTGAGAGCAGAAATACACAGGAATTCGTTGTAGTGGCTCAGTGCGTCAAGGTGGGCCGCGTATTCAATGCGCGGGGCGACATGGCGCAAATACACACTCGGGTAGTGCATGGGGATAAAATCAAAGACGATCGCGGTCTTTTTCACGTTGCTGCGCAATAGTTCAATTAGCGGGTCCGGTGAGGCGGTCATAGGCGAAGGCTCAATAAGTTGCCCAAATAGTTCCACCTGTTCGGACCGAACAACACTCACCAGTTCGCAGTCACCAATAAGTTCAACCGGTAAATCACTCAAACTTCTATCAACCAGCAGGACAAGTTGGCTAGGTTGCGCGGACTTGTGCACACTTTTGAGTGCGGCCAACGCGAAACGCCCAATCCCACGAGCCCCCAAAGTTGCAGTCTGTAGTGAGCGCGCGTCAAATAAAATCTTTGTGCCAACCGGCGCCGAGATCCTAGTCACGGGAATTGGCGCACTTAGCCGAAGTCGGGTGCGTAGTGCAGCCTTGCTTCGCCCAAGTTCATCGTTTATTCCGTCAGTTCGCGATTCAAGTAGGGCATCAGAGTCAAATGGCCCCGAGTCAAGCATCCGTTGCGCGGAAACAACTTGTTCAGCCGTGAGCGCATCAAGTCCGCAGGCAGGCAGAGGGACATCGGGTCTCAATTCGGGGTTCACCCACGCGGTAACAGGCTCGGGGACAGTGCCAAGAAATGCCGGCTCGGTGTGGACCGCGAGGGCTGGGTTAACAATTCGCAGATGGCGCTTACGCACGGTCCAATTACGCAGCGGAACTGGGAGTTTTGTAGTGACACCCAGTGCTGTTGCTTTTGTTTTACGCAAAACTTTGTCAATCGGTTCCGCGATCCGGTGTCCACGTGATTGTTGAATCGCCGCAAGATGCGCATTCACGCGTGCCAACTCGGCGTCACGCTTACTGCTCTCTTCAATTTCACCGGCTTGGTTGAGAACCTGTGCTCGCTGCCAAGCAACACGATTGTAGGACTTATTAGAAAGTTGCTCGCGCGATTCACTCGTGCTGCTGATCCAGCCATATTTACCAGCGTCAATTGGATTCAGTGGAACAGCGATCAGTTCGGCCAACTGCGCGTGTTCGCGGGCAACGTACCAGCGATTGATTCCGTCGAATGCCGCGTCAATGTAGTTGTGGTCAAGCAAACGTAATTCCCAAGCAACATGATTGGGGACTTTCGTGTCGGCATCGATTGCCTCAATGCACACAACCCACGGCCGCACAACTTCCAAGTCCAACCCGGCGAGCACCAAGGGTTCGGCACCTTCAACGTCAATACTCATGAAGTGAATGGGTGAATCAGGTCCAAGTGTTGACTCAATAATCTGATTCAGGGTCTCACTTGCAATCGTGAACTCGGTGACCTCAAATCCTGATGCGCCAGCCGCACGCGCTTCAGCTTCACTCAGGGTCCCAAGCCCCGTTCCAGCGACCCGGTAAAAAGTGATTTCTCCTTCGCGATCCCCAGCGGCCTTTTCAACGACCTGATCGCTGGGTCGGTGGCGCCGAAGCTCAGCAGCAAAGTCGGGGTCGGCTTCGACCAAGATCCCGCGCCAGCCCAGTGAGTAAAGGCTTGCGGTGATCGAGAGGTCAAACGGGTGATTCGCGCCGACGTCCACATAGGTGAAGTGGCCCGATTCCGGCAATTCCACTCCTGCGAAGGCCCGCCACAACCGAACATCTTCACCATTTTGGGCGTAGGAGATCAGGCGCGACACGTTACAAGAATAGATGCAGAGGTCCCATCGCTGCGGGCAGCACGCTCGACTCGCAGCAATGCCGCACTGGGAACCAATGCATTCAGTGCCAGTGTCACGGTTTCCCCCGTCTTCCGTGAAGTGAGCCGGGAGTTATCCACAAGCCAGTAATTAGTGGTTGAACTTGCCCACCTGCGGGCATAACCATGTTGACCTACAAAGGAGAATCACCATGAAAATCAATCACATCCTTATGACCGCAATCCTCTCGCTGAGTCTCGTTACCGGCGCAACAATGGCCGTGGCGCCCGCAACCTCTGCCACACAAATTATTGTTGCCCAAAGCCCCACCGAGACACCACCAACGCTCGCACCCTTTACAGCAGCGCCCGGCGCCAAAGGCTCACTTCTGATCACAGCTGAACCGAGTTCCCGTGTGGTGCTCAAGACGAAGGGAGCAAAAGCTAGGGCTGTGAAGACGAATCGAGCAGGCTGGGTCCGGGTCAAGTCCCTCAGACCCGGCGTGAAGTACACCCTCACCACGAAGATTTCTGGCTCCACCAAGCGGATCACCGCAATCCCCGAAAGCCAGGTAGTCGCCGCACACACTTTTCGGGTCCTCACCACCGAAATCCCAGGCCAATTGCAACTGAGTTGGCGGCACGCGAACACACCAGCCCAGGGTGCTGTTTCCTTCACCGTCACCGCGGCACCGATCGACTCGACCACAGATACGATTGCCGGCACAACAACCAGCACCGAGATAGTCTTCACCGATCTTGATCTCAACGTCCGTTTTGCATTCAGTGTCACGGCAACAAACACGATCAGCAGTGCAACACCGACCATGGCTCTGATGACCAAGAGCTTGAACGACCTACAAGGCACACCTGTTGCCAAGGCACCCAAAACACCCGTAAGTCCGGTCAAGCAACCGGTTTCGCCGGCTAATGCACCGGCTTATACGCCCACTTATGCGCCCGCGCCAGCACCCGTGAGCCCTAGCGGTCCTGCAACCCGCACGATTTATCTTTGCCCTGACACCTTCACCGAAGTCGGTGGGTTGTGCGAGAAGACATTGCCTTACACGTACACCGCCGAGAACTACACCTTTCACCCAGAAACCCGGGTGGAAAGCTGCTCAGGCCCTGGCTGCCCCAGCAGTGTGTACATGGACATGGGTTACATCGCCTCACCCACATGGGGACAGGTGCATTGCCCTCGAGGCGGCACCCTCTATGGAAACACCTGCATGGCATGGAGCACCTCCTCTCAGCAGGTGACGTACCAGATAAAAGACGCAACCCCCAACGGCTACACCGACACCGGATCTATCTGGTCGAAAAAGGACGCACTCCCCGCGGGGTACACCGACAACGGCAATAATTGGGTCAGCACGA
>Ga0115564_10002320_pt1 | contig 16707 bp, 15 predicted proteins | sample COGITO_mtgs_1105_7_FD_88680 | JGI IMG/M metagenome (GOLD analysis project Ga0115564, IMG submission 88680) | Pelagic marine microbial communities from North Sea - COGITO_mtgs_110523 | ecosystem: Environmental > Aquatic > Marine > Epipelagic | place: Germany:Helgoland, sampling site Kabeltonne...
TTGGTGCGGGCACGAAGCCCTGTTGCACGCTGCTTGAAGATCTTTAAGTAATCATCAGCGACACCGACGCCACCGAGGCCGAGCATTAAAAACAGCACCAGGAGCGCGCTGGGAGTAGGTGGTTGCCACAGGAGTAGATGCGTGAGGAGATAGGAGACCAAAACAGCCAAAACGATAGCCACACCACCCATGGATGGAGTGCCGCGCTTCGATTCATGCTCGGGATAGGGCTCATCCTCAGTCGACACTCTGATGGCCTGGGCATAACCGTGCCGGCGCAAAAAGGTAATGAGCAAAGGAGTGGCAACAAAAACGAAGAGAGCCGAAATCAGTCCGGAAACAACGACGAGCCTCATGGCAGTTCCTGCGCCAGCAGTGCCTGGGCAACACGCTCCAGGCCGAATGAGCGCGATGCCTTGATGAGGACCACATCTCCTGGCCGTAGGTTCGCCTTTAGCATTTCGATCGCTGCGTCTACGTCTTCTACCCAGGCTGCCTCATCGCCCCAGGACCCCTCGAGGTTCGCGCCTAGATACAGCGCCCGAGTGCCCGAGCCGACCGCAATTAGTTGCGAGACATCAAGCCGAACGATCATGCGCCCCAACGCATCGTGCTCGTCTTGACTGTCAGCGCCGAGTTCGCCCATCTCGCCTAGGACCGCCCAGGTGCGCCGACCTTGCCCAAGCGCCACAAGGGCCTTGAGCGCGGCACGCATCGATTCCGGATTCGCGTTGTAAGCATCGTTGATGACGGTGACACCATCGCTTCGGTTGGTGATCTCCATGCGCCAACGACTGCGCGGTTGGGCTGAGTTAAGCCCGGTAATAACATCGGAAAAATCCACACCGGCAGCCAGCGCGAGCGCTGCAGCAGCACAAGCGTTGGCCACCTGATGTTCACCGGCCAGTTGCAACTGCACGCTGCCGATGTCACCATCAAACTCCAATTCAAATCCAGCTCGAGCAAGTTCATCAATAGTCACGCGGCTGGCCCGAACGTCGGAATCAACGGACTCCCCAAAGGAAATTATGCGCGCCGTCGTGCGTGCTTCTTGGGCACGCACCAACGGATTATCTGCGTGCACCACTGCGATTCCACCGTCTGCTGCCGACGGTAATCCGGCCAAAATCTCGCCCTTGGCTTCAGCAATGGCTTCGCGTGAGCCGAGTTCGCCCAGGTGCGCACTACCCACGTTAATGAGGCCACCGATCTGTGGCGCACCGATGCGGCACAGATACGCAATGTGCCCCAAACCACGCATGCCCATTTCCAAGACGAGGTATCGGGTGTCTACGTTGCATGCGAGAATCGTGAGGGGAAGCCCAACTTCAGAGTTGTATGAACCCTGCGGCACTACGGTCGCAGCGATCGGCTCCAAAATGTAGGCCAGCATGTCCTTCGTTGTGGTCTTGCCGCTTGAACCGGTCAGTGCCAACACGGTGATTTCGGGTAATGACCTCACGTATGCCGCGGCCAGTTCGCCGAGGGCGGCGACGGAATTAGACACGATAATGGCCGGCACACCGACGGGCCGCTCGGCCAGCACTACGACCGCGCCCGCTGCGATGACTTCCGCGGCAAAACTGTGCCCATCGACGCGATCTCCGGGGATGGCAACAAACATGGATCCGGGGACCACCTGCCGTGAATCACACACCACCGCACTGACCAGTGAGGCTGGATCGACCAGATCAGGTTCCCCGCTAATCGCCGCACTGATCTGCGCGACACTCCACGGGATCATCGCGCTACCCGACGCAGATGAGTGAGGGCGACGGAACGATCATCAAAGGGATAGACGGTGCCTTTGATTTCCTGGCCGGATTCATGTCCCTTGCCCAAAATCGCGACAACATCGCCCTGTCGGGCGCGCTCAATAGCGACAGAGATCGCCTCATCGCGATCGCCAAGGTCAACGACCCGCTCACGTTGGTCGCCATTCATCGTGACCATCATGGATGATCGAATCGCCTCAGCTTCCTCGCCACGCGGGTTGTCATCGGTGATGATCACCAGATCAGCGTTGGTGGCAGCAATTCGCCCCATTTCCGGTCTTTTTTCACGGTCTCGATCACCTCCGCAACCCAAAACGCAGATCAGCGAACTCCCCGTGCGCAGCGTGCTTTCGCGCAGTGAGCGTAGTACCCGCTCTACCGCATCTGGTGTGTGCGCGTAGTCGACCACGACGCTGAAGTCTTGACCGGCATCAACCAACTCCATGCGCCCGGGCACACGCGCCTGGGTGAAAGCTTCGTCTATGCACGAATCATCCACGCTGAGCAGGTGTGCCAGCGTCCAGGCGACCAGTGCGTTTTCCGCGTTGAAAGACCCTGGCAAACTAATGTTGATGAGATGTTCGTCGCGGTTGGGTCCGACGATGATCAGCCGCTGACTCCCATCTGCTTGTGATTCCACGCTCGTGCACCGATAGTCAGCAGCAGGCACACCCGTCACCGACACGGTGACCAGAGGCACCTGCACTTCTTGGGCAAGTCGCACACCCCATTCATCATCAATACAAACGACTGCGCGAGCGCAGCGCTGGGGAGTGAAAAGCATCGCTTTCGCTTCAAAGTAGTTTTCCATCGTGCCGTGAAAATCAAGGTGATCTTGGCTCAGATTCGTAAAGGCAGCAAGATCGAAGCGCACACCATCTACCCGATTCAATTTAAGGGCATGACTGGATACTTCCATGCACACAGCCTGCATGCCTTCACTCCGAAGCTGGGCAAGAAGACCTTGCAGCGCAGGGGCTTCCGGGGTTGTTCGCGTGGCTAGTGCAAATCGATCATCGGTAGAAACGCCGGCAGTACCGATGATTCCGGTCCGTGTTCCACATTCGCGCAAGGCCCCACCGGTCAAGTGCGCCACCGTCGTCTTGCCATTCGTTCCAGTAATTCCCACCATCGCCAGTTGCTGCGCGGGATAGCCGAAGATCTGAGCCGCTACCCCTCCCAATGCAGCACGGGGGGAATGAGAAATGAGGGTGGGTAAATCGCCCACGCCAGAAAGCCCTGCTTCGTCGGTCAGGCAGGCAACCGCGCCGAGTCGAATCGCTTCGTCGAGAAACTGGACCCCGTGTGAAACCTCGCCTGGCAAGGCTGCGAACAGATCTCCGGGTCTCACTGATGCAGAATTTAGGGTGATTCCAGTGACAACGAGCTCTGGTTCGCCACGAAGCTCAAGACGAGGGTGCGCATCCACAATCGCCTGCAAAGACACCGGCGCTGCCACAGGACGATCCGCCGATACCGGAGGCTGCTGCATGCCCATCGTGAATGTCAGTCGGAATCGTTGTCATTGCGAAGGGCAATGGCAGCCTGCGCAGAGGTTGTTTGCGGACCTGTGATCGGCGCGACCTGACGGGCCTGAAGCGCATACGCCATGATTTCGCGAAACACAGGTCCGGCGAGTTCACCGCCAAGCTGCTGAACCGTTGGCCGCACGAAAGTGACACCGATAACCAATTCGGGGCTCTCGATGGGAGCCATGCCAATAAATGATCCGACGGTTGCATCCTCGTAGCAACCACATTCAGGGTTAATCACCTGAGCTGTTCCGGTCTTTCCACCAATGCGGTATCCCGGAATTCCGGCCATCGGTGCGGTGCCACCGACTACCACTACCTGCTCCAACATTTCACGAACCTGTCGAGCAGTATTTTCTGAAATAACGCGGGTGCCTTCCGGCACAGGGATAGCAACTGCCACACCGTCGGCTGCCGTGACACCTCCGACTAGCCGGGCAGGCAACCGCACGCCGTCGTTAGCGATGGTGGCAAATACGCTGGCAACTTGCACCGCATTGACCGATAGGCCCTGACCAAATGTCAAGGTAGGGAAAGTAGTTCCAGACCACTCGTCCTTAGGCGGCAAATAACCGGCGGTCTCACCGGGAAAACCGAGCCCCGTCGGCTGACCGATGCCGAAACGTTGCAGGTAATCAAGGAGTACGTCACCCCCGACAGTCTCAGCGGCAAGAATCGTTCCGATGTTGCTCGACCTGCTGAGCACGGTAGCGAGGTCCCAGGTGTAGTCACCATGGTCGGTCGCGTCGTGGAAAACCTTGCCAGACCGAGTCAAGGTGGGCGGAATTTCAAAGATGGTGTCCGGTTTCGCGCCACCCTCCTCCAGCACACCGGCCATGGTGATGACTTTCGTCGTTGACCCTGGCTCGAACGCATCAGTTAATGCGCGATTGCCAAGGTCGTTCGGTTCGGCTGCCCCAGGATTATTCGGATCAAACGTCGGTGCCGAGGCCAGGGCTACGATGTCTCCAGTGCGCGGGTCCATGACCACGATTGAGCCCGACTCAGAACCAGATTCGGCAACAGCATTTTCCAAAATTCGCTGCGCCACATATTGGAGATCACGATCGATGGTCAAGGCGATTGTCTGCCCAGGTATCGGCTCATCACCGGTCACCTCAGCGGTGGGAATTGCCGGACCCGCTGCACCGCGCTCAAAGGTCTTCCAACCGTCGACACCGGCCAGTACGTCTTCGTTCGCGTACTCGATTCCGGCCAGGCCGACCCCGTCAGCACCCACGAAGCCAAGGACGTTGGCCGCCACCTCACCTGCCGGATACACCCTCTTGGTGGTGCGCTCGGAGAAAATCCCTACCAGGCCTAATTCGTCAATCGTTCGCCACATTTCGGGCGTGATGTCTTTGGCAACATAGACAAAACGCCGGTCACCGGTCAGCCGTTCAGCGAGATCACCCACCTGCATCCCCACATAGGGAGAAAGAGCTACCGCGGTGAGTAGTGGATCAGTAATCAACGTTTGATCTGCCGTGATGTGTCGGGCTTCCACCGTGCTGGCCAGCGGCACCCCTTTAGCGTCGGTGATCGCTCCTCGATCAGCCGGAACCGTCACCGTCCGGGTGCGCTGATCAACCGCCTCGGCGGCAAGCGCGTCACCGCGAAAAGCCTGGAGTTCGAATAGTCGACCACCAAAGATGGTGAGGATAAACAAAGAAAAGATAATGAGCAGACCCGCGCGACGTCGAGTATTACCCAATCGAAGCGTTGATCCTTGACTCATGGTTGTACCACGTCGTCGACTCCAGCAACGTCAACTACAGCTACATCAACTCCAGGATCGACGACTACCTCATCGCTGACAGCAGATTCATCAACGGGTTCTGCCACGATGGGTGCAGGCTGAGGAATCGGGTTGCCTAGAATCGCTCCATCAGAAAGCCGCACAAAGACAGGCACATCCTGGGGCACCATGCCTAGTTCTCGCGCAGATGCCTCCACCTGGGTGGGAGCCTCCGCCACCGCGAGTTCGGCACGCAAAGCCTGCTCCGCCTCGAGCAGCTGGGTACGTTGCTGTTGCAGGTCTGACTCAACGAATGCTCCCTGCGCCAACGCGGTATTCACCATGAGCATCGTCAGTAGCCCGGCGGTAAGTACCGACACAACCAGAATCGCAAAGTACTTAGTCTGTGCATGCGGAAGCAACTTAGGCATGGACTCGCGTTCGGGCTGCCGCTCCACGGCACGCACATGCGTAGGCCGACTTCTCCTACGCGGCTGGGGACTGGATGTATCGCCAGTCTCACGAGCGACAACGACCGTCTGCGCAGATGAACTCATGCCGCCACCCGCTCGACCGCACGCACACGCACGCTTGATGCGCGAGGGTTGTGCTCAATTTCCTGCTCTCCTGCAGTGATCGAGCCCCGACTTAAATCCTGCAGCCATGGCATGAGCTCATCCGGAATAACTGGCAGCCCGTGAGGCACATCAGGATGCAGACCTGGGCGTAGGGCCGATTTAACAATTTTGTCTTCCAGGGACTGATAACTCATCACGACTAGTCGCCCATGAAGGGCAAGAACGCTGAGCGCCGCCGGGATCGCGGCTTGGAGCACCCCAAGTTCGTCATTCACCTCGATCCGAAGTGCCTGAAAAGTGCGCTTGGCTGGGTTTCCACCGGTGCGGCGAGCTGGGGCTGGAATTGCCGATCTGATCAATTCAACCAACGGCCCACTCGTGGTCCAGGTCTGCGCTTCGCGTTGAGCCACAATACGTTGTGCGATACGTCGAGCGAATTTTTCATCACCGTAATCGCGCAGTACCCGGGTGAGTTCGGGCACCGTGTAAGAGTTGAGGATGTCTGCGGCAGTGTCTCCGGAACCGGGGTTCATACGCATGTCCAACGGCGCATCCTGGCTGTAGGAGAACCCGCGATCTACGCGATCCAACTGCATCGACGAAACTCCGAGGTCGAACAAAATACCCTGGACGAAGTCGATGCCAAGGTCGTCCAGAATCCGGGGTAGTTCATCGTAGACGGCATGAATTAGCGTGACCTGATCCGACCAGGGTGCAAGGACTTCCTGCGCCCTCGATAATGCTTGCGTATCACGATCGATGCCAATAACTCGACAGGTGGGAACTTGCTGCAGCACCGCTTGAGCATGACCGCCAAGACCGAGGGTGGCGTCAACATAGACAGCGCCCGGGGCGCAAAGCGCTGGAGCAAGTAGGCCAACGATGCGATCCTGCAGGACTGGCACGTGCCCAAGTCCACTACTGAGCGTCGAATCGTCGGCCATGATTGTTATCCCCAGTGCCCGGCTATACCGGAGGCTAGACCCACAACAGCCGCGGTCACCAGCCCCGCGCTAACAGCGAGGGCAATGCGCCGAGTTCGCGGTAGTACCTCTCGCACCACACCCACCACGGGGGTGGTGACATCGGCGGGATCAAAAACTGTGTACACGAAGATGAACTTCCTGTCCTTTGAGTGGATTCGGTCAATTTTTCTGTTCTTCGTTGATCGGCCTGCTCACATCAGGTCCCCTCCCGCGGGGATCCGCGCCTGGCATCGGGGAAGTGAGGCCAGGAGCACGCGGGATGAGACCTCATGCGAGCGGAGCCGGTATCACCGCATCGGGTTAGATCACCCCCGGAATCACCTCCTCGCTCAGGTCGCTGAACCCATCTTCTTGTCCAGCCAAATACTGAGACCAGGCTGTGGAATCCCAAATTTCACAGGTGTTTCCGTTGCCGACGACGACGACATCTCGATCAAGGCCGGCGTAATCGCGCAAACCTGGGGTGAGACTGATTCGACCCTGACGATCGGGTACTTCATCGGTTGCCCCGGAAAAGAGGAGCCGGAGATAGGCGCGCACTCGAGCATCCGAACGTGACGCGTCATTGAGCCGCTGGGAATAACCACTGAATTCAGCGGCGGGCCACACGATGACGGATCGATCCTGACCCTTCGTCAAGACGACCCCGGCAGCCAATCCGTCGCGAAATTTCGCCGGAAGCACGAGGCGACCTTTCTCGTCGAGTCGCGGGGAATGCGTACCTAGAAACATGGCGGCACCCTTCGACTCGAATCCAGCGCCCAAAAACGGTCGCATCATGGGCTCTCAGCCCTGACTGCGCCACTTTATCCCACTTTCCTCCACAATCAACCACCACGGCCCTTTTTTCACTAAAACTCCACCACTGTGCGGGGAGGTTTCGAACAGGTGATCGGGTACGGGCGATGTGCTAGCGCACCGGCGGTGCTTGTCCACCCGCGCGCCAACGGATGAGCCCCCCGATAACGGCGGTGGCTCGGGCCGGAGCAAGGCGAGCAAGAACATCACCGGCATAGGCTTCTGGACCAATCAAAACGCGTGGGCGGCGGCGATAAATCGCTTTCAGGATCGATGCGGCGGCAGCCTGCGGGTCACGCGTTAACAATCTCGATGCCTCAGCCTGCCCCCAGGCCCACTGTTCATCGCTCACTCCGGGCCCTCGTCGAGAACTCAAGGCGATTGATGTGCGGACGCCTCCTGGATGCACCGAAGTGACGCTGATCCCGCGAGGTTTTAACTCTTCGCGCAAAGCAATGCTGAATCCTCGCACCGCAAACTTGCTCGCGGCATAGGTGGCATTGCCCACCGGCGCCACCAGACCAAAAAGAGAGGAAACATTCGTAATGTGCGCCCCCTGTTGAAGGTGTGGCAGAAAAGCGGAGGTCACCGCGAGGGTTCCCCGCAGGTTGATGGACAACAGCCAGTCAACATCGGCCATCGAGACTTGCTCAAACATGCCGCCAAGAGCAACCCCAGCGTTATTGATGATCAATGTTGGATTCTGGTGCGCATCAATAACTTCAGTTCGAAGACGTTCAGCCGCATCGGATTGCGAAAGGTCAAGGTGGTGAGTGGTGATTCGTGCATGAGGTGCATGTGAACCGATTTCGTCACGCAATTGAGCCAAACCGAATTCGTTTTTGTCTACCAGTGCGAGATGGCTCCCACGGATGGCAAGTTGACTAGCCAGGGCTGAGCCGATTCCGCCCGCCGCCCCGGTGATAACTGCGGTGCCACCGGCAAAGGGGTAACGACTACTTTTCGGCATCGACTGATTCCCATCGGTGCAGTTGGTGATAAGCATCGGGGTCAAAACGCTGCATTTGTCGAGCAAAGCTGTGCGTTGAGCCCGGCCACAGCGCAATATTTCTGCCGCGCCCATCTTGATACCACGATCTACAGCCACCCTGTTCCCACACGGTAGTCGCGAGTCGCTGATCTAGGCTGTTCACATAGGCTCGTTGTCGATCTGCATCAACGTCAAACACCTCACCGGAACAGATGGCTTGGGTCACGTAACCAACCTGGGCCTCTGTCATCAGCACCACGGACGAGTGACCGAGACCGGTATTTGGCCCCTGCAAAATGAAGAGGTTGGGAAAACCAGACACCGTTGTGCCCCGATATGCCGCCATGTGTGTGTCATAAAAAACCTCGGCCAAGGTACGACCAGTCGAACCGATCGTGCGGTCGGCCAATGGTGGATCCATGACCTTAAAGCCGGTCGCCCAGACAATGACATCCACTTCGATCTCATTGCCGTCGGCATCAACCACACCCGTTGCTGTTACCCGTTGCAGTGCTGGGGCTATGACCACATGAGATCGCTGAAGCGCTGGATAGTAGTCGTCACTAAGGAGTACACGCTTACAACCCATCGCGTAGTTGGGGGTCACCGCCGCCCGCAACTGTGGATCACTTACCTGGCGCCGCAGATGTCGACGCGCGATGCCGGCACCGATCGCCTGCCAGCGTCCCTGGCGCGTGAAAGATAGAAGTTGGACGTCTCGCGACCACATGGTGAGGTTGCGAACGGCTCGCTGAGCGATGGGAACAAAACCCAAAAGGCGCTGCTGCCACAGCGGAATGTTTTTATCTCCGCGCGGAATAATCCAAGGGGGTGTGCGTTGCAATAGCACGAGTTGACTGACCTGATCAGCGATTGCCGGGACGACTTGTATCGCAGAAGCACCAGTGCCCACCACGGCTACCCGCTTGCCGTGTAAGTCAACTCCATGATCCCAGCGCGACGTGTGCATTTGGGCGCCGTTGAAGTCCGCCACACCTTCAATGTCTGGAACGAGCGGCTCGGTGAGTCCCCCGCAGGCACTAATCGCGTAATCCGATGTGATTTCACCAGTGCTGGTCTGAGTGCACCATCTTTGCTCGGTTTGATCCCAGCACGACGAGATGAGCTCGGTGTTCAGTTCGATCATGGGGCCCAGACCGAAGGCCAACACCATTTGCTCTAGATATCGCTGAATTTCCGCCTGTCCAGCAAACTTTCTCGACCAGTCCGGCCACGGGGCCGCATCAAGTTCATAGAGTCGACTGGGCACATCGCACGCACAGCCCGGATAGGTATTTGCCGTCCACGCCCCACCCACCCGATCTGCTCGATCAATGATGGCAATGTCAGTAATGCCTGCCCGACGCAGACTGATAGCAGCGGCTATCCCGGAAAACCCAGCACCCACAATGGAAACTCGCACGTGCCTGCTCATGAACCCTCAATCCTCACAACGGAATAGAGCCGAAGCCAAAAGTGGCCAAAAAGCGACAGAGAGCGAGCGGCACCGACAGATACGTAGGTCAGTGCCAGCACCACCAAACGGAACGCGCGATAAGCCTAGGCCAGCGATCACCACGTCGGGGTAACTCGCTGAATTCGCTAACTTACGCCTCCGTAGGTTACGCTAGCGTAGGTACAAAGAGCGCAACCTTCCATGCGCCTGGTGAGGAGCCAACCGTGACGTTAACAACATCAACGCATATACCCACCGCAACAGACTCGCGGCCAACCGCAACTTCAAGGGTGGAACTCGATGGTGTGAGTTTGGCCTATTCCGACACGGGTGGGTCGACCATTCCCCTGCTGATGGTGCACGGGGTGGGATCTAGCACCGCCACCTGGGGCAGTCTCCCCGCCGAGCTAGCAGCCGCTGGTCAACGCGTAATTTGCGTGGACCTGATTGGCCATGGCGAGTCGCGTGGGGGCAACGGCGACTTCAGTCTGGGTGCGAACGCAAGCACACTTCGGGATCTCCTCGATGCATTGGGCATACAGCAGGTGCACATCGTGGGTCATTCCTTCGGCGGAGGTGTCAGCATGCAATTCTCCTATCAGTTCCCTGAGCGAGTGCGCTCCGTTGTCTTAATCTCTAGCGGTGGCCTTGGTACCGACGTTCATTTCGGGCTACGCGCAGCCAGCCTGCCCGGCTCCGAGTGGGTTCTTCGCCAAGCAGTTCACCCGCGCGTACTTCGATTGCTCGATCTTGGTGCTGAGGCGCTCGGCACCGTGGGACTACGCCATCGAGGCGTGAGTAGCCACACGGTGACCAAGATGCGTCAACTACAAGACGCGTATCGACTTGGTGGTTTCGTTTCCACCGTTAGGTCCGTGGTTGGCCCGGAAGGTCAACGCGTGCAGGCTCTGGACAAACTTCAACGACTCCAGGGTGAACGAGTCACCATCATGTGGGGCGATGCTGATGCCATGGTGCCGATGGAACACGGGCAACGCGCCCATGAACTACTGCCCGGGAGCCGATTCGTTCAGGTCGTCGATGCTGGGCATCATCCGCACGATGACGCCCCCGATCGGGTGATGCTAGAGCTCCTACGACACATCAAAGTTGTCGATGCGCTCGATCACTCCAGCGCCTAGTACCGTCTAGTCGCATGGCCACGCTTCGCACGGACCGCGATGGATTTACGGTGCACCTTTCCCGATGGGAAACCGCCGGTGCACTACATCGCGGGTTCTTCCTGCGTTGGCAGCAGGTGGTAGACATCGAACCCACCGCAAACCTCTGGTCGGCCCTGCGTGGAATTCGGGCACCCGGGACCGGCCTTCCCCGCGTCATCATGCTGGGCACGATGAGACACAACGGGGTCAAGGACTTCGCCGCCATTTACCGGGACCAGCCAGGTGTCACGATCGCCCTGCACAGCGCGGAGTTTGCTCGGCTACTCATCAGTGCATCCACCGAACAAGTGGCTAACCTGGTGCACGGATTCCAAGCCGCTCGACCCACCGACCTTCGCACCTGAGCTGGGCTAGCGCTGAGCGTCTCTGAGCCGGCGAGGTGTGAGCCGACGCGCACGCCAATCTGACCACGCTCCAGTGCTCCATAGCGCCCAAGCCACAAGCACGGGTTGGAACAGCAACCGCACGAATCGCGCCGCGTCGGAATCCAAGCCAAACGCGGGCGTGCCTTCAATGAACTGGGCGATATTGCCAGGAAAAATCACCACGAAAAACGCGCCCACGATCCAGCCGAGCGCAGGACGGTAGCGCGCGGGGAGCCCGATAAGCGCCACGCCGAGGAGAATCTCAACAACTCCGGATGCGGCAACGATGAATTCAGGGGCCGGGAAAATACTTGGAACCTGGGCCAAAAACTCATCGGCATTGACAAAATGACCCACGCCAGCCACGAGAAGCACAGCCCCCAGGACAAGACGTGCAACGGTGATGAGCATCTGGCAAGCCTAGTTGCCGGGGTCTGCCCCTGGGTGCTCAGGCAGTGGAAGATCCTGGGAGGCGCTCACCCGGATCGACTCGGTCACCTGTGCTGGTGCAGATAGTGCTGTTTGGGAACTGACACCAAGTTCCTGCATTTTCCGGGCCTGGGTCAGCACCCGGTGATCAAAGGAACCAACAAGGGCGTTGTAGGCCCTAACTGCCTGGGTCAAGCCGCGTTCCACTCCACCCACATGGCCGGCCAACGTCTCTAGCCGTTGCAGCATGAGGGCCCCCTGCGCGCGGATCTCCTCGGCATTGGCGGCTATCCGCCCGCGTTGGTGTCCGGCATCAATGGTGCGCAGCATGGCCAGCATCGACGTTGGCGTCGCCAAGATGACATTCAACTCAAAAGCCTGAACGAGCAAATCACCGTCAGCCTCAAGCGCGGTCGACAGCAGCGACTCCAAGGGCAAAAACATGATGACGAAGTCAGGGCTCTGGGCGCCGGCAGAATACCCCTTTTTCGCCAACTCTTTGGCCCGGGCGAGCACATCGGCGGCGTGCTTTACCAAGTGCGTATGCGCCTGCGCGGGGTCATCTGCCTGAATTCCCCTCCAGTAGGAATCGAAGGGAAACTTGGCATCGACGAAGATCTCTCCGCCACCGGGCATCGACACAACAATGTCGGGCCGTAAACCGCTTTCGACCTGATGTACCTGACTGTGAAAGTGGATCCCTTCGATGAGACCGGAATAGGTGAGTAACTGTTCCAACTGCATCTCACCCCATTGTCCACGCGACTGACCAGAGGACATGGCCGCCACCAGTTGTGCGGTAGCAGCTTCCAGAGTTGTGTAGTTGCGCTGCACTGCGTCGATTTGCTCGCGCAAGGTGGCCGCCGCTGCCGCTCGTTGCACTTCTGCGTCCTGTGCCTGCCGGCGCAGCCCTTCAACTGAATCTCGCAGTGGTTGCAATCGCTCGTCAAGGGCCGACCGATCGCTATGTTCTAGCGCAAGGCGATCCCGCTCAGAGCGCAGGAGGGTCATCTCACTGTGGAGACGAGCCTGCTCTGCGCTGGCAGCACGGTCGCCCTTGCGGCTGGCCAGCAGCCAACCCAAGGAAACCCCGAGCACGAGGCAGGCAATACCGGTAACGATGACGGCGATCAACACGGGAATGTGTCCTCTCTTTGACGCAGCCGAACCTAGCCGCATCGTCTGACATTTTGTGTGTCCTGCGGCAAGGTTGAGGTAAAACGTGGCAACCTAGGGGTGGTAGCCCCGCGAGTCTCCACCCCCGTAGACCGCGGGGTTACCCTTCACGGGCCGCAGTTGCCGGCAAGGCAGCATCGCTACCGTCTGGCCCTAACCAGTGGCCCTACCTTGGGCCAAGCTAAACGATGAGCGGGAAACCTGATCCGATGATGGCGGCCAACGGCAGCGACTGCACGATCGCTGGAGCAAACCGAAGCCCGGTGTAGTTGCTCACCACGATGGCGAAGAAACCCAACACGGCGAAAAGTAGCACCATGAATGGAATAAGTAGGGTCAGGATGCTCGGTGCCCCCAGCAACGCCACAGCCGCCAAGAGCACCACCGTGATGATCACGCGGTAGCCAATGAGGAGGCCGATGCGCCAACGTCGACTTGGTCGACTGACGAGCACGGCATCAGCGTAAAAGTAGGCAAACAGCGACAGTGCCAAAACTACCGACACCCACCAGCGGGGTCCGACGAAAGCCGTCGTGGCCCAGGTGACCCTAGCGCTCACAACCATGAGCGCGGTCACCGCTAAAGCGAAGCCCGACGATGCCAGGATTCCACGAAGATCCGGTGGCCCATATTCGCGCCGCGGCAGCGATCCCACGAATCGCAGCGTCACGGCAACGACGATCGCCATAAGTAGGAACCAACCGGCGAGATATCCGGCCACCGCTACCGGCAGGACACCGGTCACATTCTGCGGAATCAACCCAAGCACCACCACGCCCGCAATGGCTGAGCCCAGGGTGATCACCAGACCCTGCCACCCCCGCACACTTTTTTGCGCGATCGCAGGTCGATTGGGCCCGAACAGTATGCGAGCCAATGGTACCGCAAGCAACCCGCCGGCTACCAAGAACAGCAGCAGCCACAACCACGCCTGATCAAGATCGGCAACCGGTGCACCCCGTTGCTGCATAGAAGAATCTAGCCAGTCCAACATCAACTGCGCGGTGGTGTCCGACCAGATAATCGTGATGTGTTCCACGGCAGGAATCACCTGCACCTCCACAGCGGTTCCGACAGCAAAATCCCCGTATCGCGTGCCCTCCACGCCCGCAGGCTGCAGAAGATCAAGTTGTTGTTGGGCTGCGATCTGAAATCTCTCCGGTTCATTGGCGCCGTAAAGCAGCAGCAGGTTCGTCGGGCGATTAAGGACCGGCGTCGCATCGGGCAGGCTCAAACTCACCGTGCCCGCTGACTGATCGGGATTATCAATAGCGAAGCGCACGACAGCACCTGCGCCCATGGAATGGCCCACCAGTCCGATGCGTGCAGCATCAACCCCGGGCTGCTGCACCAACCAATCACGAATAATGCCGAGATCAACCTGCAGATCAGGACGAGTGGTGTCGTCAATACTCGCCGCGTTGGAGTTCGCGCCATGGCCGCGTTGATCGGGTAGGGCCACGATGTAGCCCGCGCGCGCCAAGACTCGGCCCAACGGCTCCATGATCACCGAGGAGGCCGCGAAACCATGCAGCATGATCACCGCAGGGCGACCAGGTGCGGCAGCAGTCGGCTGAATCAACGTGACCGGGATGCCATTGACGGTTTTCCGAGTGTGCTGAAGATCGCTATTTGCCGTGGCTACCCCCCACATCGCCGGTAGCGCCAGTACGAGAGCGACAGCGGTGAGAACCAATGTGGAGATCGTTCGCCGCTGCACCCTGGCAAAGGTACTCGCAACGACTGATGGTGCGGGCATTAATCGAGACTCCCGGGCACCGATCCTGGTAGCGACGTTGCAGCAGCCCGAGCCGTCTGCTCAGATAGTGCCATGGCCAGCCGTTTGAGCGACGTGTTGTTTGATGGCGGCAATAAGACGACGCCCCTCGATGGCGTATGCGAACAACTCTTCCTCGTCACCAAAGACAGTGGTATTGACCGATTCGTTCGCTACGCGGTGCTCCTTACCCTTTCTGCGGTAATTGCCACCGGTGGTGTGCTCGTGGATTCCACCGCCACGGTCATCGGAGCAATGATCGTGGCCCCGCTGGCGACCCCGATTCTGGCCGTTGGCTTGGCCATCATCACCGTGCGACCACGGCAGGTTGCCACCTCCGGACTGATCATCGTGGCGTCGGTGGCCTTCGTGATCCTGGTGGGAGTTGTGCTCAGTGCCGTGCTACCAGCTGCGGTCAACCTCGACCAGAACTCCCAAATCACCGGTCGCATCTCACCCAACCTCATTGACCTGCTCATCGCTGTGGCAACCGGACTCGTGGGCGGTTTCGCCATCTCCCGCAGCGACCTCGCCGGAGTGTTGCCCGGTGTGGCCATTGCCATCAGTCTGGTGCCGCCGCTGTCTGTCGTGGGTGTGGCTCTGTCTGCCGGTGGGTTCAGCCAGGCGTTCGGCGCGCTTCTTCTGTTCCTCTCCAATACCGTGGCCATGATCGGTGCTGGTGCATTGGTCTTCACTATCGCCGGTTACAACGCTGCTGCCCGAAGGTCGCGAAGCGAGGTGCGTCGGCCCATCATCATCGTTGCCGGCCTCACCCTCGTCTTGGTCTCATTCTTGGCCGTAACCAGCGCACAAACCGTGGCCCAGGCCATTGAAGTCACTCGCGTTGAAGTCTCAGCCACGAAATGGCTCCAAGACAGCAAATACGCGGTCACCAGCGTGACTCCCGCACCAGACGGTTTCGTGATCACCGTCATTGGTGATGGACCGTTACCCGACACGGCCGTGTTTTTCGACAACTTCAATCAGGTTCTTTGGTACACGCCTACGTTCCAGATTCGTGTGATCACGGGCTCGGTTGAGCCCCTGCCTCCTCCGGCCGCGACAACGTCTAACTAGCCACCCTCATTCTTCTTGAGCGTGCATTGCCGCCAGTTCTAACGCCACGTCAATAATCATGTCTTCTTGACCACCCACCACTTTGCGTCGACCAAGCTCAAGCAAGATCTCTGCCTGGGAAACGTTGTACCGCTCCGCTGCGCGCTGAGAGTGCAACAAGAATGACCCGTAGACACCAGCGTAGCCCAGCAATAGTCCGGCACGATCAATCACCTGCTGGCGCGGCATCAGCGGACGCACAATTTCTTCAGCAAGATCCATCAGCTTGAGCGGATCCACGCCGGTCATGATTCCGTATCGGTCACTGACCGCTGCGAGAATTTCGGTCGGGCAGTTTCCCGCACCAGCTCCCAGGCCCGCCGATGTACCGTCCAGGTTGGCCGCACCTTCTTCATAGGCCGCAATTGAATTAGCCACCGCCATAGATAAATTGTTGTGCGCATGAACGCCGACCGGAACATCCAGGGCAGCCACGAGCGCGCCCACTCGACGGCGTACATCCTCGGTGGTCATGGCACCGGCAGAGTCGGCGATATAAATGGAGTCCGCGCCGTAAGACTGCATGAGCAGTGCCTGCTCGGCGAGTCCCTCCGGTGAGTTCATGTGCGACATCATCAAAAAGCCGATGGTCTCCATGCCCAGGCTTTTGGCGACCTTGATGTGCTGTTCGGAAATATCAGCTTCGGTGCAGTGCGTGGCTATGCGAGCCATGCCAACACCGAGTTCCTTCACCTCGCGTAAGTCATCCGCAAGCCCAATGCCAGGCAGTAGCAGGCACGCAATTTTGGCGTTACCTGAAACTTCACATGCCTGGGCGATCAGATCCTTCTCTGGAACCGCGGAAA
>Ga0115564_10002324_pt1 | contig 16675 bp, 14 predicted proteins | sample COGITO_mtgs_1105_7_FD_88680 | JGI IMG/M metagenome (GOLD analysis project Ga0115564, IMG submission 88680) | Pelagic marine microbial communities from North Sea - COGITO_mtgs_110523 | ecosystem: Environmental > Aquatic > Marine > Epipelagic | place: Germany:Helgoland, sampling site Kabeltonne...
CACCGATGACAGCCTGGGCAACAACACCGTGCGCGGGGTGTATGCCGCGGGTGCCACGGTGTATGCCGCGACAACCGGTGGGTTGAGTATCTCCACCGATGCGGGCGCAACCTTCACCAACCGCGATACCGATGACAGCCTGGGCAACAACACCGTGCTCGGGGTGTATGCCGTGGGTACAACGGTGTATGCCGCGACAGCCGGTGGGTTAAGTATCTCCACCGATGGGGGCGCAAACTTCACCAACCGCACCACCGATGACGGCCTGGGTGGCAACTACGTGTCCGGGGTGTATGCCGTGGGTGCCACGGTGTACGCCGCGACAGGCGGTGGGTTGAGTATCTCCACCGATGGGGGCGCAAACTTCACCAACTACACCAACGCAAACAGCTCACTGGGCAACGACTTCGTGAACGGGGTGTATGCCGTGGGTGCCACGGTCTATGCCGCGACAAACGGTGGTGGGTTAAGTGTGGGGCAACTGCCGGCTCCGGTTCCTCCGGTTCCTCCGGTGGTGTTTCCGCCGGGAGCTCTTACGGGTGTGACTGGTGTTGCTGGAGTCGGGCAGGTGTCGGTGTCGTGGACCGCTCCGGTGTCTTCAGGGTCATTCCCGGTCACGACTTATGCGGTGTCGTCCACGTCGGGTAATCAGGGGTGTTTGACGTCTGCACCAACGGTGACGTGTGTGGTGTCTGGGTTGACCAACGACAGGCCGTACTCGTTTCAGGTACGAGCATTGAACGGTGCCGGATGGGGGCCGTGGTCTGCTACCTCAGATCCGGTGACACCAGAAGCCCCGGTGGCGACCTCGATGCTGATTACCGGTTCCCGGGGTGAGGTGCGTGGCAAGCCAGGTGTGATCGTGACAGGCACCTCGACCGGTTTGGGCATGGGTGCCATCGTGCGACCGATGGTGAAACTAGCCGGTGCAGATTCCTACACCCAAGGCACTGCGTCGATCCTGGTTGATGAGGCCGGTGACTTCACCTGGCAACGCCGCACCAGCAAAAAGACATATGTGTATGTGAAAACCGAAGATGGCACCGCACGGTCGAACCGGGTGATCATTCGTTAATAGATAGACAAACTGAGAGTGGCGATTCAATCGCCACCTTCAACGCGTTTTGCCAAATCCGGATGAGATATTCACGGCGCATCCAGCATCTAAGCGCCGTACTGACTTTCCTTCGAAACCCCCTGGCATTACGTGGGGGCGGGTAGAGAAGTTGAGCGGGTGACGGGATCCGTCGCGCACCCAATAGCGCACTCCTCCCGATTCCCGACGTGTTTCCCCATCACGCACAAAAGGCCCGGGGGATCAACCCCGGACCCTTCGCACATGAGCGGGTGACGGGAATCGAACCCGCACTGTCAGCTTGGGAAGCTGATGTTCTGCCATTGAACTACACCCGCGAACGACGGTCACAACGCATCGCCTTGCGGAGAGCACCTCTTGTGGCCATTTTACGTGCACGTGATTATGGCACCCACCGGTAAGGATCAGGCACACTGAGCCGGTGACCGATCCCTTTATCGCCTACACGGCCCCCGTAGTCAGCGATCCACAAAGCCAAGGGGCCGCCTTCTTGCAGTTGATGGATGCCCGACGCAGCGTGCGTGAATTCTCCCACCGACCGGTGCCGGTGGAGCTCATCGAGTTGGCAGTGGCCGCAGCGAACACCGCCCCCAGTGGTGCACATCAGCAGCCGTGGAGCTTCGTTGCCGTGAGCGACGCGAACACAAAGCATCAGATTCGCCTCTCCGCTGAGGAGGAGGAACGGCAAAACTACGAGGGTGGCCGGCTGCCCGATGCGTGGCGAGAAGCGATCGCACCGCTGGGGACCGATGCCGATAAATCATTTCTCGACGTCGTGCCGTGGATCGTTGTTGCATTTGCGCAAAAATCCACGTTACTTCCCGACGGTAGCCAGCGAAAGAATTACTACGTGAATGAATCAGTGGGTATTGCCTGCGGTCTGTTCATTGCAGCGCTGCATTCCATGGGGTTGTCCACCCTGACCCACACACCCAACCCCATGGGCTTCCTCACCGAAATCTTGCAGCGGCCGCCCACCGAACGGCCCTACATCCTGTTCCCGGTTGGCTACGCCGCACCGGACTGTCAGGTACCTGATTTGCAGCGCAAGCCACTCGAGGAAGCGCTGATCGTGCACGACGGCCTGCTGCTCTCCTAATGTCCGTTAACGCCGGTGAGTACGGGCAGGTCGCCGGCAAGGAGATCCTGCGGCTGCCACAGCAACTGATATCCGGTCGCGGTAGGTAACAACACAGCGAAGAGGTCGAACCGGCCCTCTGGCCAGGTATCCGGCACGGTTTGGCCGGCCTGAAGGGTAAAGCTGCGTAGCAATTCCGGGATGCGCTCATGATCCCACACGATCAGAGCCGGTGAATCAGTCGCAAGAACCTGCTGCGCCACAACAGCTTCTTCGCCCCTGGCGAAATGATTTACCACGTGACAGTTCAGGCGTGCAGCAATAGGTATGGCAGTGTCGAGGCAGCGATGACTCTTGTTACTTGAAGTTGCCTTGACCGCGAAAACACGCTGCAGCGGCGTAGGTAAATCTGGCGACGGCTGACTCAGACGGAAGCCCAAAGCCCCCGCACGACTCCAGCCTCGCGGGGTGAGGCCGTGGGTGCTGGGAGCACCTTGATGATCAACGCCGCGGTCACCATCGGGTTCTGGTTTTTCGGCGTGACGAATGATGACAACAGCAGGGTCCATGGCCGATGCAATCTGCTAACGAATGCGTACCTCGTCAGTAAAGAACTTGTTCGCCTCAGCGTTGTACAGCAGGAACAAGATGACGATGTCTATGGCTATCGACACGACGGCGGAGATGATGAGGGAGAAACCAAGATCGGTGGCGAGCACAATGGATAGCGAACCCAGTGCACGCAGACCAATAATCACGGTGAGCACGATGCGGGCCACATTGCTGCCACGAGCGATGAACACCGCGAACAATGCCGAGATCACCGCGAACACAATGAGAACGCCACCAATGACCAAGAACGTGGGCCCCACACCCGGTGCCCACGACTCAGGCAGCCCGAGGTTTTTCAGCTCCTGAGCGATCTGTTCCTCGTCGCCCGCCGCGGTAAGACCGGTGCCGGTGAAGAACGCCGCAATCGCGGTGATCAACCAAAAACCGGCTGAAATCCACAGCAAGACGGTGACCAGGGTGACCGATCCGGGCCTGTTTCGTGTATTCGTCATGAGCCGAACTCTAACTGGAGGAAGCTTCGTTTTGTTCGTCCAACACAAATCGCCCCGGTTCAGAGTCGCCCACGATGCGGGCAATCTGGGGCACGATCAAAATCCAAGCCACCACATGGAACACCGACAACCAGATGCGCGTTGACCACAGCACGTCGGCAGGCTGGACCAGCGGGCTCACCAGCGATACCGCTGCTGCCGCCGTGCCCGCCCAAAACGCGATGCGTTGGGCATGACGCCGGCCCAGCACGAAATAGGAGAGCAACCCAAACGCCAAGGCCGCTACCAGCGGAGCCAGGAACATGAGGAACCACGGGATCGGCTGGGCAGCTTGACCAGGTGGGGCCGCCACAAAGGGAACACCGATGAGGCGGGCAAAAACGTAGAGGATGGCACTGATGAGGCCGGCCCACGAGCCGGTCACCACCGCGGCGTAGATCAGATCGCGTAGACGCGGGACGGCGGATTCGGGCGGGCCTATCGGCGTTACCGATCCCGTCCAGGCTGCGGACATAGCCAAACCGTAGCCCTTGCATTTGTTACTGATCAGTAGCATCATGGTAGTTACCGGCGGGTAACCCCCGAGGGACCACTACGGCCTAGGAGTGCTCATGTCTCACTATCGTTCAAATCTGCGCGACCTTGAGTTCAACCTCTTTGAGGTATTTGGCGCCAATGAGCGTTTGGGCACCGGGCCATTCACCGAAATGGACCCCGACACTGCACGCGGTGCTCTCGCTGAAATTGATCGGCTCTCCTGCGGCCCGCTCGCGGAGTCCTATCTGTCCTCCGACCGCAATCCCCCCGTCTATGACCCGGCCACCAAGACGGTGACCATGCCGGAAGACTTCAAGAAGTCTTACCGCGCGTTGATGGATTCAGAGTGGTGGAGACTAGATCTACCCGATGAACTCGGTGGTGCCGGTTCGTCACCGTCGCTGCGCTGGGCCGCGGCTGAGCTGTTCCTCGGCTCCAACCCCGGTGCTTTCCTCTACATGAGTGGCCCCGGTTTCGCCTCCATTCTCAATCGCCTTGGCACCGACGACCAAAAGCGCTGGGCTGAACTGATGATTTCAGAAGAATGGGGCGCCACCATGGTGCTCACCGAGCCCGATGCGGGTTCAGATGTGGGCGCGGGTCGCACCAAGGCTTTTGAAAATGAGGACGGTACCTGGCGAATTGAAGGCGTGAAGCGGTTCATTACCTCCGCCGAGCACGACCTCACCGACAACATCGTGCATCTCGTCCTCGCCCGACCCGTGGGTGTTGACGGCGTCGGTGGCCCAGGCACCAAGGGCCTGTCCCTGTTCCTCGTACCGAAGTTTCATGTTGATCTGGCCACCGGCGAACTTGGCGAACGCAATGGCGTCTACGCCACCAACGTGGAAAAGAAGATGGGCCTGAAGGTGTCCACCACCTGCGAACTCACCTTCGGCGACCAGGAACCGGCCGTCGGTTGGCTAGTGGGCGATGTGCACGACGGTATAGCGCAGATGTTCCAGGTCATTGAATACGCCCGAATGATGGTGGGCACCAAGGCAATTGCACAGTTGTCTGCCGGGTACCTTGCCGCATTAGATTATGCGAAAACGCGGGTACAGGGCGCCGACCTCACCGAAATGCTCGACAAGGCCGCACCGCGCGTAGAGATCATTAACCACCCCGATGTACGTCGTGGCCTGATGCTGCAGAAGTCCTACGTTGAGGGTATGCGCGCACTCATCCACTACACCGCGGCATGGCAGGACAAGATCCTGATGGCACAAAACGGCGTCGAGGGAATTGACCTCGACATGGCCGAGCGCATGAACGATCTGTTGCTGCCCATCGTGAAGGGTGTGGGGTCGGAGCGGTCATACGAACTGCTCGCCACCTCGCTGCAAACCTTCGGTGGATCCGGCTATCTCCAGGACTACCCGGTGGAGCAGTACATTCGCGACGCCAAGATCGACACACTCTATGAAGGCACCACCGCGATTCAGGGCCTTGACTTTTTCTTCCGCAAAATGGTGCGCGACCAGTTCAAGTCGATCTTCTACCTCGCCGCCCAAATCACCGAGACAGTCAAGGGTGAGGCGGGTAACGGTCAACTCTCCGCAGAGCGGGAGATGCTGGGCAAGGCACTGGAGGAAGTGCAGGCCATGGTCGGTGCACTTGGCCAGTGGGCATTGGCGTCGCAGGAAAACATCAGCGAGGTATACAAGGTGGGTCTGAATACCACCCGGCTGCTGATGGCCACCGGTGATCTGGTCATTGCCTGGCTGCTGCTGAAGCAGGCCGAGGTAGCGATTGCCGCTCTAGATAGTGGAGCTTCAGACCGCGATGTTCCCTTTTATCAGGGCAAGGTGGCAACGGCGAAGTGGTTTGCTCGCAACCGCCTCCCCCTGCTGGCTGCTGAGCGAGCAATTCTAGAATCCACTGACGACGCACTGATGGAACTCGCCGACGAATCGTTCTAACCATCTCCTGACTGCTCACCTCGGGTGAGCAGTCAGGAATGGCAGGATGCGCCCATGGTGGATGGTGGGTTTGACGGATTGAGCGGACAAATCCTTGCCGCCACCGCTAACCCGGCCTTACCGCGGCTGTTCCTTGAGTTCGGTGTCTTACTGCTGCTGCTGGGCATCCTGGCCCGAATCGCCCACCGACTCAACCTCTCCCCGGTGCCCTTCTACCTCATCGCTGGACTGTTTTTTGGCGAGGGCGGTGTCGTTGGCGTCCCCGCCAGTGACGGTTTCCTCGAGACGGTGTCTGAACTTGGCGTCGTCATCTTGCTGCTGCTGCTCGGCCTGGAATATTCCGGCGACGAACTGGTGCGCACCGCGCGCAGGCAACGCTGGACCGGTCTCGTTGACCTCGTCGCCAACTCCGTGCCCGGTGTGGTGCTCGCACTCTTGCTGGGGTGGGGGTTGCCCGGCGCGGTTGCCCTCGGTGGGGTTACCTACATTTCATCCTCGGGAATTATTTCCCAGGTAGTGCGCGATCTGCGCTGGCGGCGCAACCCCGAAACCAAACCCATCGTCAGCGTGCTCATCATCGAAGACCTCGTAATGGCGCCCTATCTGCCCATCCTGACGGTGATTCTCACCGGTACCGGCCTTGTTACCGGCATCGTCAGCGTTTCAGTCGCGCTCATGGTGGTGGCCGTTGTCATTGTGGTCAGCCTGCGCGGTAGCCGACGCATTAGGCGCATCTTCAATCCCAAAGACCCCGTGTCGCTGCTGCTGCTGGTCTTTGGTGCCGCCATTGCCGCGGCCGGTATCGCCGGGTTCGCCGATTTCTCCCCCGCCGTGGCGGCCTTTCTGGTGGGTCTGCTGCTCACCGACGAAGTGGCCGAGGTTGCCCGCCGCCGTCTAGACCCCCTTCGCGACCTGCTCGCCGCCGTGTTCTTCGCCTATTTCGGGGTGACCACCGACCCGGGGGAGATCCCCGGCGTTTTGCTGCCCGCCCTTGCCCTAGCTCTGATCACCATCGGTACGAAGTTTCTTACCGGCTGGGTCGCCGCCCGAACGGTGGCCAACACCACCACGAGCGCCCTGCGTGCCGGTGCGCTGCTGTCTGCTCGCGGGGAATTCAGCGTCATCATCGCCGGCCTGGTGGTGATTTCTGGCGTGCTTCCCCCCAATTTCAACGCCCTGGTTGCCACCTACGTTCTCCTCACCGCCACCATCGCCCCGATCATGGCCCGATTCGCTGAGCCGCTGGGTTGGTGGTGGGATCAGCGCCCGAGGCGACCTCGGCGTACGCTCAAGGGGTGAGAATCACTGCTGGCCCTTCATCGCCCGTGATCCGCGTGATCGCCGTGCTCACGATGGGGTTCGCCCTCGTGGCCGGCCTACTCGTGCCCACCCTGGTCAACGCCAACCACGCCCGCGCGCACGCCGACCTGGTGAGCACCAATCCGGTGGATGGCAGTCAACTAGATGTCGCGCCCACCGACCTCACCTTCACTTTTTCTGAATCACTGCTACCCGACTTTGTCCGCTTCATTCGCATTTCTGACACCGGCGACACAGCTGATCTGCCCGTCACTTCCGTAGAGAACAATGTGGCCACCGTGGGTTGGTCGACTGACCTCGGCGCTGGCGCGTGGACGGTGGAATATCGCGTGGTTTCCCAGGACGGTCACCCGGTGAACGGTTTCATTAATTTCACCGTCAATGCCACCCCGAGCCCCACCCCAACGCCGAGCCCCACCGCCACTGTGAGCCCCACCACCTCACCCACTCCGGCCCCGAGCCCCACCGCAGACCCAACAACACCCGCGCCCAGCCCCAGCACCTCTCCGGCCGCCGATACCGGTGGATCCACGACCGGTTGGCTCATTGCCGGTATCGCCGTGATAGCGCTGGCCATTGTGGTTATTGCTGGTCTCATCGTGCGGCGCCGATAAAGACGACCCCGACGTGACCACCACCGAAACCGCACCGACCCCCAGCGCACCCGCGGGCACCGCACCGGTGCGCATTGGGCCGTGGATCACCGGGCTGGTGGCCCTCGGTGTTGTGGTGGTCAGTGTGTCCATGCTCCTCGCCGGTGGGGCCTATGAGGCACCAACGGTAGGTCTGCCCGACCCCGGCCCCATCGTGGGCTGGGGGCTTCCTATCTCACGGATTCTCACCGATATCGCTGCAGCATTTACCGCTGCCTGGCTCATTGGTGCTGCGTTTATGAACCCACCCGGGCGCGATGGTGTGGTCTCTCGGCTAGGTCGCGCCGACGTGAAGCGCGCGGCAATCTCCGCCGGTGTCTGGGCCGTCTTGTCACTCACCCAGATGGTGCTCACCCTGGCCAATGTCTTGGGCATCTCCCTCACTGAAGCGCTCCGCCCGGAGATCATCTCGACCTACGCCTGGGACGTACCCACCACACGGGCACTTGCGATAACCGCCCTCATCGCCGCAGTTGTGGTGGTGGTCGCAGTATTCGCCTCAACCACTGCCGGGGCAGCGATCTTGCTGGTGCTCACCGTCGTTGCCGCAGCGCTGCCCACCCTGGCCGGGCACGGCTCTGGGCTTGGCGACCATGGACTTGCGTTATCAGCCGGCGTCACACATATTGCCGCGGCCATGATTTGGCTCGGCGGTCTTCTGGTACTCACCATCCACGGACTTCGACGCGAGAATGGGTACACCAAAGACACTGACCTGCAGCACAGCGCAACGCGGTTTGGCAAAGCTGCACTCATCGCGGTGCTGCTCTTGGCCGTAAGTGGAATCGCAAATTCCTACACGCGCCTCGATACTGTTGATCAGCTATTTTCTACCGATTATGGCCGAGCTGTTACCGCAAAAGTCATTGTGCTGCTGGCACTTGTGGCTGTCGCCGCCATTATTCGCCGACGCATCGTACCGAATCTGACCGGTGACAAACGCCGGCGCAACTTCCTGCGACTCCTCGCCCTAGAGGTCTCACTCGTGGTGGTCGCCTTCGCCATCGGCGTGGCGCTGGCACTCAGCGACTATCCACGAGTCGAGAGCCTGCTACCCACCTTCGGTGAATCGCTGCTCGGTTACCCCTACCCGCCCCCGCCCACGGTAAGCAATGTGATGCTCGGGTTCCTCTTGGAGCCGGTGTTCCTCGTGGGCGGCATCGTGGCGGCCGCGCTCTACGTCATGGCCGTGTTTCGGCTCCGTGCGCGCGGTGATGCCTGGCCCATCGGTCGCACCATTGCCTGGTTGTGCGGTATTGGTCTGATGATCTGGACAACCAACGCCGGCATCGCGCTGTACTCGCAGGTGTCGGTGAGCCTACACATGGTGCAGCACATGACCATGGCGATGATGGCACCAATGCTCATGGTGCTCGGTGGTCCGGCCACGCTGGCGCTGCGGGCCTTGAAGCCCTCGACCGGCACCCAGCGGGGCCCACGCGAATGGGTCGTGTGGGGTTTGCATTCAAGAATCGCTCGCATCGTCACCAGTCCGTTCTTTGTCTTTCCACTCTTTAGCCTGTCGCTCTTCGTGCTCTATTTCACGCCGCTGTTGAGTTTTTTGATGGGCTCACACGTGGGGCACGTCGCCATGCAATTCCATTTCATCGCCTCCGGCTACCTCTTTGCCTGGATCATCATGGGAATCGATCCGGTACCAAAGCCGCTGCCCTACTCGGCTCGCTTTGCCCTCGTGCTCCTCGCCCTAGGCGTTCATGGATTCTTTGCCGTGATCGTCATGATGAGTAGCCAGCCACTCGCCCCGGAGTGGTACAGCATCGTGCGCCCAGACTGGGTCACCGATCCGGTGGCCGACACCGTCTTCGGCGGGCAGGTGGCCTGGGGCATCTCGGAAATTCCGATGCTGTTCATGGTGATTGTGCTGACGTGGCACTGGATGCAACGCGACGAACGCGATGCGCGACGTCACGACCGGCAGGCCGCGCGAGATGGTGATGCACAACTGCACGCCTACAACGCCTATCTGGACAGAATCAACACCCGCTCCAAGCAGTAGCGGCGGCACAGGTATACCCTGGGGGGTATGTTGTCACGCCGATTTCGAACCCGGGTTCTGCCGCTTCTTGCTACTGCTGCGCTCATGGTTGCTCCCGCCACCCTGGCCGGCTGCTCCAGCGAAGCCGCCGCACCGCCCCCGGTCCCCACCGAGTCGGTAGAACCACTTGCCGCGCCTGCGCGGGTGGGCGTGGAGGAATGGATGCAGGCCGCCCTCAGTCCGGGCACCACGATTATCGACGTGCGCACCCCGGAGGAATTCAACGCCGGTCATGTCGCGGGTGCAATCAACATTCCGGTTGAATTCGCCGACTTCCCCGCACAGATAGCCGCCCTAGACCCCACGGCCACCTACGCGGTGTACTGCCGCACCGGCAGCCGTTCAGCCGCAGCCACCCTGCAGATGGCAGCCCTAGGCTACACCTCAATCTTTGATCTCGAAGGTGGCTTCACCGATCTCGAGGCCGCCGGAATGCCCACCGCCTAATACGCTGACCGTCATGAATGACGTGCGCGTTGGCCTGGTGCAACTGTCGTCGAATATCGCGACCCAGACGGTGTCTGATCGTGTTGCCCGCGCCGAGGCGCTTGCCCGCGAGGCTGCCGGAAAGTCTGACTTCGTCGTGCTGCCCGAACTGTGGCTGACCGGCGCCTTCGATATTGAAAACGCCGTGCGGTTAGCTGAACCGATTGATGGTCCACTCGTCGCGATCTTTCGTGAAATCGCAGCGACGACACAAACCTGGCTGCACATGGGATCCTTCCCCGAATCAGATGGCGAAAATGTCTACAACACAGCCGTTCTGATTGCCCCCGATGGCGTCGTCGCAGCCACCTACCGCAAGATTCACCTCTTCGGTTTCACCGAGGGTGAGCCGCTATTCATCACCGCCGGATCCGATCTGGTCGTTGTCGATACCCCGCTGGGGCGAACGGGTCTCGCCACCTGTTACGACCTTCGTTTCCCTGAGCAGTTTCGCGCCCTCGTTGATGCTGGTGCTGATGCGTTCGTGCTCACATCGGGCTGGCCGGATCGTCGCATCGAGCATTGGCGAGTGTTGCTGCAGGCCAGGGCCATTGAGAACCTCGCCTGGGTGGTGGCAGCTAACGGAGTCGGTACTCAACACTCGACCGAACTCGGTGGTCACTCGGCGGTGATCAGTCCGCTGGGTGAGGTGATCGCTGAGGGAAGCGGTGGCGAGGAAATCGTGTTCGCTGACGTCACGCCGAGGCAGGCGAAGGACTGGCGGGAGAAGTTTCCCGCACTCAACGACAGGGTCTAGCGCAACTTTGGGCGGATTGCGGCACTGGGAGTCACAAAGCGCCCAAAGTTGAGGAGATCGCGGATGGAGAAGCGGTCACCCAGCGTTCAAGGGGTGACCGAGAGTTGGGTCGCGAATCGCTCGCCCAGTTCTTCATCACCTTGCAGTTGCATCGCATCGCGATGAGCTAGGTCGGGCCCGCGGCCACACAGTGCCTGCGCAAAGACTTCCCACGGCACGGTTAATTGCACGGTGGCCGGAGTCTGTGGGTCATCGATAAAACTAGCGCGACCCTCATCGGAGACGCCCACCCAGGCCTGAAAAACGACTCCGGGCGACACCACATCGAGGTGCAGGGTTTGACCAGCCGTGGCCCCCGCACGCTTACCCCACAGCATCGGCAACGCCGGCATGAGTTGAGTGGCACTCGTCTGCGCCCCAACGGAACCTAAGTTTCCCGGTCGGTGCACGGCACGTCGAATATCTTGCTCATGGACCCAGGTGTCCATCGTGCGTTGGCGCACCAGCGCAGAGAGCAGTGGCGGGCCGAACACGGAATTGGCAGGTGTGTCGGCGTCTTGGGGGCCCGCTTGCAACCCCGCACCCCGGCGGGTAAGCACGTCAGTGGCTTCAGCAAGAGCCTCGGTGCGCGAGTTCGACCGGCGCAGATCGACGGACACTTCCACCATCTTCTGTGAATCAGATTTGACGTGGTCTAGGGCTGCCCAGTCTGGCTCGTGCGGCGGGTCAAACTCACCCATGCAGATCTTTTCCAACCCCACGACGTGCGCCACCACATCGGCAACGGTCCAGCCTGGCAGATCGGTGGGCGTCGTCCACTGCTCATCACTGAGTTGTCCGATGAGTTCAAGAAAGTCGTCATGGGCCGACTGCCAGCAAGCAATCAGGGTCGGCAGGTCAGCATCAGTCGCAACGGGGATCGCCATAGACGACACCGTAGCGAAGTTACGGCGACGATGGTGGGGTGCTGAGGTAGTCACTGACCGCTGCTAAAAAAGTGGCGCCCGCTGCGCCGTCTACAACGCGATGATCGAAGGTCAGCGACAGCGTCATGATTGGTCGCACAGTGAGGCCGCCATTGATGGCCCAGGGCCGTTCCATGATGCGCCCGGTGGCCAAGATGGCCGACTGGCCAGGGTTGATCATGGGTGTGCCCCCATCTGCACCGAACACCCCGATATTGGTGACGGTGATGGTGCCGCCTACAAGCTCGGCCGGAGTGAGGAGGTCAGCTCTGGCACGCTCGGTCAAGGTGCTGATCGCCGTGGCTAATTGATGCAGGTTCATGCGATCCGCGTCTGGAATGTGCGGCACCACCAACCCGCGTGGCCCGGCAACAGCCACCGATAGATCCACCTGGCGGTGCGTTTCAATTTCAGCGGTTCCGTCGGCTAGGTCGTGCCAACGGGAATTGATGATGGGGGTCGTGCGTACCGCATGCACCATCGCGGCACAAATCAAGGTCACGGGAGTCACCCGGACACCGGCCCACCCGGGGTCGGTGCGTAATTGAGCCAGCAGTTTGGTAGCACCTGTCACGTCAACGTCACGCCACACGCTCACCTGCGGCACCTCATGGACTGATCGCACCATCGCCTGTGCCATGGTGCGTTGAATACCGCGCACCGCAACACGTTCACCAGCGCTCGCGGCGGTGGGCTCACGTGTCGCGTAGAGGTCTGCACGCGTCACATCACCGCGTGGGCCGGTTGCGGTAACGGAGGCAAGGTCAATACCTAACTCCCGCGCCAGCGCGCGAACCGGTGGTTTGGCGAGAGCACGAACGTTGACCGGCGCCTGGGTGCTTTCTGGGGCCTGGGTGCGTGCTGGCGCCTCGGTACTGCTGGGCAATGATGCAGTGTCTGACATCACGCCATAACCGATGAGAAGGGATTTGCCGGTCACCGACAAGATCGGGGTGCCCACCGCCACCACCTGCCCCTCGGCAACGAGAAGTTCACCGATCACCCCCGCATAGGGGCAGGGCAACTCCACAACAGCCTTGGCCGTTTCGATGTCAACGATCGGGTCATTGACGGCAACCTCGTCGCCGGGCTGTACCCGCCAACGAACAATCTCTGCCTCGGTAAGCCCCTCGCCCACATCCGGGAGCGCAAATACCTGTTCGCTCATCCGGCCATCACCTGCACAACTCCGGCAACAACCCGGTCAATACTGGGGAGGTAGTGGCGCTCGAATCTGCTTGGGGGATAGGGCACATGGGGTCCAGCAATGCGCTGCACCGGTGCCTCCAGAGAATAGAAGCATTCTTCCACGACGCGGGCAGCAATTTCAGCTCCGAGCCCTACCGTCTCAACCGCCTCGTGCACCACCACGCAGCGGCCGGTCTGGCGAACACTGGCAAAGATCGGATCAAGATCCAACGGTGACAGCGACCGCAGGTCAATGACGGTGGCCTTAACCCCAAGTTCAGCCAACGCATTGGCTGCCTCGGTGCAGGTGCGCACCATGGGGCCGTATGCCACCACCGTGATGTCGCTGCCGGTGCGCAGTGTGCGTGAACTCCACATGCGCTCGGCATCATCGGCGCTCAAGGTGCCCAGCGCCACTTCGGCCTTGTCCCAGTAGCGACGTTTGGGTTCTAAGAAAATCACCGGGTCAGGACAGGCGATCGCCGCTTGAATACCCAGATAGGCCTGGTTGGCATCGGACGGTGTCCACACGCGCAGACCTGGCGTGTGCACGAAGTATGCCTCGGGTGACTCGCTGTGATGTTCCACGGCACCGATGCCGCCACCATAGGGAATGCGCACAACGATCGGCAAAGGCGTGTGTCCGGCCGACCGATAGTGATGTTTGGCCAGTTGTGTCACGATCTGGTCAAAGGCAGGGAACACAAAGCCGTCGAACTGGATCTCCACCACTGGGCGAAAACCAGCCATCGCCAAACCTATTGCGGTACCTAGAATTCCTGACTCTGCAAGCGGGGTGTCAAAAACACGCTGATCGCCAAAATCCTTGGCTAAACCATCCGTCACGCGAAACACCCCGCCGAGAGTGGCGATGTCTTCGCCCATGAGCAGCACCCGGGGGTCGTGATCAAGTGACGCACGTAGGCCCGCGTTTAACCCACCAACCATGGTCATCGGTGCGGCACTCATGCCATCACTCCACCCTCAGCGAAAGGTGCCGACCATCTCTGGCGGTCTCGCTCCACCTGTGCGTGATCGCTGGCATACACGTGGTCGAACATGAGCCCGGCTTCGGGATCTTCAGCACCCCGTACCGCAGCGCGGATGCGTTCTCCTAAGGCATCAGCCTGCGCTTGGACTTCGACGAAAAAGTCCTCAGCTGCCACTTCGCGATTGATCATGAGTAGGCGCAATCGATCGATCGGATCCTGCGTTGCCCAGTATTCCAACTCACCCGGCGGGCGGTATCGCGTGGGATCATCCGAAGTGGTGTGCGCGCCCATGCGGTAGGTGACCGCTTCGATGAACACCGGCCCAGATCCACCGCGTGCATGCTCCAACGCCCACTGAGTGGCCGCCAGACTCGCTAGTACGTCGTTGCCATCAATGCGCATGGTGGGCATGCCATACCCGGCGGCTCGCTGCGTGAAGGGCACCGTTGTTTGTCGATGCACCGGTTCGGAAATTGCCCAACCATTGTTCTGACAGAAGAACACCACCGGTGCGTTAGTGACCGTGGCAAAAACCATGGCCTCGTGCACATCGCCTTCGCTGGTGGTACCGTCACCGAAGTACGCGATCGCAGCCCCACCTGAGTCGAGACGCTGCTGACCCATCGCGTAGCCGACCGCGTGCAACACCTGTGCACCCAACACGATGGTGAAAAGTGCAAACCGATGCTCATCGGGCACCCAGCCACCGTGGGTGGTGCCCCGATATAGGCCCAGTAGTGCGACCGGATCTACGCCACGAACCCAGGCAGCAGCTGATTCACGGTAGGTGGGGAAGGCAAAATCACGCTCGTCCATGGCGTGAGCGGAACCCACCTGTGCGGCCTCCTGCCCTAGGCAGGACGACCACAGGCCAAGTTCACCGGTGCGTTGCAGTGCGGTGGCTTCAGTATCAACCCGGCGCGCCATGGTCATATCCCGGAACAAAGCACGCAGCAGATCTGGCTCAAGCAACTGCGGGGGCAGCGGCAATGCGGATGAGGCCTCGGACAAGGAGCCATCCGGGGCGAGTAAATGCAGTGGCTCGGTGTGTTCTCCCTCGGTCATGGTGAGACCTTTCGGTGATGTTCGGTCCGGGTCTCGGACACTCGCCACATCCTTGCACCATGACGCGAGCGACATCAGGCAGACTGCACAGTTGATCGAGTCACACGTGACGAAAAGACGATCACCGTCGACTGATTGCCGTTCCGGGTGGAATAGACGACATGAGGCCGGCTAAATTCAAATGATCACTTTCTCGCTGCCACTGCTCGGCATACCACCCGCCTTGAGCGATCAATTCATTGTGACTTCCCGTTGCGCTAATTTCGCCAGCAACGAGAACATGAATTCGATCTACGTGATCCAATCCGCGCAGGCGGTGGGTGATCAGCAGCGTAGAGATTCCTTCGGTGACACGAAGCAGGTCTGTGGTGAGGGCGTCGGCTGTGAGGGGGTCGAGGTGTTCGGTGGGTTCATCCAGGACCATCACGGGGCGGTCGGCCAGCAGGAGTCGCGCCAGTGCCAACCGCTGTCTTTCACCGCCAGACATGGTGGCGCCGCGAGAGCCTAGTTCGGTGTGGAGCCCATGGGGTTGGGACTGCAGCCATGATTCCAGCTTCACGCGTTCTAGAACGCTCGTCAGTTCGTTGTCCGTGGCCTGCGCACGACCGAGTCGTAGGTTGGCTGCGATCGTGGTGTCGAAAATATGGGCATCCTGGGTCAGCATGGTGACGTGTGCGCGCAGGTCATCACCGGCTAAATCTGCGATCTCCCGCCCACCCACGGTGGCGGTGCCCTCGTATTGCAAAAACTTCAGCAAGACCGCTGCCAGGGTTGATTTACCGGCTCCGCTGGGGCCCACAATGGCGACGCGTTCACCCGGCTCGATCGTAATGTCGATACTGCGGAGGGTGAAGGGGCCGTCCTCGCGCCACCGAGCCTTCAGTTGTGTACAGCGCACCCCGTAGGGAGCCAACGCCGCACCACTGGGGTGGACCGGATCTGACACCGGAAGGGGTGCATCAAGGACCTCCGTAATCCGTTTGCTGGAGGCTCGAACACGCTGCAGGGCCATAGCGGAGGCAGGAAGTGTGGTCACTAAATCGTACGCGGCGAGGGGTACCAGGGCCACCACGGCCAACCACACCGGCGCGAGTTGGCCAGAGGTGATCGCCGGCATTGTGAGCGCCAGTGCAACAACTACCGCTGCGCCCTGCATGAGGACACCGATACCAGCACCAACACCCAGGCCGGCTGATTCTCTGCGCGCTACCTGCATGAGTTGCGCATCAACGGAATCAATTCGCGTGAGGGCCTGACCCGTGGCCCCGTACGCGAGTAGATCGGGGCTCGCGAACAGTGCCGTCACCACCCCGCTACTGAGTTCACCGCGCAACGGCGCCAACCGTGCTTGAGCTCGTCGTGCGATGGCGGCTATCAGCGCAGGAACGACCAAAACACCGATGGCCAAGGCGATAGCGATGGCGATACCGGCACCGATGTCGAGCCAAAGCACGAAGGCCACCGTGGCAAGGCTGACCAAAACCGCCTGCGCCCAG
>Ga0115564_10002329_pt1 | contig 16660 bp, 14 predicted proteins | sample COGITO_mtgs_1105_7_FD_88680 | JGI IMG/M metagenome (GOLD analysis project Ga0115564, IMG submission 88680) | Pelagic marine microbial communities from North Sea - COGITO_mtgs_110523 | ecosystem: Environmental > Aquatic > Marine > Epipelagic | place: Germany:Helgoland, sampling site Kabeltonne...
CTTTCAGGACTTTGTTCAGCGCGTGCCCAATGTGCAGGTTGCCGTTCGCGTAAGGGGGGCCATCGTGCAGGACGAACTTGGGTCGTCCTTTAGACTCCTCGCGGATCCGGTCAAACAGGCCCATTTCCTCCCACTTTGCCAACCATTCAGGCTCGCGGGTCGGCAGGTTGCCTCGCATGGGAAAAGCCGTTTCCGGGGTCGTCACTGTATCTCGGAAATCGCGGGCGTTTTCGGTGTCGCTCATGGGTTCAAGGCTACTCGGTCAACGTTGAATAGATAAGATACGCAATACAGGTACGCCGCGCGAAACGCGAGTGTAGCAGGCGCAACGCGGCTAATCGACTAGGTCTTAGGCCCAAGACCCAACCGGCGGCGCGCCTCGCCGCAGTCCTCAGCGATTTGCACCTTCAATGCCTCCAAGCCCTGGAATTCGAGGTCAGGGTGAATGAAGCTGTCGAACCAGAAGCGAACACTTTCACCGTAAATGTCGCCGGTCCAATCGAGCAAATGCACCTCAAACCGCTCCTCCACCCCGTCTACGGTCGGACGGGTGCCGAGGTAAGAGACCGCAGGCAACTGCTCGCCCCCATTAATCGCGGCCCAGCCTGCGTAAACCCCAAAATGGGGCCGCAGTTGCAGTGCTGGCCAGCTCAGGTTGGCGGTTGGGAAGCCCAATGTGCGTCCAATCTGATCCCCCCTTTCGACAACACCTTCGGCGCTCCACCGGCGTCCGAGCAGGCGATTGGCGGTCACGATGTCGGCATCCATCAGCGCCTGACGCACTCGGGAAGACGATATGACGCCGCCCTCCTCATCATCGTGGCGCAGCGGAACAGCGGACACGCCAAAACTCATATCCTGCCCCCAGCGACCCAGCTGCAGCATATCGCCGCCGCGTTTGTGGCCAAACCGGAAATCAGGCCCAGCGAGGACGTGGCGGGTGCCCAGATGGACAGCGAGGATTGATTGCGCAAAATCTTCTGCTTCGACGCTCGAAAGCTCGGTATTGAAAGCCAATTCCACCATAGCATCGACCAACCCGGTCGCCTCAAGCAGCTCCACCCGCTGCTCAACCCCGCGCGTCAACAGAAACGGGGGCTTGTCGGGGCCAGCGAAATAGCGCCGTGGATGCGGGGCAAAGGTTAGAACTCCAGCGCGGCATCCCAGTTCATCAGCCTTGGCGCGAGCCGCCTCAAGCAGAGCCCGGTGTCCACGATGCACGCCGTCAAAGTTACCGACGGCGAAGACCACGTCATTGAATTTCCGATCCCAGCTCCGCAGGGTTTCAAGAGGGACGGAAGGATACCATTTCACTGCTCTAATGCCGCCTCGATCTTCTCAGCTTCCTGTTCGATCAATGCCACAAAATGATCCACCATTTCGGCATCTGTGACGTTATGATCAGGCTTACCGCCCATGTACACTTTATGCCGCCCGTTGCCACCCCCGGTCAGGCCTAGAACCGTCTGTGCTGCCTCCCCGGGACCGTTCACGACACAACCCAGCACTGACACGTCCATCGGCGTGCTGATGTGGGCCACGCGGTGTTCGATTTCCTTGACGACCGTAATAACGTCAAATCCCTGACGCGAGCACGACGGGCAGGCAATGATATTCACGCCGCGATGGCGCAAACCCAGTGACTTGAGCAGATCAAAACCAACATGGATTTCCTCGACCGGATCGGCGGAAAGGCTCACGCGGATGGTGTCGCCAATGCCGGACCAGAGCAAGTTGCCCATGCCCACGGCGCTTTTCACCGTACCCAGACGCGCCGGACCGGCTTCGGTAATACCGAGGTGGAAAGGATAATCGCAAGCATCGGCCAGACCCGCGTATGCCGCGACAGCGAGGAACACGTCGCTGGCCTTCACCGAGATCTTGATGTCGTGAAAGTCCCAGTCTTCCAGCATCTTGATGGAATCCAACGCGCTCTCAACCAGCGCCTCGGGACAAGGCTCGCCGTATTTCTCCAGCAGGTGCTTTTCCAGCGACCCGCCGTTGACTCCAATGCGGATGCAGCAGCCATTCGCCTTAGCCGCGCGTACCACTTCACCGACCCGCTCCCTGCTGCCAATATTGCCGGGATTGATGCGCAGACATGCGGCGCCTTGATCGGCGGCCTCCAGGGCGCGCTTGTAGTGAAAATGAATGTCTGCGACCAGAGGAACCGAAACAGCTTTGACGATCTGATTAAAGGTGCGCGTCGAGTCTTCGTCCGGGCAGGACACCCGAACAATGTCAGCACCAGCTTCTTCGAGGTCACGGATTTGGTTGATTGTGGCCTGCACATCCGGCGTCGGCGTATTCGTCATCGACTGCACAGTGATGGGAGACTCGCCGCCAACGGGAACATTTCCAACCATGATTCGCCGAGTTTTTCGGCGTTCGATGTCCCGCCAGGGCCTGATCGAAGACATTCAATCGTTCTCCTAGGGCATAATTACGCCCAATTGGTGTTGGAAAGCCTCAGTGCACGATAACAATAACGTATAAAAGTGTCAGGCTTTCGTTTACGGGTTTCCGTTCTGTAAAGTATTCCTAAAGGTGGTTGCATCGTTCATGCGAGTCACGGGCTTTGATCGGACAGGGCGCATGCGTTGTCGGTATGACCCGGACCGGCGTGAGAGAGCCGAAGGGCTCAAATACGATGCACACACGAATTGAGGGTTGAGTTGAGGTTTGCTTCCATGGGTCGCTGGTACACTCCCACAAAAACGATGATTCTTGGGTTGGCCGTCCTTTGTCTGGGCGCGCTGACGGCCTGTGTCGAAACAACCTACACGACGCTTGACGGGCAGGTCGCAACAACGACGACCTCCGCGCAGACGGATCCAGCCTACCGCATGGTGATGACCCCGAACGGCTTGCGCGTCATCACGCCCGAAGGTTTCCTGATCGACCCGGAGCAGGCGCCGGCCAGCGCCAACGTCCAAAACATGCAACCGGCCACCCCACCGGTCATCGCCATTCTGCTGCCGCTGACCGGGACGCTGTCTGAAATCGGTGAAGCCATGAAACAGGGGGCGGAGCTGGCGATCAAAGAAAAGGGGATTGTCGGCACGTTCGAAACCCGTATTTATGATACGCGTTCCAGCAACACCGGCGCGCAAGCCGCAGCCTCCAAGGCCCTGCAGGATGGCGCAAAGGTCATCCTTGGACCGCTGCGCGGCGAAGCGATCGCGCCCGTATCGCGCCTGGCCTCCCGTCGGCGCGTCAATGTTGTGAGCTTCAGCAACGACATCACCCGCGCGACGCCCAATGCCTACGTCATGGGCATCACTCCCGAAGCGGTGACCAAGCGCGTGCTTGAGTATTCCGCGCGACGGGGACAGCGCCGTATTGCTGTGGTTGCCCCCTCAGATACCTACGGTCGTGCCGCAGCAGACGCTGCCAACGGACTGGCAGACTATGTCGGTGCCCAGATCGTGTTTACGGAAAACTACCCTGCCGATGCCAACGACAGACCGGGCCGCACAGCTGTGGCGCAGTCGGTGGGTGACCGGTCCAGCACATTTGACGCAATTTACCTGCCCGATACCGCAGAAGCCGGTGACATGGCTTCACTGCTGTACTTCTACGGCGTCAATCCGCAACGGGTGCGCTTCCTCGGGGTGCCGATTTGGGATCAGCAGGCCAACCAGTTGATCTCTGAACAGGCACTACTTGGTGCCGTTTATGCGTCCCCGGCAGAACGCGGATTTGCAGCCTTCCAGGCATCCTTCAAGGGTGCGTTCGGTGCGTCGCCGCATCCGCTGTCTTCGGTGTCCTACGACGGCGTGGCCATGGTAATGGAAATCGCAGGTCGGACGCCGAACCCAACATTTTCAAATGCCGAGCTGGAACGTCCCCAAGGTTTTGAAGGCGTCGACGGGCCATTCGCCCTGCGTTTCGACAAACGCGTTGAACGAGGAATGGCGATCAAGCGGATCAGCAGCGTGGGCCTTGAGCTGGTCGAAGATGCCCCCTTGAGCCTGTATCGCAGCACGACCACCTCCATGACCATTCAGGCACAGCCGGGCGCTGGCTCAAACATCGGCACGTCCACTGTCACGCAATCCCCAAACTCAACGGCCACCTACACCACGACCCGGGTGACTCAAACTCAAGTTTATGCGCCCCAGGGTGACGGCGGATGGATTGGGACAGGGGAAAATCGAGTGTGGGTACCGGCTGACTCGTGATGTCGCCAATAATGGCAAAATTGCGCTGCATGAATTAAGGCGGCTGGATCATTCCCAACGCCTGACTTCGCTTTCGCAGAAGATTCGGCTGACCACCGATAATCTAACTTACATAGAATTTTATGCTCTTTCGGGGACTTGATCCTAAAATTCAAATTTTACAGTAGGTTAATTAAATTTCTTCTTGCATGAGTTTAAAAGTCTAGGTACATACCGATGTAGTTGCGATGCGTTCATAACGTTTGGCGAGTTATTTCATACCCCTGTAGGGACGTCAGTGGACAAGGAAGCCTCAATTTTCGGGGCCAACTTCTGACAGATTTGCAGACTGATCTGGAAACGGGAATATGCATTATATTTTAAATGCTAAAAGCGAACTTGCGCCTAAGAAGCGTACCCTCTTACGTGCTGGACTTTTCGCTGGCGTGGGTGTCAGTGCCCTTGTTGGTAGCGAAGCCCTCAGCCACACAGTCATGCTTAAGAACGATGGCACGACGACCACTGGCCCACTCTTTGGCAATGAGACGGGTACCGAGATCCCGCATGTCCATCCCGGTGAGTTGGCCAGCAGTCCGAACACCAGCTTCACAAGTGACGGCTTCAACGCTCTTGAAGCGCTGCCCACCACGCGCGGCAGTTCTGATCTTGGTGTGATCAACGTGATGGGCGACCTGGCTCCTATCACCACTGAAGCGTCGGAAATTCAGCGCTGGTCTTCAGGCCAAACGGCCTCAACCACACCGACCTATTTCCCCACGCAGCAGACACAAACAACGCAAGTCACCCTGTTGGATCCGCTTAATCAGGTTCAAATTGGCGACGTTGCGACCAGCGTGGAAACCAAGGATTTCCGCAACGTCCAATCGGATGTTGTCAGCACACAACGCCTTGACGATGGCAGCTTGTCCGTTGTGCTCAAAAACGGTGATTACCTGACCGCGCAAGCTGGCGACTATGCCTTTAACGGCGGCGACGTCTGGTTGGCCTCCAATATTGCGGGCAGTCTGGGTGGGGTCTCCGAATCAACTTCTGTTCTGAGCCGGGTTTACGGTATCGGCGGCGGCTGGGGTCTACCCGTTGCAGCCGGTGTCCTGGGCATTGGCGCTCTGGGCCTGGGTGCGGCAGCAGCCACAGGCGCGTTTGGTCGCGATGGCGCTGACGGCGCGGACGGTGCAGATGGTACAGATGGATCCGGCGGCGATGGCTCTGGCGACGGCACGGGCGACGGCACGGGCGATGGCTCTGGCGACGGTACGGGCGACGGTACGGACGGCACTGGTGACGGCTCCGGCGAAGGTGAAGGTGAAGGTGAGGGCGAGGAAGTCGACGACGGCACTGATCCTGAGTTCCCCGTCACCAACACCAACCCTGAAAACGAGGGCCCAACCGGCATCACCTTCAGCCAATTCAGCAACTCAAGTGGAAGCTTTGACCTGGTCGAAGCGGATACGATCGTCGGTGTTCTGGGTGCCTCAGATCCAGAGGGCGACGAGCTCATGTACCGGATCGATTCCCAGCACCTGGGTGCAGATATTACGAACATTTTCGAAATTAACGAGAATGGCGAGCTGATTATCTCGGAACGGCTCGACTACAGTCAGCCGGGTAATGACGCCGACGGCACCCGCTTTGACCAGAACACAGCAACCGTTGTGATTGAGGTTTCGGACGGCTCGGCGTTGACCGATTACCGGACATTCGAATTTACAATCTCGAACTCAACGGATGATGACAGCCCCTACGAGTACGTGCGGGAAGCCAACATCACGCGATTGAAGTTCAACGGCCTCAACAGCACCACATCTGGCGCTGCGGACAGTACCGACTGGCTGCCGTTCATGGACGAAGTCGAGTACCACTACAACGTGGACGGTGGGCAGTACATGCTGGCGTCCTTCCACTCGGAAGCAGAAAACGCGTTTTCCGTGCACGAATTGACGGGTACGGGCGGCTTTGCAAACTCCAAGAATTACTCGACCAACAGCACGGAAATCGATGCCGAATACCGCATTCATGAAGTCCGTGCGATCGACATGGATGACATTGACGGTGATGGCTACGCTGACATCGTGGTTGCCGGTAGCGGCGGCACCAGCAGCTCGGACTCAGTGGTTCAAATCTGGGAAGTTGGCAAGTCGGGCGAATTCACGTTCAAAGCAGCCGACAAGGACTCTGAGCCGTCAAAGATCGAAGACGTTCTTATTGGCCACTTCAATTCCAACAACGTCAGTAAGGAAACGTCCCCGACCAACATGAAAAAAGTGATGGTCATCGGCGGCGGCACCAACGACGTTGCGGCGGAGGATGCTCTTTACTCGATCTACTACGATGATCTTGAGTATGCCTTCGATTCAGAGCAATTGCAGGGTGGATGGCAGTTCAACGAGGTGGAAAGCCTGGTCATAAACGATACGGAATACTCCGTGGGGACCTACGGCACCAATGGCGGCGACGGCATCGGTATGGTTTTCCTTGATGGCGATTCGTCTGACGGCATTGTCAGCGCGGGTTCCGGGATCAGCCACAACGACGTTGCTGTCATTGGCAATGTTGTTTTCACCGCCACCGACAAAGGCGTCTATTACAGCAAGGCCTTCCACTCCGGCCTCGACGCGCCAGAGGCCCTGACCGTGACCAACGAAGGCCTGCACATCGCCGATATCAAAGCCAGCCAAATCGAGGCTGGTAACTTTGATGGTGACGACGATCTTGAACTTGCTGTTCTCGATGTTCTGGATCAGACGCCGATCATCCGTTTCTTCGACGTCGATCTAACCAACCCGCAAGTGGTGACACAAATGTTCACGACTGAACCTGTACCGGGTGCGGTTGATCTGCAGGTCATACCGGGCGACATCGAACAGTCCGACCGCGCAGATGGTAACATCGGGGCTGATGAACTGCTCGTCGCTATCGGTGAGGCGGGGACATCAACCTACCAGTCTGGCGGCGGTGATACCATTTCCCAGACGTGGAACGGTTCGATCATCTTTTACGACGATACGTCGCTGTAGAGGGACCGATCTTTGCGATGGGCTACCGGGTGTCAGACCTTGTAGCCCATCCACTTTTTCACTGTCCGTAAAATCAGTTTTGATTCAATTCGGGTCACGCCCGGCATGTGGGCGATCTGGCGGTGCACTTCTTCGTAGTGCGCCGTATCATGCGCAGAAACGCGGAGTGAGAAGTCAGCTTGCCCCGCCATCAAAAAGCATTCCAGCACCGAAGTATTATCACGTGCGGCGCGTTCAAAGGCCTCGAGGTCTTCCTCAGCCTGCGAGCGTAGGGATACATCCACGATGAAATGCAGATCGAGCCCAAGTGACTTGGCATTGAGCCGTGCCGCGTATCCTTCGATGACACCTGCGGTCTGGAGCTGCAACACGCGTCGATGGCAGGCCGAAGACGACAGGCCTACTTTCTCCCCCAGCTCAGCCATAGACAGCCTGCTGTCGCGCTGAAGAGTCGTCAGAATTGCGCGGTCAATGTGATCCAGTTCGGCTGTCATCCCAAATCCCCCCAAGTTAGAGCGCGACCTTCGCAGATTTTCCCGCCAAAACGCAAGGTCTTAACCGAGAAAGACTTTCCAAAATGTCCGTATTGCTACGAGGATCAGGAATGCACTGAACAACCTTTTCATCAAGAGTCCAGGCAGACGGTGCGTGAGACGCGCACCAACAGGCGCCGTGACGATGGTAAAGGGAATCATGAAGGCCAGGGCAATGACGTTGACATAGCCCAACGAAAGCGGCGGCAAGTCAGGCTGGCCAAGCCCGATCACCACGAACCCCAGCGCTGCAGGCACCGAAATCAGGATCCCCACCCCGGCTGACGTCGCGATAGCCCGCCTGATTTCAGCCCCACTGAGTGTCATGAACAGGTTATTCATGACCCCGCCACCGATGCCCATCAACGTGGACGAGGATCCGATGAACAACCCCGCACCCTGCGCAATAGGCGTGCCCGGAACCTGGTCCGCCAGCCGCAGGTTTGGCGAGGCAACGAGCTGATATGTCCCCACACACAGTGCAATCGCGCCAAACAGGACTCCCAGACCGCCTGCGTCCATGATGGTTGCAAGATAGAGCCCCAACACGACCCCCACAGGAATGAAAATCACGTACTTGCGCAGCAAGTTCATATCCATCTGTCCGGAGGCGTAATGCGTGCTGGCCGATCGGATCGACGTCGGGACGATAATGGCCAGTGATGTTCCGACAGCGAGATGCCGGGCGTGTTCAACGCTGGATCCGGCCAGGCCTAATCCAAACACTTCGGTCAGCATCAGCACCATCACGATACCCCCGCCCACACCAAACAGCCCCGCGACAAAACCAGCGACCACGGCGCCCGCAGCCATCACTGCAACGAACATCAGAAAATCGGGCACGGGAATGCCGAGAATCATCACCTCAGCCCTTGAGGTGTTCGTCAAAGAAGGATAGGAGCGCGCTTCGATACGCCGAAGGCCGGTCCCACATTGTTGCGACGTGTCCCAAGCCGTCGAACAGCTCGACGCTGACGCGGTCGTCTGGACCAATGGCGTCCTGGGCCCAGTGCGCGTGGTGAACACCAACGGTCGCATCCTCGGTTCCGTGTACCCAGTAAATCGGCTGCGTCGAGCGCGCAACCAGGCCGTCGATAGGATTAACGCTCATAAAATTGTGCCCCCGCAGCAAGGCAACCGCTGGGGAAATCAGCTCGATGGTCCAGGGCGGAACAGAGGCGCGGTCCGCATTGTCTTTCAGCACTGTCCGAATATCGGCGTAAGGCGCATCAAGGAACAAGGGCCCCAAGTCCTCATGCGTGTTGGCGATCAGCGTGGTCGCGCCGCCCATGCTTTCGCCCCAGAACCCGATCTGAGATCGATCAAGGCCGAGTTCGGTGCGGGCATAGTCAAATGCCCCCAAAACGTCGCTGAACTCGTCGCTGCCCATCGCTGCAACGCCATCGAGAACGGTCGACTCCCCGTGTTCTCGCAGATCGATCGCCAGAACGCCGTAGCCCGCGCTCGCCAGAATACCCAGCACCGTGACAAGGTGTTTGTGGTGCTTGCAGCCTGTGAATCCGTGCGTGGCAATCACCAGCGGCGCACCTGACGGCGGCGGACTTAGCAGACCGGCGACCGCAACTTTGCCGTCGCGCGCAGGAAAGGTGACCGATACAACCCCGGCATAGACAGCCGGGTCGATGCGATGTGCCAACGGGTTGTCGGCAACCAGCAACTTTGCGCTGTCACGCGAATAGAGTGGCATAGCGTGGCAGTCGGGATCCACGTAGAGGTTTGCACCATAGATAGCATTGCAAATCCACGCCCCACCGCCGACCAGCAGGCCGACCATGGTGATGGCAACCAGTCCGAATATCCGCATGCAGCGCGCGCTCCCCCTGAACCAAAACAGAGGCTGCTTATAGAATCCTATGACCCGCAGGTCACGGAGCGTTTAGCAGCAAGGCTCAGCGAACCCGACGCGGACGGAACAGGCGGCGGACAATCGACTGCCGCCGCTCACCTTCGCGATAAAGAACGAACAGGCCAGAGAGTACGATGATCGAAATCCCGACCAAGGTCATCGCGTCCGGGTACTGCCGGAACAGCAAAATACCCCAGAGCAAGTTGTACCCCATCAGACAGTATTCGAAAGGCGCCGCGAAAGACGGCTCGAGGTTACGATAGGCTGCCGTCAGCAGGATGAACCCTATTGCCGATCCCAAACCAATGCCCACCATGACCAGAACATCGGTGCGCGTGGGCCAGACCCACGGCTTGAGCAGCACCTCCAGCCCAGCCGGCGCATGGGGAATCGCCCAGCCATCACCAAAGACTGCCCAGAACAGAGCGCCGAAAAGCAGGTTCATGATCACAAAGGTAATTGACTGCACGGTTGTCGATTCCGTCCGACCCAGCCAGTTGGTCATCAAAGCCGACAGGGAATAGAAAAACGCCGACGCCACCGCCATGAGGGCAGGCAGCAACGGAATATCGCCTGCACCCGGCTTGACGATGAACAGCACCCCGATAAAGCCGATCATAACACCCGTTAGCCGTCGCCAGCCAATAGGAACCCGCGTGGTGACCCAACTCAGAAAGGTGATGAAAAGCGGCGCTGTGAAATAGAGAGCCGTTGCCTGCGCAAAGTCCAGACCGGCCAGCGCGAGGTAGTAGCACGTGTAGGACAGCGAAAGCAGACCGCCGCGCAGGAACAGAAACCAGAACCGGGTCACCTGCATATTCTTGCCCTGGTCAAAGGCAAAACTCAGCAAAATCAGGGGCCAGATGTTCACAAGCGAACGCACGAAAACGATCTCGTGCACCGGATAGCGCTCGGTCAGATCAGAGATCAGCACGTCCTGCACTGAAAAGAGGAAAAGCCCGACCAACAGCATCACCAAAGGGATGGTTGGCCGGGTCGTATCGACCGTACTTGTCATACCCACAACTCCCGCTAGACGCTCAACGTGGTGGGGAAAAGAGCGTCAGATGAGAACCGGGAAGCGCGCCTGTGATTTGGCGCATTTGGACTGCGCAGAAAGGTCGGCTTCAAAAGCTGCCAATGCGCCGTTTGAGGGTCTGTGGCTAGTGCAGAAACGACGTGTCAGACCATACTGCGCCATCGTTCTAAAGCTGGGCTGCACCTGATGCAGGAAAGGCCCTGTGCTCACACCGCGAGCGGGGGCAAAGCCGACAGTTTGTACCCACCGGCGAAGGAGGTGCATCACGCACTGAATCGGCATAGACGACGTGCTCCGCGTGTTCGAAGGAACACCCCAGCACGACGGTCAGGCGGCGTTGCGGACGGCCAGCAAGTGGCAGCCCCTTGCGAATTGATTTTGCCAACGAAAGGAACTCGCTGCCGTCCGGTAACTGCACCTTGTCCACGCCCAGATTGCCTGGATGCTGCGGCGCATTGACAATGGACCAAGCCGGACAGGCGCCACCGTAGCGCGAGAACGAAAAGCCACCTGCGCTGAACCGCTTGGACACGTTCCCCGCAGCATCCATGCGCAACAGAAAGAACGGTAGGGCCCGCGTTCCGGGTCGCTGTAGCGTCGTCAGGCGGTGAGCAACCTGCTCAAAGCTTGCGCCAAAGCGTGCTTGCAGAACGTCGATGTCATGCCGAGATTCCAAAGCCGCTTCAGTAAAGCGGGCATAGGGCATCATCAACGCCGCCGCGAAATAGCTGGTCAGGGTCGTCCGCATCATCGCTTCACTGGTGGGTTCACGCAGCTTCGTTGCGGCAATGATTTCGTTAAACTCGTCCCGCAACTGCAGATCCGCCACGGTTTTTCCCAGTGCAAAAACACGGGTTTCCAGCGGCGCCAGCTCGTTGAACAAGACCCGCTTGCCGTGGAAATCATGACGATAAGGCGTTGTTTCCATGACGCGGGCCGGCATAGACCGCACGACGTGGCCGTGGACTTCGGCCAGATGACGGGTCAGACCCGATTCAAGCGCGCTCTGGCGCAATCCGGCGTCGTTGGACAGCGCTTCCGCTGCGTTTTCGAGCACGGCAAAGTGGTTCTGACGTGCTTCGAGGGCGTCGAGCAGATCATCAACTTCAGCTGGTCGTCCCAGCAACGCTTCGCCCGCTGGCCGCCCCTCACCATCCGCACTGCCTTGCTGATAGCGGCTGTAAACAAGATTGAGCGCCTCCACAACCAGCGGAACCCGTTCCACCGCATCGCGCAGGTCCTGGCGGGTGAGGTCGAGGGTCGAAAACAGCGGATCGGCCAGCACTTCCTGTAACCGCGAAGACTGCGTGTCCGTATCATCAACGGCAAATTCCTGGATATTGACGCCGAAGGCATCACCCAATCGCAACAGGACGTTGACCGTGATGGGTCTTTGGTTGTGTTCGATGAGGTTAAGGTAAGCAGCGGAGATGCCCAGATCGTGCGCCATCTGGGCTTGAGTCACACCTTCTTCCCGCCGCAGGCGACGGAGCTTATGGCCGATAAAGAGTTTTCGTTCCGCAACCATGATGCTGGTATAGCATTGTAATATATTAACATGCAAACAGCAATTTTGTTTGTAAATATTTTCAAAGCCACTCGACAACGTCTGACAGACACATCGTTTTCCTGCCAGTTTGTCGCATCTCTTTTCTCGAACTCCAAAACCCACGGGAGACAACAAGATGTCGAAGACTCGCAAGGAACAAGTCGCCGAACTCCAGCAAGACTGGGCCACAAACCCGCGTTGGGGCAACGTTAAACGCGGTTACACCGCCGAAGACGTCGTGCGCCTGCGTGGCTCCAAGACCCGCGAAAACACCCTTGCGCGGGATGGCGCTAGAAAGCTGTGGGAGCTGATTAACCGCACGGGCGACGACAAGGCCGTTCGCTCGCTGGGTGCTCTGACCGGTGGCCAGGCTGTGCAGCAGGCCAAAGCTGGAATCGAGGCCATTTACCTCTCCGGCTGGCAGGTTGCCGCCGATGCGAATACCGCACCAACCATGTACCCGGACCAGTCCCTGTACCCCGTTAACTCCGTTCCGGCGGTTGTTGAGCGTATCAACAACGCCTTCATTCGCGCTGATGAAATTCAGTGGGCCAAAGGCGTGGAAGCAGGCGAGGAAGCCTTCATCGACTACTTCCTGCCTATCGTTGCCGACGCCGAGGCTGGTTTTGGCGGCGTTTTGAACGCCTTCGAACTCGCCAAAGGTCTGATTTCCGCAGGCGCTGCGGGCGTCCACTTCGAAGATCAGCTCGCATCGGTGAAAAAGTGTGGTCACATGGGCGGTAAAGTTCTGGTGCCGACTCAGGAAGCTGTGCAGAAGCTGGTTTCCGCGCGTCTGGCGTCTGACGTTCTTGGCACCGATACGATCATTCTTGCCCGCACCGATGCAAACGCGGCCAACCTCGTCACCTCTGACGTTGACCCTTATGATGCGCCGTTCATCACCGGTGAGCGTACGAGCGAGGGTTTCTTTGAAACCCACGCAGGTCTGGACCAGGCCATTGCACGCGGTCTGGCCTACGCGCCTTATGCAGATCTCGTCTGGTGTGAAACCGCCAAGCCGGATCTGGACGAAGCACGCCGGTTTGCGGAAGCGATCAAGAAGGAATATCCGGACCAGCTGCTGTCCTACAACTGCTCCCCGTCCTTCAACTGGAAGCGCAACCTGGACGACGCCACCATCGCCAAGTTCCAGACCGAGCTTGCCGCCATGGGTTACCGCTACCAGTTCATCACGCTCGCGGGCATCCACTCGATGTGGAACTCGATGTTCCGTCTGGCCAACGACTACGCTCAGCGCGGCATGTCCGCTTACGTGGAACTGCAGGAGCAAGAGTTTGCGGATGCAGAAAAGGGCTACACCTTCGTTTCCCACCAGCAGGAAGTGGGCGCGGGCTACTTCGACGACGTGACCACCACAATCCAAGGCGGCACTTCGTCGGTGACGGCCCTGGCCGGTTCTACCGAAGAAGAACAATTCGACGTGCAAGCCGCCGCTTATTAGGCTCTTCGGTCATACCGGAGCCTCAAACCACCAAGGCTCCGAACAGAGGGGGGCCAAAAGGCCCCTCTTTTTGTTTCAACCCCCACTCAGTCCAACCCCGACCCCCACTTTGTCAACGCACTCAAACTATGGAGAACGAACCATGTCAGCTAACGCATCGGCCCAAACATCAGCCCAGACTGCGAACACGGCCCAGACTGCGGCCGCCTCGGAAGCCAATCCCGCAACGACGTTCTTCTATGTGATCGGAGGCGAATTCACGGACACCTCGTTTGAGTCAGTCCTGACCCGCTCCAACCAGATTCACGGCCCGTTCAAAACCCACGAAGAAGCCTTGAACAAGTGGCGGTCTTTATCGTTCCAGGAAACCGGAAACGCCCAGGTCCGGTATGAAATTGCAGAGGTGGCGCACCGGATGGACCGTCGGACCATCCTGCTGGGCTAGGCCTCAGCGCTAGGAAATGGCACGGGTTCCTGTACGTGTTGGGCTTCAGGAACCCTTCGTCGCCGGACCAGCACAATTATCATCGCGCATTTCGCGCTGGCGCATGGGCATACCGTCGATCTGAGCGTATATTTCGTGCGCGCTGACAGGCATGCGAGAACGGCGTTTTTCCCAGCCATCCTTTCCAACCAAGACCAGACCAAAGCCCTGCGGAATGCCGTAAGTGGTTCGCAATGCTGCGCTATCAATCGGCCTTTGGCCGTCGTCAAACATGGCCTCGCTCAGCGCCTGTTCCTCGTGCGCCAGTCCGTCCAGCCAAACACCAGTCACCCGGACCGCATGGTCAGCATAGACTTCCAGCAGGACCAGATCTCGATTGTTGAAGTCGCAGCGATCTTCGAGCAGATCGAGACGCTGCTTGTAGGCCCAGGGGTCTGCAGGATGGTCGGCAAACAACAGTAACACCCGCCGCTCCCATGACAATGCCTCTAAGGGCGCGGTGCGGCTCTCAGCCTGCGCGGGTTGCAAAACAGGCAACAGCAGCAGCACCGAAACCAAAATCAGCGCAAGTTGAACAGAGACAGCGCTGCACCTAACTCTCATTTCCCGTCACCGAGGTTCGTTCCAAAGCTTCGATAAAGGTGTCGGTCGCGGCTTCCCATGAAAACGCCTCAGAATAGCGGCGGGCATCTTCTGATTTCAGGTCCAGCGACGTCATACAGGCCTCGTGCAGGTCTTCCCGCAGGGTGCCAGCGGTTGGGTCCGTGATCACATCCTTCGGACCCGTCACTGGATAAGCAGCAACGGGCGTCCCGGCCGCGCAGGCTTCGAGCAGAACCAAGCCGAACGTATCGGTCTTGGATGGGAAAACGAAGACATCTGAGTCGGCATAGGCCGCAGCCAACTCGTCACCGTGCAAGGGTCCGGTAAAGACCGCATCGGTGTATTTCGCTTTAAGTGAATCCAGCGAGGGGCCGGAGCCAACCACCAACTTGGTACCTGGCAAATCCAGCTTAAGAAAAGACTCGATGTTCTTTTCCACCGCTACCCGACCGACATAGACGAACACAGGTCGGGCCAGTTCAGCCACGCGTGCAGACGGCTTTTTGGACGGGTGGAACAGGTCGAGATCAACGCCGCGGGGCCACAGATGTGTGTGCTTAATGCCGAATTCAGCCAGTTCATCTGCCATGCCCTGATTGGTCACCAGAACGCGCTGCGCGGGGCGATGGAACCATTCCAACCAACGCCACAGCCATTCCGCAGGAACCCCTGTACGCTCGTTGATGTACTCGGCCAGCTTAGTGTGGAAAGAGGTTGTAAAAGGGATCTTGTTGCGCTGGCAAAAAGCCCGAGCGGCCATGCCAAGTGGGCCTTCTGTCGCCACATGAATGGCGTCGATGGCGCCCTTTTCCTCAATGATCTTCTTGATCCGCCGGCTGACCTCACCGGGCCAGAACAGCGCGAGACCGATTTCCTGATACATGGGCATCGGCATGTTCACGTCGAACAAGTCCGGCGTAACCCGGCTGAAGGTATGCCCTTTTGCTTCTACAATTTTACGGGTGGTATCAAGCGTGCGAACCACGCCGTTGATTTGCGGATACCAAGCGTCACTGACCAGAAGGATATGCATTAGGCAACGTACTCCTTTTCATCGGTCAGGCCTTCGTCTGACCAGTACACCAGGCTCAAGCGGCCCTCGTTGTTTTCTACCAGTGCCGTGCACGACTCAATCCAGTCGCCACAATTAGCATAGGTAAAGCCGTCTTTCGTGTTCAAAGCGGGACGGTGAATATGCCCGGCAATGGCACCCACCGCATCCAGGGCGGCGGCTTCGCGTTTCAGCCCGCGCTCAAAGGCCCCTTGGGGCTGAAAGATGCGCTTGGACAGACTCTTGACCTGCGCCGGCATATTTCGGGCCCACCCGAAACCAGGCACTTTGGCGACCTGCCGCATGATAGCCGTGTAGCCCTCGTAAAGCACGTGTCCAAAGCGAGACAGCCACTCCATATTGCGTGTTACCGCATCGAACTGGTCGCCATGAGTGACGTAAAAGCGCCGACCGTCAGCCAGTTCATGGGTATCATTCATGCGCAGCTCGACACCGTGAAACCGCTCGACGTCAAGCACGCGGCGAACCATGTCATCGTGGTTGCCGGGAATGTAGACCACGCGAGTTCCTGCCCCGACCAGCCGGTTGATCTGCATCAGAACCGCATCGTCCGTGGCGGACCACTGCCAACGCCGCTGCAAAGCCCAGCCATCGACCATGTCACCCACCAGATACAGGGTTTCACAGGACAGCGTCTCCAGAAACGACAGCAGCGTTCGATTGCGTACGCCGGTCATTCCCAGGTGCGTGTCCGAGATGAACACGGTTCGAAAGGCAGATTTGGCTGTCATTGGGTGATCTGTTCTCGCATCGCCAAGTAAGGTTATCTTTTAGGCACCTGCAGGAAGCCCGCCTAGGCCAAAAAAGGCATGCCCCTCCGTCATCGTACATCGACATGGCAGACAAAACCGCTACAGTTCCACGCAAAAGACACAGGAGAGACGCCATGCGA
>Ga0115564_10002331_pt1 | contig 16657 bp, 13 predicted proteins | sample COGITO_mtgs_1105_7_FD_88680 | JGI IMG/M metagenome (GOLD analysis project Ga0115564, IMG submission 88680) | Pelagic marine microbial communities from North Sea - COGITO_mtgs_110523 | ecosystem: Environmental > Aquatic > Marine > Epipelagic | place: Germany:Helgoland, sampling site Kabeltonne...
GTAGCGAGGGCAGGACTCGAACCTGCGACCTTCGGGTTATGAGCCCGACGAGCTACCACTGCTCTACCTCGCGATATGAGTGTAAATTTACAAATTAAAGCAGCATTGTGCAACACAATCCCAGATTCATTTTAAAACTTCCAAAGCCTGTCCATTTAAATAGTTTACTTTTGCACTCAAATTCAAGTCATGAGCAGTATTGTTGCTATTGTAGGACGGCCTAATGTGGGAAAATCCACTTTTTTTAATCGAATGATTCAAAAACGAGAGGCTATAGTTGATGCCGTTAGCGGAGTAACTCGAGACCGTCATTACGGTAAGTCTGATTGGAATGGGCGAAGCTTTACCCTAATTGACACAGGAGGCTATGTAGAGGGCAGTGATGATATTTTTCAGAAAGAGATAGACAAACAAGTTAATCTGGCTATTGAAGAAGCTGATGCTATTGTTTTTATGGTAGATGTTACTGACGGTGTGACTGGAATGGATGAAATTATTGTTGATCTTTTACGCCGCTCACAAAAACCTGTCTTTTTAACAATTAATAAAGTAGACAATGCAATGCGCCTTGAAGGGACTATGGAATTTTACTCCTTAGGGTTTGAAAATTTTTATTCTATTTCTAGTGTTAATGGAAGTGGAAGTGGAGAATTGTTAGATGATCTTGTAAAAAGTCTTCCAGAAGAAGAAATTAGAACAGATGATCCCTTACCTCGTTTTGCTGTTGTTGGGCGACCTAATGCCGGGAAATCGTCTTTTATAAATGCTTTAATCGGTGAAGACCGTTATATAGTTACTGATATTGCAGGTACCACCAGAGATAGTATTGACACCCAGTATAATCGATTTGGTTTTGACTTTAATTTAGTAGATACTGCTGGAATTAGACGAAAGGCTAAGGTAAAAGAAGATATTGAATTTTATTCCGTAATGCGTTCTGTTCGTGCAATTGAATATTCTGATGTTTGTCTTCTTGTAGTTGATGGAACACGTGGCTTTGACGGACAGGTTCAAAACATTTTTTGGTTAGCACACCGAAACAATAAAGGGATAGTGATTTTAGTGAATAAATGGGATTTGGTTGAGAAAGATACCAATGCATCAAAAGCCTTCGAAGAAATGATTCGTAAAGAAATTTCTCCTTTTGTTGACGTGCCAATTGTTTTTATTTCCTCTCTTAGTAAGCAGCGGATTTTTAAAGCTGTAGAAACAGCAGTAGAGGTTTACAAAAATAGATCTTATCGCATTCCAACCAAAGCTTTTAATAATGTAATGCTACCAATTATTGAGAAAACACCACCTCCAGCTTACAAAGGAAAATATGTAAAAATTAAGTTTTGTACACAACTACCAACAAACCATCCACAGTTTGCATTCTTTTGTAATTTACCACAATATTTAAAGGATCCTTATAGAAGGTTTTTAGAAAACAAATTGCGCGAAGAATATAATTTCAATGGAATTCCGATTCAAATATTTTTCAGGAAAAAATAAACTTAAAGTTTTTTACGAAGCTTTTGTAAATCAGTTTTAATTTTCTCTAATTTAGATAGGAGTGCTTTTTGAGGGGTATCTTTTGCTTTTAAATTTAATTGTTTTTTTGCTCCTTGCAATGTCAGCCCTTTTTCTTTCACCAAATGATATATATATTGAATGGTTAAAACATTTTCTGGAGTGTATTTTCGGTTACCGCTTTGTTTTTTTTTTGGATGAATTTCTTTAAATTCTTTCTCCCAAAAACGTAATAGCGAGGGCTTAACATCAAATGCTTTTGCAACCTCACCAATCGAATAATAAAGTTTTTCAGGTAGGTTTACGTGCATTTTAATCCATGGATTGATTTTCTTGCTCAGCGATTGTTAACAAAGCATTAAATTCTTTTTGAGAGAGATTTCCGTAATAAAAGTTTAAAGGATTAATACGTTTGTTGTCTTTAAATATTTCATAGTGAAGATGGGGTCCCACAGAACGTCCAGTATTTCCAACATATCCAATAATATCCCCGCGTTTTACAGATTGACCCCTTCGGACATTATATTTATTCAAATGTGCATATAAACTTACATAACCAAACCCATGATCTAACCGAATGTGATTTCCATAGCCAGATGAACGATTATCAGCTCTTTTTATCACTCCGTTTCCTGTAGCGTAAATTGGTGTTCCTTTTTTAGCAGTAAAATCCATTCCCCAATGAAAACGGCGTTTTTTTGTAAAAGGATCTTTTCTATAACCGTATCCAGAAGCCATTCGCGTCAGGTTTTCATTTTTGATGGGCTGAATAGATGGAATAGCATTAATTAAAGCTGCTTTATTTTGAGCTAACTGTTCAATCTCATCAAGTGATCTTGATTGAACTACAGCTTGTTTTGTAAGTATGTCTATACGTTTTGAAGTGTTAATGATTAAGTCAGAATTTTCATAACCCTCAAGGTCCTTATAGCGATTTATCCCTCCAAATCCAGCAAGTCTTTGCGCTTCTGGAATTGGACTAGCTTCAAAATACACACGGTATAGATTGTTATCACGCTCTTGCATATTAGTAACAACAGCCTCAACTTGAGACAATTTTTTGTTTAATATATCAAATTGTAATTCGTAGTTTTGAATGGCTCTTTTTTGGGCTATTTCTGAAGGAGTATTTAACCAATCAGAATTGAGTAAAAACAATAATGTAAAGAGACCAAATAGAAAAGAAGAAAGAAGGAATAATACGAAACTTGAGACACGCTTTTTATTAGTAAAAGTGATAGGTCTGTATGATAACGTATCAGAATCGAAATAGTATTTAACTTTACTCATAAAGTTTTATAAATTTTTATTTCTTTTGCATTAATATTTGTCAAATGAATTAGACAAATATACAAAATTTGGATCTATTTGAAATTTAACAGGGTTGCTTTCACAGGACAACCTCCATTATATAAAACAATAAGGCATGAAGTCTCATGAAGTAAGACAAGAGTTTTTGAATTTTTTTGCTAGTAAAACCCACAAGGTAGTTCCATCTGCGCCTATGGTTATTAAAAATGATCCAACTCTTATGTTTACTAATGCAGGAATGAACCCTTTCAAGGAATTCTTTTTAGGAAATGCAAAACCAACTTCAAAAAGAATAACAGATACTCAGAAATGTTTACGTGTTTCAGGAAAGCATAATGATCTTGAAGAAGTTGGAATTGACACCTACCACCACACCTTTTTTGAAATGCTTGGGAATTGGAGTTTTGGAGATTACTTTAAAAAAGAGGCAATAGAATGGGCTTGGGAGTTACTTACGGAAGTATATAAAATCGATCCAAATAAAATTTATGTAACTATTTTTGAAGGCGCTCCAAAAGAGGGCATTGAGCGTGATATGGAAGCTTATAATTTTTGGAAAGCTATTCTTCCTGAAGAAAGAATTTTATTAGGAAATAAAAACGATAATTTTTGGGAAATGGGAGAACAAGGTCCTTGTGGGCCATGTTCAGAAATTCACGTAGACATTCGTTCAGACGAAGAAAAAACAAAAATTGAGGGTTTTAATCTAGTCAACCAAGACCATCCACAAGTTATTGAAGTTTGGAATCTTGTTTTTATAGAGTTTAATAGAAAAGCTGATGGAAGTTTAGAAAAATTACCTCAAAAACATGTAGATACAGGGATGGGATTTGAACGTCTTTGTATGGTACTTCAAAATACTACCTCAAATTACGATACTGATGTTTTTACACCCCTAATTAGAGAAATTGAAACCCTAACAAATTCTAAATATGGTGTTTCAGAGAATACAGATAGAGCAATCAGGGTGATTGCAGACCACTTGCGAACAGTTTATTTTGCAATAGCAGATGGTCAGTTACCCAGTAATACCGGAGCAGGTTATGTTATTAGAAGAATTTTACGTCGAGCAATCCGTTATGGATTTACTTTTTTAGATCAAAAAAAACCTTTTATCTATAGATTAGTTAAAACATTGTCTGAACAGATGGGTACTGTATTTCCAGAATTAATTAAAGAAAATCAACTTGCCTTTAATGTTATAAGAGAAGAAGAAAATTCCTTTTTAAAAACTCTAGATCAAGGACTTTATTTGTTAGAAACAATTCTTACGAATTCCAAAGCTAAAAAAATTGAAGGAAGCAAAGCCTTTGAGCTATATGATACCTTTGGATTTCCATTCGATTTAACTGCCTTAGTTGCAAGTGAACGTGGTTTTATTATTGATAGAGAAGGATTTAATAAAGCAATGGAGGTTCAAAAAACGCGCTCACGTTCAGCAGCCTCTTCAAAAGCAGGGGATTGGATTATTTTAATGGAAGATAATGTGGAAGAATTTGTAGGCTATGACCACTTAAGTGCACAAGTAAAGCTTACAAGATTTCGAAAAATGACCACTGTTAAAGAAGGAGATTTTTATCAATTAGTATTTAATCTCACCCCTTTTTACCCTGAAGGAGGAGGCCAAGTAGGTGACAAAGGATATTTACAAGCTAGTAACGGGGATATATATTATATTCTGGACACTAAGAAAGAAAATAACTTAATTGTCCATCAAACAAAAAACATCCCTGACAAATTAGAAGACATCTTTACGGCTGTAGTAGACAATAAACAACGCAGTCGAACTTCAAGGAATCACACAGCAACACATTTAATGCACCAAGCACTTCGTTCGATTTTAGGGACTCATTTAGAACAAAAAGGATCCATGGTTCATTCTGGAGTATTCCGCTTTGATTTTTCACATTTCACTAAAGTTACTTCTGAAGAAATTAAAGCAGTGGAAAAATTTGTTAACGCAAGAATACAAGAGAATATACCTCTAGAAGAAGGAAGGAATACTCCTTACGAAAAAGCAATTAAATCAGGTGCAATAGCATTATTTGGTGAAAAATATGGAGATACAGTGCGAACTATTGGTTTTGGACAATCTGTAGAATTATGTGGGGGTACTCATGTTACTAATACCTCTGATATTTGGCATTTTAAGATATTATCTGAAGGAGCAGTAGCCTCAGGAATTCGAAGAATTGAGGCAATTACAGGAGATGCTGTAAAAAATCACTTTGAAGACCAATCGGAATTATTGGAAAACTTAAATATGCTTTTGAGGCAAGCACAAGATCCAATCAAGGCAATAAAGTCATTACAATCTGAAAATTTTGAATTAAAGAAAGAGTTAACGGTCTTATCTAAATTAAAAGCACAAGTACTAAAGGAAGCTCTTTCAAAAAAAATTAAAACGATAAATGAAATTCAGTTTCTTGCATGTGAAGTTGATTTAGATGCTCAAGGAATGAAGGATTTAGCTTTTGAAATGGGAGCTACTCTTGAGAGTGCTATTATTATTTTTGCTTCTCAAAAAACAGGTAAACCTTTACTTAGTTGTTATATTTCTAAAGACCTAGTTGCTAATGATGGTAAAAATGCTGTCACCATTATTAAAATTCTGGGAGAATATATTCAAGGCGGTGGAGGTGGACAGGCTTTTTATGCAACTGCTGGAGGAAAAAATTTAGCAGGAATTCAGGAAGCAATTACAGCAGCTGAAAATATCTGCATCAACTAATTATTCTTTAGGCGGCGGATAGTTTGTCATAATTTCTTGAACAAAAAGGGCAATCTTATCATCCCGATTTTTCAGATTTTCTTGAATACCTCCTCTTCCTTTTCCTTGCCAAATTAGTTGCTTGGTTGCAGAATCAATAATATTGATATAAAGAGTACCCTCTGTTCTAGAACTTACGCTATTAAAATTTGGACCTCCCCAAAACCATGGATTAAAACCCCACCCCCAAAATTGCGAATTATTCACATAAATTTTTTCTTTAGCACTCGTGGTAAAACCAATAAATAGATCGGGAGTTTCAGACTTAGAAAGCCCTTTTGAACTCATTTGATAATCTAATGCTTTAAGAATTCTACGCTTATCCAGATCAGAAATGTTCACTTGATCAATTTCAGTTTTAAAATAGGCAAAAGTTTTATACCCAGAAAAGTCCACGCTTGAGTCATGGTCAGAAAATATCTGTATGGTAGAGCAGGACATAAAAAATAAAAAAGTAAAACTAAAAACAGAATATCTCATGATTGTAAATTTTAAAATATTAAAAGACCAAAAATCATGCCTAACTATTGAACTGATTTGGAATCGAATCCGTAAGGACAATGTCTGCAACTACTTTGACAACAAGATCCTCTTTTTAAGTGGTATTTCTCTGTAAATACTTTATAACCTTCAGTTGTTAAATAATAATCTTCTTCTTGAAGGGGGGGTATTGAACTTAGCGACATTTTAATGTATTTTTAGGCATGCAAATTTTTGATTCTTTCAAAAGTAGTTTAAACCAGTCACTTGATCTTTTTCTTGGACATAAAATTGTAATTAAAAGAGAGGATTTAATACACCCAAGAGTGTCTGGAAATAAATTTAGAAAGTTAAAATATATTTTTCAAGAAATTAAAAAGAAAGAGGTGTCTGCACTGTTAACATTTGGCGGTGCCTTTTCAAATCATCTGGCAGCAAGTGCTTATGCCGGTAAGAACAGTGGAGTTCATACGATTGGTATAGTTAGGGGTGATGAATGGGGAAGAAAAATTCATGAAAGCGCCACCTTGAATTACTGTGTATCACAAGGAATGGAGTTGCACTGTATATCTAGAGATATTTATACTCAAAAAGAGCAAGCGCCAATTGTCACCAAGTTAATGAAAAAAATACCAAGGTTGAGAATTATTCCTGAAGGTGGAACCGAACCACTAGCAGTAAAAGGATGTCTGGAAATTCTTCAATCCGAAGACCTTAATTTTGATGTTATTTGCTCTAGCGTTGGAACTGGAGGAACAATAGCAGGGCTTGTTAATTCTAGTAATGATAATCAAAACCTTATAGGTTTTAATGCATTAAATAATACTGAAATAGTTCACACTATAGAAGAATTAACAAACAAAAAGAATTGGTCCATAGAGAATGACTATACATTTGGTGGCTATGCCAAAATAAAGCCGACTTTAATCTCATTTATGAACGATTTTTATCAACAATATAGAATTCCATTGGATCCAATTTATACTGGAAAGATGGTTTTTGGTATTTTTGACCTAATTAAAAAAGACAAATGGCCATGGGGAAAAAAAATATTGATTATACATACTGGAGGGCTTCAGGGCGTGGAGGGAATGAATGTTCAGCTTCAGAGAAAAGGACACCCTACTTTACTATATGGCGAATAATCGTATTTTTAGGTTTGTTTGTGCTAGTAAGTTCGTGTGGTTCATCAAGAAAAGTATTGATAAGAGATCAAGTACCTAGCTCCTCTGAAAAAGGAACGATTAATAATGTAGCACAAAAAAAAGCCATAAAAAAATCAATAAGCATACTAACGACAGAAGAAAAAATAGTAGCCTATATTGAAAAATTTGGACCTATTGCAAAAGCGGAAATGCATAAATATAAAATACCTGCAAGTATCACATTAGCTCAAGGACTCTTAGAGTCTGGTTTTGGATTTGGACGTTTGGCCTCAGAAGGGAATAATCACTTTGGAATTAAATGCCATAGCGATTGGAAGGGTAAAAGAATATATCACGATGATGATGAAAAAGGCGAATGCTTCCGAGTCTACAAAGACCCTAAAACTTCTTACAGAGATCATTCCCTTTTTCTAACTACTCGTAGTCGTTACGATTTTTTATTTAGTATAAAAACTAATGACTATAAAGGTTGGGCAAAAGGCCTCAAAAAAGCAGGCTATGCAACTGACCCTATGTATCCAGACAAGTTAATAAGTCTAATAGAACGATTTGATTTAACCCGTTTTGATATTAAAAAAAATCAAAAAATTAGACAGAATTCAAAAGAAAAAACCAAACCTTCCTCCAAAGCAGTATACATTGTTAAAAAAGGAGACACCCTTTATTCAGTTTCAAAAAAGTATACTATTTCTATAGATCAACTCATCAAATTAAATAAAATTAAAGACAATACTATTTATTTAGGTCAAATATTAAACGTCTCCAATCTCTAAAATGATGCAATATAAAAGAAGTAGTACGCTTTTTAAATCTGCCCAAGCTGTTATTCCTGGAGGTGTTAATTCACCTGTTCGTGCGTTTAAAGCCGTTGGTGGAACTCCTGTTTTTGTGAAGCGAGCCAAAGGAGCTTATCTATATGATGTGGATGGAAATAAATTAATTGATTATATATCAAGTTGGGGTCCAATGATTTTAGGGCATGCATATGATCCTGTAATAAATGCAGTAAAATCTCGTGCTGATCTTGGAACTTCTTTTGGAATGCCTACCGCACTTGAAACACAAATTGCTGAGCTTGCAATAGATATGGTTCCAAATATTGATAAAATTCGTTTTGTTAATTCTGGGACTGAGGCTTGTATGAGCGCAGTTCGATTGGCACGTGGTGTAACAAAGCGCGAAAAAATAATCAAGTTTACGGGTTGTTATCATGGACATTCAGATGCTTTTTTGATTCAAGCAGGTAGTGGGGCTGTCACTTTCGGAAGTCCTAGTAGTCCGGGTGTTACAAAAGGTACAGCAAAAGACACACTTTTAGCGCCGTATAATAATTTAGAGGCAGTCGCAAAACTTTTTAATGAATATCCGGAAGAAATAGCCGCTATAATTATAGAACCTGTGGCCGGTAATATGGGATGTATTTCTCCAGCTTATGGTTTTTTAGAAGGCCTTCGTTCCCTTTGTGATCAAAATAATACACTCTTCATATTTGATGAGGTAATGACTGGTTTTCGTCTAGCAAAAGGAGGAGCTCAAGAGCTTTTAGGAATAAAAGCAGACATTGTAACATTTGGAAAAGTATTGGGTGGAGGATTACCTGTAGGTGCTTTTGCCGCTAAAAATGAGATTATGTCACATTTGGCTCCTGAAGGGCCAGTATATCAAGCAGGAACTTTAAGTGGAAATCCACTGGCGATGGCCGCTGGATTTGCCATGTTAACTGCTTTAAAAGAAGATGCTACTATATTTGACCGGTTAGCCACTAAAACTAAATACCTTCACGAAGGTTTGACATCTGTATTAGAAAAAGAAAATATACCGCATAAAATCAATCGTGTAGGTTCAATGATTTCATTGCACTTTACCGATAAAGAGGTGTTTGATTTTGAAACAGCCGTTAAAGGAAATAACCAGCATTTTAATAATTATTTTCATGGCATGTTAAAAGAGGGAATTTACTTACCACCAAGTGCTTTTGAAAGTTATTTTTTAAATGATGCACTTTCTATTGAAGACCTAGATTTTACTATTGAGGCTCTAAAAAAAATAGTCCATAAGATTTAATTATCAACCTCTAATTAAGAAGGTTTAGAAAAAGTAATTATTTGATAAATTCAATAAATAAACCTGATTCATTTTTTACAACTTTCACTAGCTTCTTTTGTGTTAATCCTTTAATAGAGACATCCCATTTCTTGTTACTCAAACCACAGGCTGTTTTTAGATCAACAAGTAGAGAGGATTCACCTTTTTTAATCAATTGGAGTATTTTCTTCTCTTCTTCCGTCAAATCAACTATTTGTTTTTCAGACTTCATCTGTGGAAAAAATAACACCTCTTGGATTGAACTGTTGTTGGTCATAAGCATGACTAAACGATCAATCCCAATTCCAATACCAGAAGTAGGGGGCATACCATACTCTAGTGCTCTAAGAAAATCTTTATCAATAAACATTGCTTCATCATCACCCTTTTCACTCAAGGCAAGCTGTGCTTCAAAACGCTTTCGTTGGTCTATGGGATCATTTAATTCTGAATAAGCATTTGCCAACTCTTTTCCATTGACTAATAATTCAAAACGTTCTGTAAGTTTTGGATTGTCCCGATGTTCTTTAGTTAATGGACTCATAGATTTAGGATAATCAGTAATAAAAGTAGGCTGAACATAATGGTGTTCACATTTTCCCCCAAAAATTTCATCAATAAGTTTTCCTTCTCCCATAGTTTCATCAACTTCAAGCCCTAATTTTTTTGCACTTTCTCTGAGTTGATCTTCATTAATTTCAGAAACATCAATACCTGTATGTGTTTGTATAGCTTCGATAATAGGAACCCTTGGGTATGGAGCTTTAAAATCAATGCTGTGTTTCCCAACTGGAATTAATGGAGTACCATGAACTTCTACAGCAATTTTTTCAAGTAAAGTCTCAGTTGTTTCCATCATCCAGAAATAATCTTTATAGGCTACATACAGCTCCATAACTGTAAACTCAGGATTATGTGTTCGGTCCATTCCTTCATTTCGAAAGTCTTTAGCAAACTCAAATACTCCCTCGAAACCACCCACAATCAATCTTTTTAAATACAATTCATTTGCAACACGAAGGTATAGAGGAGTATTGAGTGCATTGTGATGTGTTATGAATGGTCTTGCAGTAGCCCCTCCTGGAATTGGCTGTAGAATAGGTGTTTCAACCTCTAAATATCCTTTTTGGTTTAAAAAATCACGCATAATTGTAGTGACTTTAGAACGCTGTAAAAAGGTATTTTTCACTTGTGGATTAACAATTAAATCTACATACCGTTGACGATATCTCAATTCCGGATCATTAAATTCATCATATACATTACCTTCAGCATCTGTTTTTGGAAGAGGCAGTGGTTTTAAGGCTTTATTTAAAAGGGTAAAACTAGTCACCTTAATAGTATGTTGTCCTACCATTGTTGTAAAGAGGGTTCCTTCAATTCCAATAATATCTCCAATATCTAAGAGTTTCTTATAAACTTTATTATACATGCTCTTATCTTCTCCATTACAAATTTCATCTCGATTAAAATAAACCTGAACCCTTCCAGTGCTGTCTAAAAGTTCTGCAAAACTCGCCTTTCCTTGAATTCTTCGAGACATTAGTCTTCCAGCTATAATTACTTTTTTTTCTTCAGAATAGTTTTCTGGAAGATCACTTGCGTAGAAGTCAACTTGAAATTGTGCGGCAGGATAGGGATTTATACCTATTTTTTTTAATTCTTCAAGTTTTTCTCTTCGAATCAGTTCCTGTTCAGAAAGCTTTGCCATTTGGTAAATTTTAATGTAAAGATACACAGAGTAAAAAAATCTGGGAAGTCAAATTTTATATCTTTGTAATTGAGTTATTAGCAATGAACTTTTTTCGTGTTTTATTATCAATAGTTTTTCCGCCTTTGGCAGTTGTTGACCAAGGGTGTGGTTCAATTATTATTGTTTTTATTTTAACACTTTGTGGATGGGTTCCTGGAGTAATTGCAGCACTTGTGATACTGAATAACCCAAAGCGATGGTCTTCAAATCTTTAACATCAAATGAATACTAAAAACAGAAAAGTGGCTGTAATTGATTTGGGTTATTCTCCCTATAACGAGGCTCTTACTATTCAGGAAAAATTATTTAATCAGATTATCTCCGTTAAACGAAAAAACAGAGCAAATGGTAAACATGAATTAACAAATAATTATTTGTTGTGGGTAGAGCATGCCGCTGTATATACATTAGGAAAAAGCGGAAAAAGTGAACATTTGTTATTAGACCAACAAAGGCTTGAAGAAAAAGGAATAGAATTCTTTACCTCTAACAGAGGTGGGGATATTACCTTTCACGGGCCTGGTCAAATTGTAGGCTATCCTATTTTTGATTTAGATAATTTTTTTACGGATATACATAAATACTTGCGTTTTTTAGAACAAGCTGTAATTAACACTTTATCGGAATACGACATAAAAGCTTCTATTAGTAAAGGAGAAACAGGTGTTTGGTTAGATGCTGAGACTCCTTTTGCACGAAAAATATGTGCTTTGGGTGTTCGCGCAAGTCGCTGGGTGACCATGCACGGATTTGCCTTAAATGTAACGACAGATTTATCCTATTTTGACCACATTATACCATGTGGAATAAAAGGAAAGGGTGTCACTTCTATGGCAAAAGAATTGGGAAAAAAAATTCCAATGAAAGAAGTTCAAGATAAATTAAAACATCATTTGGCTCTTCTTTTTAATGCTCGTTTTAAAGACGCGACACTTTAGTTTATTTGATAGATTAAAAAACTAGAAGCTTCTGATTGAACAACCATTTCTAATGCTTTATCATCATCTGCATTTTCTAGATCAATGACAGAACTTCCGTAAACTGGAAATCCAGCCACTGCAGCCCCGTTACTATAAAAGACATATACTTTTTGAGTATCCAAATCAGAAATACTAACATAGATTGTATTGTTGATGTAGTGTATCTTTGGAGGTGTGTATTTACCAAAAGGCAATTCTACAGGAATCCCTTTTATACGCAAAATGTTTTCTGAAAAACTCACAAGAGATTTTGAGGTCATATCAATGAAATGACCTGGGCGAAGATTTAAATCACTAGTAACTATATTTCCTTTACTATCAATTTGGATTAAGTCACCTTTTTTGTTGGTGGTTGCAAATGTATTTCGATATTCAAAAATTGGATTACTTGAAGTATTTGCTTTATTTTTTAGAACTAAACGATTAGTTCCCTGTCTATTTAGAATGCGTACTTGTCCATCTATATCTTGTAAGACAATATAATCTTTTGTTCCAAAACGAATGTGTTTAGGACTGTTTTGAAGGGGTTGATTAAGTTTTTTTAGTTTAAAGCCACTTATTTTCTTGCCTTTATTATTGAACATTTGTACTTGCTTACCATGAGTGAGTAAAAAACGATAATTATGATTTAAATCATAGTCAAAAGCTGCAAAATGTTGTGGTGAGCTGTCAGGTATTTTTATATTAAAAGGAGAAACTATAGAACCGTTTCTGTCTAGAATCATAAAACGATTAGGGGTTCTAAATGCAATTTGAAGGCGTCTATTTTTGTATAAATCTACCTGTTCAATATTTCCTATAATGGGTCCGCTAAGTTGTTTTTTCCAATAAAGTATACCTTTATTAGAAAATAAATAAAGCACATTATTTTGGTCTTGAACCACGATGTCCATTGTTTTATTTCTATGGTTTTTGATCCATTTAGGAGGACGAGCAGCAGCTACATCAAGTGAAAAACTGTATTGATTGGTAACACTGTTCTTGTTTTGATCAACATTATTACTTTGAGCAGCAAAGCGAGTTTGAATAAAACCCACTTCAGAAATTCCCTGTAAAGCTACGAGGGGGTATTTTGTTAAATCTATTTTTTTCCAGCCTACTGATTTATCCTTGAGAGCTTCGTTCCATAAATTCTTCAGATTCTTTGTTTTCCCAACCCATAAAAAAGAACTATTATCAGCTAATCCATCCTGCATATTTTTGAAATTAAAATCGTTGCTTAATGTTTTCCCATCCAAATGAGCACTAATAATTTGTTTCAAAAAAGAGTCATCTTCTGCCATTATTACAAAGTCATCTATGTGAATTGTCCATTTTGGCAATACAGTTGTCCCGTATGCGGTGATAAATTTTAATAAATCTTTCGGCAAAGACTGCTGATGAATTCGAACACCCCGAAAAATAGTCGACACATTATCTTCAGAAAGCAAAAGAGGATCAATCTTTTCACTATTATTTAAATGAAAAAATAAGGCTTTTTTGTTATTTGTTTTCAACCAAGAAATTTCATCTACTGTATTTAGTAGATCAAAATTAATTTTAGTTAATGCAATATTTTTATAACGACTAAATTGCTTGAAATTATCTTCAAGTGCTTTATAATCTTTAATGGCAAGTGCTAAAAAGCTATCAAAATTCTGAGGAACATATTCTGGGCTTAAAAGGGATTTTGATCCAGTGCCTTTCAAAAGGCTAAGCACATCCGGAATGGAATCATTAATAAAACTTACTCCATCAAGTGTAAAGGGGTCTTTTTTAGTGTTAAAGTCAAATGAAAACCAATCACTTCCTATAAAAGGAAAAAGGGGAGTTTCAGCAAAAAAACGATTCAATACATCTTTAAAATCTTGATGAATAATTAGGTTCATGGGAGCATTATCATCACTTATTTTTGCTAAATCAAAATAGTAATGATTTTGAATTCCAGGTTCATTATTTTGAATGTTTCGAATACTATTTTCAATGACTAATTTAGAAGTGCTGATAATGCGAACATCTTCAATTTCTGCAATGAATGTCTTCGTATCTTTATTAATATTAATACTTACAGGAATATTATTGTACTTTATTTTTTCTGATATAACTTCAGGTAAAGAGTCCTTTAGTACTGGTTTGTAAATAAAGGATATAGCATACTCTGATTTTCCAACTGGAGTAAAAGACAATAATGCTTTATTGTTAAAGTTCTTAGGAATTACAGCACTTATTTTTTTGTAAAGTACTGTATCTATGGCTAATATATTAGAAAGAAAAGGCAGGTTGTTTATTGCGTTTTTCAAAATGTTCTGATCATTAAGCTGGATGGTGATCACGGAATTTTGTGGTACACAGTCGAATAAGTCAAGGGTACTATTTTTTGGGGTACTACAGCTTGAAATAACAAGCAAGACAATAAGAAATGATTTATAATTCATAAATATCAAAATTAAAAAACTCCCTTGAGAGAATACTTTAATTCTCAAAATGTTATTAACTATCTAGCCAACAAAAAGTCATTTCAAAAAGTGATTAAGTATAATTTTAATACTCAAGCTAATGGGCATCTTTATAAATAATCCTAATCTATTGAACATATTTTGGAAGAAGTTGAAAAGATACTCTGTGGTGTTTTGTAATGCCAAATATTTTTATAGCCTCTCGATGTGATTTAGTCGGATACCCTTTATTTTTTTTCCATCCAAATTCTGGATGTTTAAAATCTAAGAGTGTCATATAATCATCACGATAGGTTTTAGCTAATACTGAGGCTGCGGCAATATTTTGATATTTTCCATCACCTTTAATTATGCAATCGAAAGGAATTTCTTTAAATGGTTTAAAACGGTTTCCATCAACAACAATATGAATTGGTTTAGGAGAGAGTTGCTCCAATGCAAGATGCATGGCTTTTATGGATGCGTTTAGAATATTTATTATATCAATTTCGTCCTGATAAACATGAGCTATTGCAAATGCAATAGCTTGTTTTTCTATTTCGGGGCGTAATGCATATCGCTGCTTTTCAGTCATTTTTTTTGAATCATTAAGTAAGGGCAGATTAGTGTTAGAGGGAAAAATAACAGCTGCGGCTGTAACAGGACCAGCTAAACACCCTCTTCCAGCCTCATCTGTACCAGCTTCTAGACCTTTGGTGTATTGTATTTTAAGCATTTACTAATTCTATAGTATAAGTTTGTTCCACGGTATTACAAAATACTTACAATTATTATAACTTCGCAAACAAATCATTGGTTGTATGCGTTCTAGCATTTTCGTATTATTTTTTGTTTTTTTTCAACAGATTTGGAGTCAAGAAATTGTACCTAGCATTCAAGATAGTTTGTCTGTTAATGCTAACATATTTACTCTTGAGAAAGATTCTATTCAGGCTCTCCCTGCAGCCAACAAAAATATTACTCTAGATTCCCTTGGACTTTTAAAAAAAAATAAAAAATTATCTCCAGAAAAGCCCAAAAAAGAAAGGTATATTCCTTATGTAAAATCAATGGTTGAAGTTTCTGTTTCAGATTATAAAATCATGTCATTAGATGGAACTGAAAAGTCTGTTGATACAACCCTAAGTATTGAAAATGAATATTCGTTTAATTTTCTGCGAAAAGATTACTTCGAATATTTACCGCTACCTAATATGGGAGAGGGGTATAACAAGATTGGCTATAACTTCTATGACGAACCTTTGACCCCCCAAATGGGGGCACGAGTCAAGCATTTTGGTTATTTTGAAAAAGAAGATGTTTTTTATTACGAAGTTCCCTCGCCTTACTCGGAATTATTTTTTAAAAGTACATTCCAACAAGGACAAAATTTAGATGCTACTTTAGCGGTAAATACATCTCCTAAATTCAATGTGGCAGTCTCATTCAAAGGTTTTAGATCATTGGGTGATTATAATTCTTCTTTAAGTCGTTCCCGTCAATTTAGAATGAGTGCTCAATATCAGACGTATAATCAGCGTTATCGATTACGTTTGCACCAAACTACTCAGTCTCTGGAAAACGAAGTAAATGGGGGGCTTGTAAATGATGCTGTTTATTTTTTTGAAAACGCACCCAACTATGTTAGGGCTGACCAATCTGGAGTGCCCATTTTAGACGATAATGGCGAGGAACAATTCGATTTTTATGATGGTTTTTTAAAGCGCTCTTTGTTATCAACACATATTAGAGCCCGAAATGACTTGTCTGGGAAGCGGTATTTTATGGACCATCGTTATCAGATGTTTCCAATTGCCAAAGATACTACAGCCTATAAAATGGAAGTTGGGTATCAACTTAGTTATGAAACCAAAAAGTACAGTTATGTAGATGATCGCCCAAGTCCTTATTTTTATGAAACTTATGACGTTTCAAGTGTTCAAGACAGCACTAAATATAGTACCCTTGAGAATAAGTTATATGCTCGATATAAAGATAGGCTTTTAGGAGAATTGCAATTGGATTTGTTTCATTATAATTGGAACTATGCTTTGGGAGAAAACGACTATCAGAAAGATTCCGTTTTACCTACTAGTATTCAAGCAAGCCAGCTAGCTGCTCAAGTAAAATGGTCAAAAATTCTTTTTGGAACTGCAATAAAAGCCAAAGGATACCAATCTTTAAAA
>Ga0115564_10002332_pt1 | contig 16657 bp, 14 predicted proteins | sample COGITO_mtgs_1105_7_FD_88680 | JGI IMG/M metagenome (GOLD analysis project Ga0115564, IMG submission 88680) | Pelagic marine microbial communities from North Sea - COGITO_mtgs_110523 | ecosystem: Environmental > Aquatic > Marine > Epipelagic | place: Germany:Helgoland, sampling site Kabeltonne...
CCCCATAACCAAGTACTTTTGCGGGCGATGTATGCCATCGCCAGGCGATTCCTAGTCTCCCTAGCCCTCGCCTTCTTTGCGTTATCTCTTGGCGGGTTTGCCACCCTCAGTGGCATCGCGGCCTTCGTCCCTGCGGCGTCCGCCCAGGCGGCACTGCAGGTGCAACTGTTCGAAAACCCGTTTCTGTGTGATGCAATCGTGCGCCCGCTCGGGGTTGTGACCGGCTTCGCCTCGGGTGAAGCTGTCGAATTCTCGGCGCCCGAGCTCAACGGCGTGTTCTCACGACGTGTCGCTGACAGTTCCGGGAGCGTTGAGATGCGGTGGAACTGTGGCGGTCCACAAACCTGGTCGGTCACTATTCGTGGTCTTGGCTCTGGCGCCAGCACCAACTTCGTCCTGACCGGAAATGCTGCTCCAGCGCCGCCTACTGCTCCGGTCGGTGCAGCATTCGACGCCAGGAGCGCCATGACCGCTGCCGAGATGGCCATCTGGAAAGACTTCTCCCCGTTCGACACCGTGGGTGTGTACATCGGGGTCAACAGCTCATGGGACAATCGGGCCGACAAGGTCCAGTCAAACCTCACCGCCTCCTGGGTCAGTCAGGTGTTCGCCGACGGATGGCGCCTGATACCGATCTACGTTGGGTTCCAGGCGCCAGATCAGTGCGCCACCGCCCGCTTCGAGGGGCTCTCGATGGACGTTGCTACCGCCCGCAATCAGGGCCTCGCTTCTGCAACCGACGCCGTCGAATCGGTAACCCGTCTGGGAATCGGCCCCGGAAACCCCATCTATTACGACATGGAGGCGTATCGCCCCGGCTGCGCCCAGGCAGTCCTTGCGTTCCTTGATGGATGGACCGAAGGTATCCATAGTGCCGGGTATCTGTCAGGCGTCTACGGATCACGGTCATCGACGATGTGGGACCTAAGCCGAACGCTCGGCCAGCCAGGATTCGACGCACCCGATGCTGTCTGGGTCTCGACCGGCAACGGCCGCAGCGATGCCTACGGTCTCGAGATTCCTTCCGACAGTCAATGGGCCAACGCCCGTATCCATCAATATCGTTTGAACGTGACCCGAACCTATGGCGGTGTCACCCGTGAAATCGACGAAAACGTGGGGCAGGGCCCACTCGCCGGTCCCGGTCAGGTCGTCGCAGCACCTGTCACGGGCAGCAGTGATCAAGATGGCGACGGCGTCACCGACCCTCAGCCGGACAACTGCGACTCGGTGGCCAACCCCGACCAGGCCGATCTAGACGGCGACGGCGACGGCGACGCCTGCGACCGCGACATCGACGGCGATGGAGCCGACAATGTTGTCGACTTCGCTCCGACCGATCCGACAATAAAGACGGCCCCCGCCGCGGTGGCCCCTAATCCGACTCCCCAGGCCACAGCAGAACCAACGCCTGTCGCTACGCCAGAGGTCAGCGATATTGACGGCGACGGATTCGCTGACCCCGACCCCGACAATTGTGATCTGATCGCTAACCCCGACCAGATCGATCTGGATGGCGATGGCGACGGCGACGTGTGTGATATCGATATCGATGGCGACGGCGTGCCCAACGACGCCGACCAGGAAGCTCATGACCCGCTCATTGGAGCGCTGCCCACGCCAGTGCCCCAATCCACAGCAGCCCCAACCGCCGAGCCAGAAGCAGAACCAGCGGCAGGAACCGCCCAAAACACCGAGAACACCGACGCCGACCCGGCGCCCACAGCGAGTGTCGCGTCAGTTCCTGCAGCCGCACCCACACCAATGCCACAAGTTGTGGTCCTGCCAACACCACCTCCGACTGCGTCGCCTGAAGTCCCGGCCGCCGAGACGATCACCGCCCCGGTTGGCGCCGACATAGAAGAACCTTCTCTTACCCCACTGCCCGACCCGACTACAGAGGCAGCAGCCGCACCCGACGAAGGCATCGAACTCGTCAACGAGAACGTCACCATCACACTCACAGATGAAGCATCGGTTCTGCCCTTCACTATTGCTGGACTCAGCCTGTTCTCGCTGTTCTGTGTCGGCATGGGCGTGCGTTCGCTCCGACGCGGCCGAGGCTTTGCCGCGCTTTAACGGTTCCCCGGCCAGCCGTGCCGCTGGCTAACGGGTACGAAGAGCAAACGGAAGAACGGGCCCGGTTCCGGCTTTCACCAAGCGGTGAGTAGCAACAGTAATCGTCCACCGGCTGTCGACTTCGTCGTCGATGAGTAGAACCGGGCCATCGCCGATCGGGCTTGGTGGCAACAACGAGGGGTCGACCCGTAACCGGTGCCAGACGTTTACTACCTGATGGGCTGAGTTCGCCTGTGCCGCTTGGAACTGATCCTCGGGCGCCAGATCAGAGGATTCGGCAACGAGTGCACGGTGTACCGGCAACTTGCCCAACGTGCCGATGGCCTCAGCGACGGCATCGATGAGTGATTGGGACCGCCGTGACGGCATCGGGCAGATCCAAGTCGGTCGAGCAGACCAATCCCACCTCTTGAGCACTCCGGCGCAGGCTCTCACCATGTCGTCGGTGAGCTCGAACCGATGGCCGTTGCGGGCGAGCGTGAACAAATCTTCGACGACCGGGTCCCAACCGCCATCGCCAAGACGTGCCAACGCCCGTCCCTCCTGGGCCTGGGATTCGTGGGCGGTCCGACCTTTAGGTGCCTCGAGACGCGTGGGCCACTGTTTACGAGGTGCGATCAGTACGTCGCCGTCCTGTAGGTGACTTGCCGCCTTGGCTACCAACATGGGATCAGGATCCGATTGCCAGGTGTGGTCGGTGCACCGGTCGCACCGACCACAGTCGGTTGCTTCCGCATCGTCGAGGGACTCGCGGAGGTACCGCAACCGGCAGGTGTCAAGCTTGGCCCAAGCCAGCATCTCTTGGCCCTCGGCGCGGCGAAGTTCACGAAGTGTGGTCGCAATGTCGTGGTTGTATACCCACGGGAAGTCGGATCGGATCCATCCTGCACCAACACGTTCGACCGCACCGTCGACTTCGAGAATGTTCATCAGCGTGGAAAGCCGATTGCGGCCCAGGTTTACATAACGTTCGAGATCGGCGATACCCGTTGGCTCGAACGGGTTGAGTTGATCAAGGGTGGTGATGCACAGTTCCTCGCTTGGCATCGACACTGACTCGAACCAGCTCCAAATCCGAGCATCCTCGGTCGGGCGTGGAACTGCAATTGCTTCGGCACGGGGGATGTTGCGACCAGCGCGACCGATTTGCTGGTAGTACGCAACCGGTGTCGGAGGCAGCCCAAGGTGCACACAAAACGCCAGGTCGCCTTTGTCGAATCCCATACCCAATGCGCTGGTCGCCACAAGTGCCTTGATCCGATTCTCTCGCAGGTCCGTTTCAAGTCGCAGTCGAACATCGGGATCGACCTGCCCGGTGTAGGCGCCAACCTCGTGCCCTTGAGAACGAAGCCAATCAGCTGTCTCATGGGCTTGTGCGACCGTGAGCGTGTACACGATCCCCGACCCATCGAGCTTGGGCAGGGTCTCGGCCAACCAGGCCAGCCGGTGGGCATCGTTTGGAAGGTCGACAGTCGAAAGTCGCAACGATTCGCGGTCGAGCGTGGTCCGCAGGACCAGGCTGTTGTCGCCTAATTGGGCGGCGACATCGTCGGTTACCCGTTGGTTCGCGGTAGCCGTTGTGGCTAACACCGGGGTCCATGCCGGCAGATCAGCAAGAAGCTGGCGCAACCGTCGATAGTCAGGACGGAAGTCATGACCCCAGTCGCTGATGCAGTGAGCTTCGTCGCACACCAGCATGAACGCACGTTGCTGCAACGACGAAAACACTCGACGGCGGAAACCAGGGTTCGACAGCCGTTCTGGAGCGATCAACATAAGGTCGACGGTGTCTGCCGCCACCTGGGCTTCGATTTCGTCCCACGAGTCGATATTGGCTGAGTTAATCGTGACCGCGTTCAGCCCGAGCTTCTGTGCGGCCGCCACCTGGTCGCGCATGAGCGCCAGCAGCGGCGACACCACGACCGTTGGGCCCCAGCCTCGTTCGCGCAACATACGGGTCGATGAGAAGTAGACAGCTGACTTGCCGAAACCGGTGCGAGCCACAAGAAGTGTGCGTTGTCTGGTCGCCACCACAGCGGCGACAGCCTCGATCTGCTCGGGCCGAGGTTGGGCATCGGGGCCAGCGAGTCGTTGTATTACCCCGCAACGACTCTTCGATATCCATGGCCAAAGATTGCGCAGCAACATTGCTGTAGGCCGAAGTTGCGTCTCCCCTCGTGATGTGGTGGGAAGATGTGTGGCTTGCCAGCGGTGAACGCATCGTCGGATAGGCAACGTGTCATCCAGCTGCGATAGCCGAACCCTTCCAATGGGCGGCCGTACCACCCGTCGGTGCGCAACTTCACTGCCTTCTCTGACGGTTCATTCGTGCAACGAACCTAGTTGCCACCAGACCGGGCGATAATTTCGGTGGGAGCAATCACACCGGAACCGATGGCAGCGACCAGGTTGCCAAACTTGGTCGGTGTGGCTGGGCCCATCACGAGATGGAGACCGAGCGGTGAAGACCCTTTGCTGGTCGCTGCAGCTTGGTGAGCGATACCGGCCAGGGCTGCTTCGCTCCGGTCAGTCACAACTTCGACGGTAAAACCGGCAGCGACGAGGTGGGCGACATAGTCGTCGGCTGTTTCTAGAAAGCTGGTCGTTGGTGTTGATGCCCAAGGAACCGGATAGTTGGGTCGTTCTGAACCGGTGACCAACAAGTCATAGATTCCGAAGGCTGACCCCGGCGCTAGTTGGGCTGCGATATCGGTGAATACCGCGGCCTTGTCCGAAAGGTTCATGCCGACATGCACCATCGTTGCGGCGCTGAACTCGCGTTCCTGCGCCGGCAGATCTGCGGCAGCGGCGTGCACGAACTTCACCAATGCGCTCAATCCGACAAGCTCCGTTAGCCATCTAGCGACGTGGACGTACTCCTCGGTCACGTCGACGCCAACCACAGCAGCCCCGGTGGACGAGGCGATGTAGCGACCAGTTCCGCCGAGCCCACTTCCGATATCAAGCACCCGATCGGCTGGCCCGAGTGCGAGTTGCTCGACGAGGTGAGCGGTGGCTGGTCGGCCGCCGACATGGAACTCGTCGACCGCTCCAAGCGATGCAACGGTTGGAGGCTGACTGAGCGTGCTCAGCCCATGTTCGATCCGTTCCCGCAGTCCTCCGAAAGAATAGTGGTCGGCAAGGTCCTTATTCCCGCTGTTCTGGGTGCTCACCCGGCGAACATCCCACCAGCAGGAAACAGGATCTGGCCGGTGGTGTACGAGGACTGATCGGTGGAGAGGAAAAGTGCGGTGCTGGCAATCTCATCGGTCGTGCCGAGTCGATCCATCGGGGTCATCGAACGCATCCACGCCTCGCCATCAGCGTCAGCGCCCATACGAGCGGTCATCGGTGTCTCGATAAAACCAGGTCCGATCGCATTGACCCGGATGCCGTAGTCAGCCATTTCCAGGGCGAAGGCTTTCGTCAGCATCCAGACACCGGCCTTCGACACGCAATAGTCGACGCCGCCGCGCAGCGGCACCTTGGCAGCCACTGAGGCGATATTCACAATGGTGCCCTGTATGCCGCCGTCGATCATGGCCTTGGCTGCCGCTTGGTTCACCAGCATCACACCGGTGAGGTTTACGTCCATCACCCGCTGCCAATCCTCGACGGACTGATCCAGCAGCCCCGTTGTTGCCCGAACGTTCTTCTCACCGCTGACATACCCCGCGTGCGACAGACCAGCTGCAGCTACGACCGCATCGACTCGTCCGTACTTGTCGAGTGCGGCCTGGATCATGGCCACGTTGTCGGCTGGTGCTGCTGCGTCGAGTCGCACCGCATAGGCGGTTCCGCCAGCGGACTCGATCTCGGCTGCGGCCTCGACAGCAGCCTCGACATTGATATCGCCGAGTACGACTCGGGCGCCTTCGGCTGCAAACCGGCGAGCACACGATCGACCGATACCGCTTGCCCCGCCGGTAATCACCGCCACCTTGTCGCGAAGCGCTGGGCCACGTGACGCTGTGTTGTTCAATGCTATGTCTGCCATCTCTGCTCCTCGTTGTGAGGACCATCTTGGCAGCTGTCTGCGTGCAGCGACCTAGTTGCGTTTATCCAACTGCTTAACCAACACCTTGGCGACGAGCCGAGGCATGCTGTTGGATACGAGATGGTCCACAGCGGCGTCTTGGGTGTGACCTTGGGAAATCATGTCCATAGCTTGGCTGAGCGCGGCCTTGTGTTCCGGAGTGAGACCTGATGGTCCAGCGTTAGCAGCCGCATCATTGGAACTCATGGACTCAGGACTCGGAAACTTCATGCACGTAGTTTCGGCACTTCACAGTCCTAATTGAGCGCACTTGTCCAATAAGTGACAGTTGCGTTGCAAAAGTGGTCCGTTTGAGCCAGTAGACGCGACGTTCGGTTCGGACCCGTGGGCTTGAGATGCGAGAGCTACCGGTGCCCCGGCACCATATAGAACCACACAGGAAAGGGAGCGTCCTGCTCCTTGATGGCGGCGCGAGCAGCCAACACTGCTCGGCCAGCTTCGGTAGACTCAAAATACCAGGCCTCGGCGGCGCGCCCATCGGGAACAGGGCCGTCGACCAACTCCAGAGCGGCCTCTTCGTAGTACGTACGGATGTCGTGACATACACCAATCGTTGTGCCACCAGGAATGTTCGCTTCTTTCCAGTGGGTGCCATTCGCGATATCAACCAACACCTGGAGGGCACCCGGCACGCCATCGGCATCGACCACTCGCCCAACCGAAGTCACGCCGGTGCGTTCTCGTGCGCGGTCGTATGCCTTCCGAATGCCGTTCGCTTCGTCGACGGCAGCTGGGAGGCTGGGGTCGAACCGTGGTGGCAACGAACATGACAGGGGCGTTTCGTCGGCCTCGATAATTTCGGGATGACTCGCAAGCACTGGTCCGGTTTCGGCCGCGAGCAGGGCAAAGGCCCGAGAGAGAACGCCGTGCTGGAAGTCGCTGTCACTTGGCTTGCCTAGCGGACGGCCCAAGGGGAAGTCGCAGAACAACGCTCGGGGCGGATGCATACGTTCCACAACAGATTGGGTTGCGGCCAGCACCACGGTAGCGATTCCGGCTGCTTCGAAGACGTGGGCGAGCGTACTCACGGTACGCGTGCACAACGGTCAAACCGGTGTCAGCAGGACAACGTCGACGCCATCGGCCTTGAGCTCTGCTGCCGCTTGTGGACCGGAGTCGAGCCGGATCGTAGCGACGTCGTCTGGCTGGTTCCCGGCGAACGAAGCATGGCGGGGAGCGACCGCACCAATCGTGCCATCGGCTGCGAGTTCGTCGAGGCGGTCGATGGGATACACCACGTTCAGATCAATGGCGATGCCCGAGCGATCGAAGTTCGGACTCCAGTGCCCAAGCACCAGATCTCGGGCGTCGCTTGGCAACAGGCGATAACCAGTGTCGCCGGGCGCGAAGCCATCGTCGCTGCTGCGATGGAGCGCCGCCGAGGTAACGATGGCAACCGTGCACTCGGACAACGGCTTGGGTGTGACCCATGCCGTGGTCTCAAACTCGGGCACCGGCAAGCCGTCGCCTACGCCTCGCATCATCACATCGCCAGCCATGGAGCAACCTCTCGTCGGTGTAGACCCAGTAAAACAGTGGGCCACGTAGAACATATGCCAGCTGGCGTGGCCGTTCGCAATTCCTCGACGAGAACAGGTCAACTAACCTGCGCTTCATGGAACTCGCGCTGATCGATTTCGAGGCACCGCTCGAACAACAGGCGGCAATGATGGCCAGTGCCTGTGAAACCGTCGGCTTCTTCCAGCTGCCACTCTCGGTCGTTCCTCGCCACATCGTCGATGACGCATGGACGGCCGCGGCCGCGTTCTTCGCTCTGCCTGAGGAAGAAAAACGCCAGATCGAGTTTCCTGAGCAGGGATATCCCTACGGCTATTCCCCGTTCCGGTTCGAGACACTGGCCAAGTCCCTCGACGACGGGTCAACGAGTGGGCCCGACTTGAAGGAGTCGCTCTCGGTTGGACCTGATTGCGGACACCCTTCCGGGGGTGCTGACAGCGCCGAAAGTAACTCTGAAAGCAGCGACCCCAAAAGCAGTGAACAGGCATGGATTCGTTCACCCAGTCTGTGGCCGGAGCGACCAGCCGGACTGCGTGCCGCCTGGACTGCCTACTACCAGGCACTCGCTCAGGTAGCGGAACAGCTGATGACGGTGATGGCGGTCGCGCTCGACCTCACACCTACCTACTTCGACTCGCTCATCGACCAGCCCATCACCTCGATGCGCGCTCTCCACTACCCAGCGATCAACTCCGCTGACGATGCGGTTGACTCCAACTCACTTCGTGCCGGAGCCCACAGCGACTACGGCACGCTCACGATTCTTCGCACCGACGACGTGAGCGGCCTGCAGATCCAACAGCCAGACGGCACATGGAACGACATCACACCCCGTGCCGACACCTTCGTTGTGAACCTGGGCGACTCCATAGCGCAGTGGACCAACGACCGATGGCGATCGACCGTGCACCGGGTTGCTGTTACCGATACGGCGCCCCGGCAGTCGTTTGCGTTCTTCCATATGGCCAACTGGGATGCCAGCATCGAGTGCCTGCCTACGTGTCGGGTCGACGGCGAGCCGCCCCACCATGAACCGGTCCAAGCCGGCCCCTGGCTTATGCGCAAATTTACATCAACGGTGACCTGACACTGATGGCTGTGCTACTTATGCCAGGCGCAGCACTGTGCAGAAAGATCGAGGAATCCCATGGTTTACGCACCTGTGGATCGGGCCTATTACGACGCCGGCAGCCACATCATGGAACTGTCGGACTTCCTCACCTCCTATGCCGATCCCAGCCTCCGAGACCAGACACCGCTCGTGAACTACGACGTTTCACTCGTCACGAACGAAGAGGTGGCCGAGATCATCGGCCAAGGCGACCAGCACTCTGACGACCACCGTGATCAACAGATTGCGCTTGGCGACGAATTGATCGCCCCGTCGAAAGAGATCCAGGCACTCGGCGAGTTCAACGCCACGGACTGCGCTGTTGCCATGGACATGCTTGGTTTCAAGAAGCAGCTCGTGTTCACCACCCACAGCGTGGTGCTCCCCTTTCGCCCCAGTTCCAAGACTGACCCGATTCCATCGTGAGACCTTCCCGCGTCTCTTTCCCGAAGCTCGCGTCGACTGATGTTTTCGGGAGAGACGGGAGAGAACAGCCAAAACCCAACCCACGAGACCAAAAACACGTGAGATCGTAGAACTGGCGTCATGAGCACTTCAGCACCGACAACCCCTAGCGCTTCGGACCGAACCGTCGAAGCCGCCGTTGCCTCCGCATCGGAGATGGCTATCGGTTCGACGAAGATGACCACAGTCGGTGAACGCCGGGTCGTGGTCATACGCACCGCCAGCGGTTTTCATGCCCTGGACAATGCTTGTCCCCATCAGGGGTATGGCCTGGCTACCGGCTCGCTCGACGGCGAGCTGCTCACTTGCCAGTGGCACAACTGGAAGTTCCGGGCGTCCGACGGTACCTGTGTCATCGGCGACGAGAACGTGGCAAGTCATCAGGTGCGCGTCGACGGCGACGCCGTGATCGTGTCGGTGACCGAACCCACCACAGAAGAAAAACTGACGGCGCTGTGGCCGAGTCTGCAACGAGGGATTGAGCGCGACTACCGAGGTCAAATTGCGCGGGACACAGCCCGCCTGCTCGACGCTGGGGCATCACCCGAAGACATCCTGACTGTTGGTCTCCGCCACGGACTGCCTCGCAGCGAATGAGGTATGGGGCATGACATGGCCGTGGCGACCGACCTGTTGCATCTTGCAGACCGCTTCGACGACATCGAGAAGACGCTCCCACTCACCCACGCACTCAGTGGCTTCTCCGAATCCAACCGCGACCGTGTACCCCACCACGTGCCAGCTCGAGTCGATGCCCCCGTTGACCAGGCAGCGTTCATCGATGCGATCGAGGCCGAAGACGTAGATGGAGCGGTGAACACCATCCGGGCGTTGCTCGCTTCTGATGACCTCGGCGTTGTCTTGGCCACGGCTCGCTCGTGGTTCATCGACGCTGTCAGTCGACATCATTACAACTACGGCCACGGTGCGATCTACACCCAGAAGGCGTTCACGTTGATCGAACGAGTGCCCCAGGTGGCCGAACTGGTATTGACCGAGCTGGCGATGACACTTGTGTACGGCACCCGAGAGGACACGCTGCCGTACATGCGCAAGGCGAACCGGGCTATCGATGGCGTCGACCTCTACGTTCTTGCCGCAGCACCTGGGCCAGCGACAACCGGCTGGAACGATGCCGACAACTCCCTGGTCGATCTGTTACTCGACGCCGACCACGCACCCATTGACGAACTGGTCAACGCTGCGCTCAACGGCGCGGGTGTCCCTGGCCTGATCAACACCGTCAGCCTTGCGGCTGCCCACCGGTTGCTGAGGTTCGACCTCACGATCGAACGCGATCGGCACGAAGAATTCGGCTGGCTCGACATCACCCATGTGATGACGTATGCCAATGCTGCCCGGTGGGCTTGGACTTATGCCCCTGGGCCACGTGCCGCCCGATTGGTGCTGCTCACGGCGTTCCTGGCATTCGATTCTGGGCGCGGCGAACGACGGATCCGCAGGCACGACACCGTCGTGCCCTCGCCTGTGGCCGGTGACATCGTCGCTGCGGTGATCGAATCACGACCCGAAGATGCTGTTGTAGCAGCATTAGCTGGTCCCGCCGCAGTGGTGGCTGATCAGCTGGAGCTGGCAAGTCTCGAAGATACGGCCGGGTCATTCATCGTGATGGCTCATCTGGTCAAGACCGCAGTTGCCGCACGCGACGAATCAGAAGCTACCGGCTCGCTCTTGCCGCTGGCAGCTGCTGCCAGGTTTCTGGCAGCCCCCCGGATTGAACGGTTTGTCACTGGTGCCGCACGCGAAGCCATCGACTTCGTGCGCACCGGGCAACCCCCGACCCGCTGAGCCGATTTGTAGCCCAGCGCTCCCTCACGGGCTAGAGCTCGACCACCAGGCATTCTTCGAGTTCGGTGTCGAACGCATCGTCTGCAGTCGATTCGAACAACATGCCGTCGAATCGTTTCATCTCCCGGCAAAAGCGCTCCCGCTTAATGTCGTGAAGCAGCAGAAACAACAGGTTCTCGCCCGGCAAGATCCGCTCGCCCATGTCCTTCATATGGTCGTCGTCGACACCGATATCGCGCAGCTTGCCCCACAGTCCGCCAGCTGCTGCGCCGAGTGCGCCGCCAGCGAGCATGCCGATGGGGCCGCCAATGATGCCGATCAGGCTGCCGTAGAGGCCACCTGAAGTCGCACCCTGACCAGCGTTGACGTCCTTGCTTTGACGCAACCGAATCTTGCCATTGCTGTCTTTATCAACGATCGCCGCATCCTCGATGCGGATCACTTCGTCACCAGCAATTCGTAGCATCGCCATCAAGCACTCTTGGGCCTTGAGCGGATGATCGAATCGGATCGCGAACATCGTCGCGTTAGTTTCGGTTGGGTCTTCAGCCATCCGGTCACCCTAGAAGATGTGGTCTCGCAGGCGACGCTATGCGAGAACTAACCGTCGAGCGGGATGGTGATCGGCCCACCGGTGAGTTGTGTGCCGCTAACCAGCACCTCACTATCGCCAACAGCAACCGACCCTGACCATGCCTCCTTGGTGCTCGTCCACACAGACCTCCACGAAACTCCATCCGACGAAAACAACACTTGGGCCTTCACCCGAGATGTGCCAAGGGAGTCCGGACGAGCCTGGTCGATGTCTTTTTGGGTGACCTCGACAAGCACCGATCCGGTTCTTGGGTCAACCAACACGATCGTGCCATCGTCGTCGATCTGGGCCCATTCACTGTCGGTAACAAACCGCAGCGTGGTTGACGTTTCTGTCGATTGTGCGGTGATCGTTGCTGTTTCCGGCAACTGGGAAACGATCCACTCGCCGGCGACAACGGCCCAACCAGGAATGCTGCCGGTGCGCTCCCACGGCCGTGACGTGGTCACAAACAACGCCCAGCCTGCGGGCCCTGATGCCAGATCGGGCTGGCTCCACACGCCGGCTGGCTCTACCTTGAGTGGAATCGACCCGGCTGCGCCTAGGCCCGATGGCGACACCACCTGAGAACGCCATCCGGTCGCATCAGGTTCGATCACCAGAGCACCAGTGCCTTCGCTGTCACCACCTTCGATCAACACGAACCGGTTGGCTGCCGCTGAGCTGGTTGCACGTTGCCATGCCTCGCCGTCGGTTGATACCCACACGTGCCCCAGATTCGAATCGACCACCGCAAACCCTCCGGCGAAACCCACGATGCTGCGAGCAACGGCATCGACCGGCAGCTGGATCTCCACAAATGGGCCGGTCCCGGTGGCCCGGAAATAGGTTGTGCCAGCCAACTCATCACCGTCGGGTGTTGCGATCACGATCGTCTTGCCGTCGCAGAGAAAATACTCGCGTCGCAACGGCGTGGCGGATTCGACGCAGACTTGGTCGGCCCTGAGGTCGAATGAGCGATAGTCGAGTTGGTCGCTTCCTTCTAGGGCTACCAACACGTGGCCACCGGACGCAGCGTTCGCCACGACGTCGAAGCGGCTCCGAAGGCCTTCGACTCGACGTGGTTCATCGACATCGATTTGGCGGACGTTCCAGTTGCGAAGGTCATCAGATGTCGCCACAAACGGAGGCACGAATGCGTCGTATCTGGATGGTGTTTCGATCACCGTCACGTAACGGCCGCCTGTGCGCTCGAACGAAGACACGTCGGCCCGCAAGTCGATGGCCCGAGAGTTCCACGTGGTTAACTTGATCCACTCTGTGCCATCTTTGGATCCCACAAAACGTGACGCGCCGCTGGTGTTCAACGCGACAAAGGCACCCTGGCCGTCGCTGACCGGCCCGAACCATTTCGCCGAAGTGCTCGGGCCCTCGACGACTTCGGGCGTGGCTGCAACCTGGACTCGGTCCCCTGCTTGAAATAGCGCGCCCCCGGTCACGATGAGTGTCGCTGCTGCCAGACCGGCGGCAATACGGTTACCGACCGTGCGGCGACGGCCGCGCCGACGCACCACCGCCATCGCTGGTGGAGCGGGTTGGTCGCGCTCGCTCAACTCTCGTAGATGCGACCGCACCAGCGGGATGACCTCGGCCTCGTCCAACTGGAGATGATGGCCGATGAATGAGATCGCCCGTTCGCGTCGTGTCTGCACGGTCGATAGTGGGGTCTCGAATCCAGCAGCGGTGAATGCATCGGACCATTCCAGGTAATACCCAGTGACCAGTGCTGCCCGTTGCAGCAACGGCAGTGTCGCGAATGCGAGGTCGAGCGACAGTCCCCGTTCATAACCACCGGTAGCTCGGTTTATACCTGCGGGGGCATGATCACGCAGTGCCTTCTCGGCCTGTGCAAGGCCCGCTTGGACCACCCAACCGGCCGGATTCGGATGGTTTACGAGATGGTTCCAACGCTGCGATGACTTGGTCAACGCTGTGGTGACCGCAGCATCCGTGACCTCAGAATCGGTGCAGGACAAGGTCAACGCTGCAACCACAACATCAACCTTGGCGGTGTAGAACTCTTCGAAGTCGGCGGGCGCTGGCTCCACCGGCTGTGGTGACGCGTCGAGTGAGATGTCGAAGGCCACAGACTCCAGTCTCGCGCCAATAGCAACTATCTGCGGTGTCAAGGCCTGGGTCGTCTTCGTCCGCTAGTTTCACACGATGGATTTGACGAAGTTGTTTGATGTGTCCGGCAAGGTTGCGATCGTGACAGGCGGCTCACGAGGAATCGGCGAGATGATTGCCGAAGGTCTCGTGACGAACGGTGTTCGCACCTATATCACTGCTCGCAAGGCCGAAGCCTGCGACGCGACGGCTGCTCGACTCAGCGAACTCGGCGAATGTATTTCGATTCCGGCAGACATGTCCTCCGCCGAGGGCCTTGCCGCGTTCGTCGAGGCATTCCGTGAGCGGGAAGACAAGCTGCACATCCTCGTCAACAACGCAGGCGCTGCGTGGGGTGCCCCGATGGGCGAGTTCCCTGAAGCCGGTTTCGACAAGGTGCTCGATATCAATGTCAAGGCGCCGTACATGTTGACCCAGGCGCTGCTCGATCCGCTGAGCGCTGCCGCAACCGCCGACGACCCGGGACGAGTGATTATGACCGGCTCGATCGATGGCATCCAGGTGCCGATGGGCGACAACTTCTCGTACTCAGCATCGAAGGCTGCAATCCATATGCTCGCCAGGCACATGGCCAAGTTCCTTGCCGACCGGAACATCACGGTCAATTGCATAGCGCCGGGACCTTTTGAGTCGAAGATGATGGCGTACGTGCTCGAAGACGAGAAGATGCGGGCGTCGATCGAAGGAACCAACCCTCGAGGGCGTATCGGCACTCCTGAAGATGTTGCTGGCACGGTGATCTGGCTTTCGAGTCGAGCGGGCGCTTACATCAACGGCGTCACTGTGCCAATCGACGGTGGTATCTCCATGGTCAACTCTTAACGCCCGCTCGCTGCGAGCCACGTCGGTACTTGGTGATCGAGGCGTGATGCACCTACGGTGCGCCTATGCCTTGGGAACACAGTGAAACCGTCGAAATCGCCGCCTCAGCTACGGAGGTCTACAACGCCGTTCGCGATCTCGAGCGCATGGGTGAGTGGAGTCCAGAAAACCAGGGCGGCAGCTGGATAGTTGGCGACGGACAGTCGGTCGGTGACCGTTTCGAAGGAAACAACGCCATCGGTGACCGCACATGGAGTGCCGTTGCCGAAGTCGTGCGTTGTGATCAGGATCAGTCGTTCTGTTTCACTGTGGGTGCGCTGGACAACCCCGTGGCCGAATGGGGTTATCACCTCGAGGCCACCGCAGCCGGTACACGAGTCACGGAAACATGGAAGATGACCCAGTTGCCCCCCACCCTCGTCGATGCCCCAGAGGACCGGGTTCAGGGCCGAGTCGACATGGTCTCTCGAGGCATGGCCACCACCTTGGCCAACCTCAAAGCGTCGTTCGAAGGCTGAGTCCAACCTCTGCTTGTCTGCTAGTTCTTTGCGAGTCGGCCCCGCAAGGCCAGCATTGCCATCGTTTGGCTAATGGTGCCCAGGATGGCGATGGCCAAGAGTGCCTTGCCAATCTCACCCCACTGCCATCCTTCGGAGAGAAGCGATCGCATGCCTTCGAGCACATAGGTGATCGGGTTTACCCGAGCGATCGCTCGCATCCATGGCGTGAGGTTCTCGAGCGGCACGGTCGACGAGGTCAGGAATGCAAAGGGGAAGAACAGCAGGAAGCTGGACGCAACAGCGCCCGGGTTCGCCGTCTTCAGAGCGATGGCGTAGGGGAAGCCGGTGAACGCCAGACCCCATAATGCACCAATAAGGATGAACAGCAGCACGCCGAGCACGCCGGTGCCGAACGAGACACCAACGAAGAGTCCCAGGATCATCACCGGGATACACAACGCGATTACCAGCATGAAGTCCGAAACCATCAACCCCAACAGCAAGGGCAGCCGTCGGACCGGGCTCAGCAACAGCCGGTCGAAGTAGCCCGTCTGGATGTCGGTCACCAATGCGGTGGCTCGACTTATGCCAGTTACTGCGAAGATAATTGCGGTAGGGAGCTGGAAGTTCTTGTAGCTGAAATCGCCTGCCCCTGGGATGGCTTCGGTGAGGTCCTGGAGTGCCCCAACATTGACCGTAAAAAAGAACGCAGGTATAAACAGCGCTGGCAGGAAGGCTTCGGGTTCGCGAGGAACAGCGCGGATCGCTCGCATTGCGATTGTCCACAGGTCGCGGAAGAAACCAGACGGCCGAGCCTGAACGTTTGATCGAGCGGCAGCGCTTCGGGTCGGGTCGGTCACCGTCATTGGGACACCTCGATACGGTCGCCAGTAAGTTCAAGAAATACATCGTCGAGCGTTGGGGTACGCAGCGTGAGCTCACCGATGTCAACCCCCGCATTATCCAGTGCAATAACAACCGGTGACACGGTCGCAGCCCCATCCTTGACAGAGACGAGCAGTGCTCGGGGACCGCGTTCGACGTGATCAACCCCAGACAGTTCCTCAAGCGCAGCGACTGCAGCGTCGGTGTCATCAACGATGATCTGAATGACGTCGGCGCCGATCGCACGTTTCAGGTCTTCGGGCGTGCCCTCACCCACGATCAGACCGTCGTTGATGATGCCAACTCGATCGGCCAGCTCGTCGGCTTCTTCGAGGTACTGCGTGGTCAAAAAGATCGTGGTACCGAGCTCGGTATTCAGTGCCCGCACTTCTTTCCAGACTTGTGCCCGGCTTTGTGGATCGAGACCTGTTGTTGGCTCGTCGAGGAAAAGTAGATCGGGGCTATGCATAAGCGACGCAGCCAGATCCAGACGACGGCGCATGCCACCGGAGTAGGTACCGATCCAACGGTCGATGGCCTCGACGTCGATCAACGAGCTCAGCTCGTCGATCCTGGTATCTGTCTCGGAGCGAGTGAGCCCATAAAGCGCTCCCTGCAAACGCAGTATCTCGCGGCCGCTCTGCTTCTCGTCGAGGGATGCGTCTTGCAACGCTGTGCCGATACGCAAC
>Ga0115564_10002333_pt1 | contig 16655 bp, 16 predicted proteins | sample COGITO_mtgs_1105_7_FD_88680 | JGI IMG/M metagenome (GOLD analysis project Ga0115564, IMG submission 88680) | Pelagic marine microbial communities from North Sea - COGITO_mtgs_110523 | ecosystem: Environmental > Aquatic > Marine > Epipelagic | place: Germany:Helgoland, sampling site Kabeltonne...
CCATTGTCTTTAGGAATTGAAACTATGGGGAATGTATTGACTAAATTAATTGAGTCTAACACAACCATCCCAACTAAAAAATCACAAGTGTTCTCAACGGCAGCAGACAATCAGCCTTCAGTTGAAATTCACGTCCTTCAAGGAGAGCGTGCAATGGCAGCAGATAATAAAACGATTGGACGTTTTCATTTAGATGGACTTCCGCCAGCGCAGCGAGGAACACCACAAATTGAAGTAACATTTGATATTGATGCCAATGGTATCATCAAAGTTTCTGCAACGGATAAAGCAACCAACAAAACACAAGACATTCGTATCGAAGCGTCTTCTGGGTTAACGGAAGAAGAAATCCAAAAAATGAAACAAGATGCAGAAGCAAATGCTGATTCAGATGCGAAGGCTAAAGAAACAGCAGACAAGTTAAATGCTGCAGATGGGATGATTTTTCAAACAGAAAATCAGTTAAAAGAATTTGGTGATAAATTATCAGATGATAAAAAACAACCAATTGAAGCTGCATTAGAAGAATTGAAAGCTGCCTACGAATCTAAAGATATCGCGATTATTGATCCTGCTTTAGAAAAAATCAATGAAGCATGGAAAGTTGCTAGCGAAGAAATGTACAAAGCACAAGAAGGTGCTCAAGGTGCTCCTTCGGATGCTGCTCCAGATGCTGAAGCGTCTCAAGAAGAAAATGTTGAAGACGTAGATTTCGAAGAAGTGAAATAACAGTTAGTTTTGTTTAATTAAGGAAAGCACAATCAATTTATGGTTGTGCTTTTTTTTTGGAAAACATTCGCAGCATGACAATAGCATGTGGAAATGTGACTGCCGCTATGAATGCAAAAAATAATGAATAAAACTGTTTCTGGCTACTAAAAATCGCATACAAGATGACTATTCCTACTAAGGAGATGATCCAATAAGGCAACGCAGATTTACAATAGTTTAGAGTAGATGTGGTTTTCACATCTCCATAGATAAATTTAATTTGCTCTATTAGGGAAGGGATGCTATGCCAGAGAATAAAATAAATAGCAAATCCCCATATTAAAGAAGAGGAACTAAAAATTATCGCCAAAACAGCTAAGGTGAATAATTCCTTTAAAATCACTTCTATGGCGAGGCGATTTTTGAAAAACTCAATACTTAAAACAAGGACTACACTGCTTCCTAGTACAATCAGTATGTAAGGGCTGTATAAATGAGTGATCTCGTAACCAGTAATTTCAAAGACGATTAACTTCACTCCTGCATCATTAAAAGTAAACAATAGATATAGAATTAACATTCCATAAGAAAAGTAGAATATTGATTTAAGTGTAGTGTTTGATTTAGAAAAACGGTGATCCCAATGCTGTTCTCCAAAATGATAGGCGCTAAACAGGATAAATAGAATCATTGCTAGGGCAGGTGCCCAATAAAAAATTAAAATGGCGATCGATACGATTAATAAGTAGGCGGCTAGGAGTGTGAATTTAGAATAGTGTTTTGTATTTTTTAAAAGTTTATTAACAATAAGTAAATCGTTAGAACCGTGAATCATCCCAAATGTAAAAATTAAAATAAATCCCAAAATAAGTTCAAATCTCTCTGGTAAATGAGTACTTATCCATAACCCTAAGAAGCTAGAGACGATTGAGAAATTGAAAATATTATTCATAAAAGAGTGTTAAATACATAATATTAGACTACAAACTTACGGAATACTCAACAATTAGTATAATTTTTTATATATTTGTTTAAACAATAACTAACAAAAACTTTTAAAAAATGACAAACTTAATTTTACCTCTAGTAGCCAAAATGGACCCTACTGATTATGTAGGTTTCACATTCTTCGTTGGATGTATGGCAATGATGGCAGCCTCTGCCTTTTTCTTTTTATCATTAAATCAATTTGACAAAAAATGGAGAACATCTGTTTTAGTGTCTGGTTTAATTACTTTTATTGCAGCAGTACATTATTTTTACATGAGAGACTACTGGGCTTCAAATATGGAATCTCCAACGTTTTTCCGTTATGTAGACTGGATTCTTACAGTGCCATTAATGTGTGTTGAGTTTTACTTAATATTAAAAGTTGCAGGTGCTAAAAAATCACTACTTACTAAAATGATTGTACTTTCAGTTATTATGTTAGTAACAGGTTACTTAGGTGAAGCAGTATACACAGGTAGTGCAGCTCTTTGGGGCTTTTTCTCTGCTGTAGCATACTTTGCTATCGTTTACGAAATCTGGTTAGGTGGAGCCGCAAAATTAGCTAAAGAAGCCGGTGGCGATGTTTTAGCTGCACACAAAATTCTTTGCTGGTTTGTACTCGTTGGATGGATTATTTATCCTTTAGGATATTTAGTAGGTACAGCTGATGGACAGTGGTATTCTTTCATGTCTGGAATGGGTCTAGATATGGATGTTTTATACAACATTGCGGATGCAATCAATAAAATCGGATTCGGTTTAGTGATTTACAGCTTAGCAGTTAAGAAAACTGCTTAAGAAAGAAAATACAAGTAGATATTAAAAAAAGGCTGTCTGAAAAGACAGTCTTTTTTTTTGCACTTTTTTAACGTAATGTAGTCATTGACTTCAGCATTGCTTTTTGTAACTTTACATTAAAATCGTACTTGAAATGAGTCCAACGAAAGACCAGATTATTAACGCTGCAACAGCGGCTTGCAAAGATACTTTAATGGAAACCCTAAATATCGAATTTGTGGATGCAGGCGAGGATTTTGTAGTTGCTAAAATGCCCGTCAATAAACGTGTGTATCAACCAGATGGCGTACTACATGGTGGTGCTACAGCGGCACTCGCTGAAACTGTTGGAAGTTTTGCAGCACATATTTTTTTAGATACTAAAAACTATTTTGTCAGAGGCATTGATATTTCGGCCAAACACATTAAAAGTGTAAAGGAAGGCTTTGTCTATGCCAAAGCAACCTTTATACATAGAGGAAGAACCATGCAAATTTTTAATATCGAAATCACCGATGATCAAAATCAATTAGTGTCTTCTTGTAAGTTGACCACCGTTTCACTTCCTAAAGAACGTTAACAGATGCACTCTACTGATTTTTTCGATCAAATAAATAAAGCGATCCAATCGAAAAAACCGTTTGTACTTTTTTCTAAACCAGACAAACGATCCATAAAAGCATACATACAAACGAATACAGATACCAATATTATTAATGATTACTCAGAAAGTGGATTTGTATTTGCACCTTTTGATTCTAAAAAAAATAGTTATTACATTCCCTTAGAAAGTTCAACAATCATAGAACTAGAACAACCAGGATTTGAGGTCTTCTCTAAAACAAGTCCCTTAAATCCAGTAGATTATATAGACAATCATTCAAACTTTGTGTCAAAAGCCATTAAAGAAATTAATGTGTCGTCCTTAGAAAAAGTGGTGCTTTCAAGAGCATTTAAATTTAATTTAGAAGTTTCAAATCCACTCGAAATTTTTAAAAAAATATCACAAAATTATCCTGCAGCATTTACTTATTGTTGGTTTCATCCTCAAACAGGATACTGGTTAGGAGCATCTCCTGAAAGCCTGTTAAAACTAGACGGAAAATCAGTGTCTACAATGGCACTAGCGGGAACTCAAATTTTCAAATCCTATGAGCAAGTCGAGTGGGACTCAAAAAACATTGAAGAACATGCTTTTGTAACAGATTATTTATTGGAAGTACTATCTGAATATTTAGATCCTATAAATTCCTCTGGACCACATACGCTCAAAGCAGGTGAATTGCTGCACCTTCAAACACTTATCACAGGGCGCTTAAAACCCACAGGTTACAGTTTAAAACACCTCTTACGAGCAATACACCCTACACCAGCAGTTTGTGGAACCCCTAGAGACGTGGCCTTTGAGTTCATTAATTCATATGAGTCCTATGATCGAGGGTTTTATGCCGGATTTTTTGGAGAATTAAATATACCAATGGAATCAACTTTTAGAAATTCAAAAAGAAATATCGAAAACAGAGCCTATCAAACCGTTCAAAAATCGACACATCTTGCTGTGAATTTACGCTGTATGCAATTAAAGAATGCATTAGCAATTCTTTATAGCGGAGGAGGGATTACAAAAGACTCTGATCCCTTGTCGGAATGTGTAGAGACTGAAAACAAGATTCAAACTATAAAAAAGCTGCTCTAAAGCTTTAGGAAATATTTATTATTTCATTTCTATTTAAACCCTAAAAATTAAATAACTTTGTCTGTCAATGATACAGCCAAAACAGCCCTTAGCGCAATCGATTATTCAACTCTGTAAAAGCCATAATATTCAACATATTGTGATTTCTCCAGGGAGTCGAAATGCACCCTTGACGATCGGGTTTACAAATCATGATTTTTTTGAATGCTATAGTATTGTTGATGAGCGTTCTGCGGGGTTCTTTGCTTTAGGTATGGCGCAGCAATTACATCAGCCTGTGGCGTTGGTATGTACTTCGGGCAGTGCACTCGTTAATTATTATCCAGCGGTTACCGAAGCGTTTTACAGTAGGACTCCCCTTGTTGTGATTTCTGCAGACCGCCCAGAGCATCTTATCAATATAGGAGATGGTCAGACCATTATGCAACCCCATGTTTTTGGTAAACATATTTTGTATGAAGCCAACCTAAAAGAACATTTAAAAACCCCCTTTTTTAAAGCTATTAAAACCAACAATTCACTTATTGATAAGGCACTTCAGGTTTCAAAATCTGAGAGTGGGCCCGTTCATATAAATGTACCTTTTTTGGATCCTTTGTACGATACCATTGATGCATTAACAGAAATGCCAAACCTTGTTAAAATTAAAAAAAATAACGCCTCTTTTTCCCTTTCAAAAACAAATATCAAAAAGTGGCATTTGTCCAAACGAAAAATGATTTTAGTGGGTGTAAATCCTCCTAAAAGTGTCCAAGAAATTTATTTAAAATTGATTGCAGAAGACCCCTCTGTAATTGTGCTTACAGAAACAACATCAAACCTACACCATCCGAACTTTTTTGCCAGTATCGATCAATTGATCACCCCTTTGGATGCGACGGATTTTGAAGCGCTTCAACCGGATTTGTTACTCACATTTGGTGGAATGGTTGTTTCTAAAAAAATTAAATCATTTCTACGTTCCAACCCTCCTAAAACACATTGGCATATTGATCCTGTGCTTGCAAATGATACGTTTTTTTGTTTGACCAAACATTTTAAGTGTACAGTTAATACGTTTTTTGAGCAACTAAACAATTCCAGTAATTTTTATTCAGAAAGTACTTATTTTGAAACATGGAACTCTATTAAAATACGCCGACTTCAAAAACATACGGAATATGTAAAATCGATTTCATTCAGTGACTTTAAAGCATTTGATCTTATTTTGAAACAGATTCCAAATGATTACATGGTACAATCGAGTAATAGCTCTACCATTCGTTATTTACAGTTGTTTGAACTAAACCCAACCCTCACTGTATTTTGTAACCGTGGAACGAGTGGTATTGACGGATCGACAAGTACCGCCATTGGTGCCGCTGGTATATCCCAAAAACCAACGGTTTTTATTACAGGTGATTTAAGTTTTTTTTACGACAGTAATGCGCTTTGGAATAACTACATTCCTTCTAGTTTTAGGATCATTATTATAAATAATAGGGGTGGAGGTATTTTCAGAATTTTACCTGGTAATAAAAACTCAGAAAACTTTAGTACGTTTTTTGAAACCAATCATGCCCTTACTGCCGAACCAATTTCTAAACTCTACGATTTGGAATATACGTCAGCAAACACTGGGGAGGAACTAGATGATGCATTAGAAAGTTTTTATAAACAAAGTTCACGTCCAAAAATATTAGAAGTGTTTACGCCTTCTTCCGTAAACGATCGAATTTTACTCTCTTATTTCGATTTCGTTAAATAATAGTTATAATTTCTAATTTTTTATTGTGACTTTGTTATCGTTGCGGTGTCTTATTTATTGAAAAGGTGTTTGTTACATCTTTTTTAATCGAATTTAAAGACACTTAATTATGAATAAAAGAGAGAAGCTTATTGTAAAGTATGCCAACGATTTAAGGGAAAAATGCAGTGTGAATCCAGATATGGAGTTTTTGAAAAAAGTGACTATTGGGTGTGGCCCTGCGATCTATACTATAGATTCTAGTATGATTACAGGCACTAGAGAATCTGAGTTGAAAACCATTCGAGATAAATTTCTTATCAAAAAATTAGGACTGTCAATTGAAGATAAATTAGACGAAGGTATTGATGCTGTTAATGAACAGTACGGACGCTCAAATATTCTCAAATATCGTGTTGTAGTTTATTATTTATTAGCAAAGCATTTTGGAAAAGAATCGGTGTATAAATAGCTAAGCTTATTTAGTGAGTGAAATATTTTTATAGCAGTCTCACACAGTTACGAGCTTGCATTCCAAAATTTCCTATAACAAAAAAAAGACGGTCTTTCAGACCGCCTTTAGTAATATGTTTGTGTAGTTTAAATATGAATCACTTCACCATAAGCATCTGCTACAGCTTCCATGACGGCCTCACTCATTGTAGGGTGTGGGTGAATTGTTTTTAAAACTTCATGTCCTGTGGTTTCAAGCTTTCGACCTAAAACGGCTTCTGCAATCATATCTGTTACTCCAGTGCCAATCATATGGCAGCCTAACCATTCACCATATTTGGCATCAAAAATCACTTTTACAAAGCCTTCTTTATGGCCTCCAGCACTTGCTTTTCCTGAAGCGGAAAACGGGAATTTACCAACTTTAATCTCAATGCCTTTATCTTTTGCTTGCGCTTCTGTTAGTCCAACACTTGCAATTTCTGGAGTGCAATACGTACAGCCTGGAATGTTTCCGTAATCAATAGCTTCTACATGCTGACCTGCAATTTTTTCGACACATAAAATACCTTCTGCAGAAGCAACATGAGCAAGGGCTGGCCCCGGCGTTACATCGCCAATCGCATAGTATCCAGGAATATTTGTTTGGTAAAAATCATTGACTAAAATCTTATCTCTATCCGTAACAATACCCACATCTTCTAAGCCAATGTTTTCAATATTGGTTTTGATTCCAACAGCGGATAATACCATGTCAGCTTCTAACACTTCTTCTCCTTTTTTGGTTTTGATAGTCGCTTTGACACCTTCACCAGACGTATCAAGGGAAGTTACTTCTGTTGACGTTAAAATTTTTATTCCACTTTTCTTAAACGAACGTTCTAATTGTTTAGAAACATCTTCATCTTCTACGGGTACAATTCGAGGTAAATACTCGACAATAGTGACATCCGTTCCCATAGAGTTATAAAAATATGCAAATTCAACTCCAATAGCACCTGAACCTACAATCACTAATTTCTTAGGTTGTTTCTCTAAGGTCATCGCTTTTCGGTAGCCGATTACTTTTTTACCATCTTGAGGTAAATTAGACAATTCACGAGAACGAGCACCTGTTGCAATAATGATATGATCGGCACTGTATTCAGTTCCATCAACATCAACTTTTTTGCCAGGTTTTAACGTTCCATACCCAGAAATGATATCTATTTTATTTTTTTTCATTAGAAACTGAACGCCTTTACTCATGCCATCAGCGATATTTCGACTTCGGTTTACAACAGCATCAAAATCTTTATCGAATTCTTTAACCGTTAGCCCGTAATCATCGGCATGTTTAAGGTATTCAAATACTTGAGCAGACTTTAAAAGTGCTTTGGTAGGAATACATCCCCAGTTGAGACAAACGCCTCCTAAGCTTTCCTTCTCAATTACGGCTGTTTTAAGACCTAATTGTGAAGCTCTAATTGCTGTAACATAACCACCTGGGCCACTTCCTAAAACGATAACATCGTATTTGCTCATAAAATCAGTATTTTGAATTGGTTCTAAAGTGCAAATTTACAAAACCTAATTGTAATATTAAAGGTCTTCAGTGAAATGTGTTTTGCTTTTTTCTTTTGAGAATCCTGAAGCGTTAAAATCCTCTGAGTTTCCTCTAGGAATTGACAAGGATTTCCAGTCCGTATTTTTGATAAGTTTCCCCAGAAAAACGAGTTGCCCAACGTGATAAGCGTAATGCTCCAATTGTCTGTTTAAAATTTCTTGAACGGAGTGTACCTGATTTCGGATATAGATAATTCGGTTTAAATCTTTTGTTTCCAACTGATTAAAGGTGTCAAAAAAACAATTCCATTTCAAATCTTAAAATAAATTGATTTTAAGATAAAATGAGTGTTAAAATTATTCTCCTGAAAGATCTTCTATAAACCTAGCATCCCCTAAGGCCAATATAGGTATAAGAATAAATCCAATGATCACTAAGCCTATGCCGTACATTGTAGATTTTCCGAAATTTTTAGCCATTTCAATGTAGATTTTAAAAACGGCATAGATGTTTACAAGTGGCACAAAAAGTAACAGTAAATACCACCACTCTAATTTTGCCAGTTTTGTAATCAAAATATAAGATCCGTAAATAGGTATAATAGATTCCCATCCAGGTCTTCCAGCTTTTTCAAATAATCTCCACGAGCAGTAGACATAAAATAGTGCGACTGCTAAGTAAATAAGTGATGTAACGATTCCGATTGATTGATTTTCCATAAGCTTGTGTTATTTAGTTAGATATGAGACTCTAAACTTAATAGAAAAACTTTAGATAAACAAAAATAGTTATTACTTTTTTTAACGAAACTTCAGACTCACAGAGTTGATACAGTAGCGCGAACCAGTTTCGGTTGGTCCATCATTAAACACATGTCCTAAGTGGCCTTCACAGCTTTGACACACAATTTCGGTTCGGATCATGCCATGGGTTTTATCAGAGATATACCCAACTTTCCCTTTGATAGCTTCATCAAAACTTGGCCATCCACAGTGTGCATCAAATTTGGTGCTACTCTCAAAAAGTGGTTCATTACAACCTGCACAACAGTAGGTGCCTTTTTCAAAATGAAGATTATAAGTCCCAGAATGTGGCATTTCAGTACCTTTTTTTCTGAGGATACGGTATTGTTCATCCGTTAATTCTTCTTTCCAATTTATGTCGTTTTTACTCATTATGGTGTTGGTGTAAATATTAAGGCAGCGCCATTAATACAATGTCGTTTACCTGTTGTTTTTCTAGGGCCATCATTAAACACATGTCCTAGATGCCCGCCACAAGTCGCGCAATGTTCTTCGGTGCGTGCCATTCCAATATTATAGTCGACTGAAAACGATACATTCCCTTTGATTTCTTTGTCAAAACTAGGCCACCCTGAGCCCGAATCAAATTTGTCGACTCCATTAAATAGAGGGGTGTTGCAAGCGGCACAACTGTAAATACCGGCTTCGTATATTTTATTTAGAGGACTTGAAAATGCACGTTCTGTACCTGCTTCTCTCAATACATGATATTGAAGTTCATTAAGCTGCGTTTTCCACTCTTGTTTTGTTTTTACCACAGAAAAAACTTCCTTTTGTTGGGCGTTTGTTTGACAAGAAAGTAGAAGACTGAGTGTACAAATTGAGATAATTTTTTGAAAATTCATCAATAGGTTTTTAAAATTTCATTAAAAATAAGTATTTATTTAATCAGTTATTTTTTTTTCACATAAATTTGTGACTATAAGTTTGTTTCAGTGTTAAGTAATATAGAAAGTTTTCAGCAATCAAAAACATAAAACAATTAAAAATGAAAAATCTACTTTTTACACTTATAATGTGTATCCTTTGTTTGTCTTGTGCAACAAATCCATTTACAGGAAAAAAAACCATGGCATTTATGCCAAATACACAGTTATTACCAATGGCTTTTGCGGAATACGATAAATTCCTTTCCGAAAATAAAGTCATTAAAGGAACACCTGATGCGGAAATGATTACCAGGGTAGGGCAGCGAATTTCAGTGGCTGCAGAACGTTGGTTAGATGCCAATAACCATCAAGGGTATTTAAAAGATTATAAATGGGAATACAATTTAGTAGATGATAAACTGGTGAATGCTTGGTGTATGCCAGGCGGAAAAATTGTGTTTTATACAGGTATTTTGCCGATCGCTGAAAATGAAGCTGGCATAGCCGCTATTATGGGGCATGAAGTTGCTCACGCCTTAGCAAACCATGGTCAGCAACGAATGAGTGCAGGAATGATTCAACAAGGTGTAGGAGTTGGTGTTGCAATTGCGACCAAGGATAAAAGTAACTCTGAACAGTCAATGTGGATGCAAGCGTTTGCGGTAGGGTCTTCGGTGGGAGGGATGTTGCCTTTTAGTCGAAGCCACGAAACGGAGGCTGATGAAATTGGTTTATACCTCACGGCGATTGCGGGTTACGATCCCGATGAAGCTTCTTTATTATGGGAACGAATGAAAGCAAACAGTGGTGGCAAAAGTCCTCCTGAATTTTTGAGTACACATCCGTCTAATGATTCTCGGATTTCCAATCTAAAAGCATTAGCATACAAAGCAAAAGAAGAAGCACTTAAATTTGGAGTGACATCTTTTAGGTGATGATAACTTTATAATTGAATTAAATCATTAAATTGGGAGCTAATTAACCAGCTAAGCAGTTTTTATATGAAAAAATTCGAAAGAGGAAGTAAGCAACTTACCAAAGCATGGGCATTCTATGATTGGGCAAATTCCGTATATCCGCTAGTAATTAGTACAGCAATTTTCCCGATTTATTACAGCAGTATCACGAGTTCTTTTGCTAACGAATCTGGAAATATTTCTTATTTAGGTATCTTTTGGGACCCAACCACTTTATACGACTACACATTGTCATTATCATTTTTAATTGTTGCTGGTATTTCACCCATCCTTTCTGCAATTGCGGATTATATGGGTAATAAATTAAAATTCATGAAATTCTTTTGCCTATTGGGATCTTTATCAGTGATGGGGTTATTCTTTTTTACAGGGCCAGAAACCTTGTGGGTGGCACTCACTTTTACCATTTTGGCAAGTATTGGTTTTTGGGGGAGTTTGGTGTTCTACAATGCTTATTTACCAGAAATAGCCTTTCCGGAACAACAAGATAAAGTCAGTGCTCAAGGGTTTATTTTTGGATATGCAGGATCGGTGTTATTACTCGTTTTTAGCCTTATGATGGTTCAAAAGCCAGAATGGTTTGGAATTTCAGACCCTACTTTAGCCCCCCGAATTACATTTTTATTAGCGGGTATTTGGTGGCTTGGTTTTGCTCAACTCACTTATCGCCGTTTGCCAAATAACATATATAACCATATTCCTGAAAAAGATTTTATATGGAAAGGGCTTAAAGAATTACAGGTTGTATTTAAAGAACTGGTTAATTACCCGCAACTTAAATATTTTTTAGTCTCCTTTTTCTGTTTTAGTGTAGGAGTTCAAACTATTGTACTCATGGCTGGAATTTTTGGAAGTAAAGAACTAGGGTTGCCAACTTCAAATTTAATTCTTACCATTATATTTGTTCAAGTTGTTGCTATTTTTGGGGCTTATTTGTTTTCAAAATTATCAAATAAAATAGGCAATATCAGAACTTTAAAATTAACACTCATTATTTGGGGAGGTGTTTGTTTTTTGGCATTTTCTTTAGATAAGAGTCAGGCGAATGTAGATTATTATTTTTATGGACTAGGCATTGTATTAGGTTTTGTTTTAGGGGCAACTCAATCCATTGGACGTTCGACGTACTCAAAACTGCTGCCAGAAACACATGACCACGCTACTTATTTTAGTTTCTATGACGTCACTGAAAAGATTGCGATTGTTTTAGGGATGTTCGTATTTGGATTACTCATTTCAATCACAGATTCAATGCAATATTCTGTACTCTCATTAGCGGTCTTTTTTGCGATTGCCTACATTGTTTTAAACCGTATCAAAGCCACCGAATATGTCAAATAACCTCTTATTAATTCCGTCAAAACTTAAATTGGCATAACAATTGAACTTTAGTGAATATAACGAAAGTCTCTAATCTGTAAAAGAAGATAACTTACGTATTATACGAACTATTAATATCAAATCAGTTCTGTTTTATGACAGAATGACCTAATATATCTATGAGCAAATCAAAATTCACAATGCTTGACAGTTTGTCATTACAAGACTTTGATGAAAATTCAGAGTTAATTCCGTTAATGACGACAGAAGATGAAGAAGCTATAAAAAATGAATCTTTACCAGAAACGATTTCGATTCTTTCATTACGGAATACCGTTTTATTTCCAGGAGTTGTCATACCAATTACAGCAGGTCGAGACAAGTCCATTCAATTAATTAAGGAAGCCAATTCAGGTTCTAAAGTTATCGGAGTAGTTTCTCAAAAAGATGAAACTGTTGAAGACCCTACTATTGATGACATCTATACAACGGGAACCGTAGCACGTATTTTAAAAGTTCTTAAAATGCCCGACGGAAATACAACTGTAATTATTCAGGGTAAAAAGCGATTTCAAATTTCTGAAATGGTTTCAGAAACACCATATATGGTTGCTAAAATTCAAGATGTCCCAGAAATTAGTCCTTTAGGTACTACTGAATTTCCAGCGATTATAGAATCGATCAAAGACCTAGCGCTTCAAATAATTAAGCAAAGTCCAACGATTCCTAGTGAAGCGTCTTTTGCGATTAAAAACATAGAAAGCAGTTCATTTTTGATCAACTTTGTATCCTCAAACATGAATCTGTCGGTTGTTGAAAAACAAAAAATATTAGAAGTTCACGACCTTCAAGAACGTGCTTTATTAACCTTAAAACATATGAATGTTGAGTTTCAACGCTTAGAACTCAAAAATGATATTCAGTCCAAAGTGCAAAGCGACATGAATCAGCAACAGCGCGAATATTTCTTACAACAGCAAATCAAAACTATTCAAGAAGAATTGGGCGGCGTTAGTTATGAGGAAGAGATTGAAGAAATGAAAGCACGTGCCGTTAAAAAAAAATGGAATAAAAAAGTAGAAGCACACTTTAATAAAGAAATTGGAAAAATACAACGTATGAATCCACAAGTGGCGGAGTACTCGATTCAACGAAATTATTTAGATCTGTTTTTAGATTTACCATGGGATTCTTTTAGTAATGATAAGTTTGATTTGAAGCGAGCCCAAAAAATATTGGACCGCGATCATTTTGGTTTAGAAGAAGTCAAACGTCGAATTATTGAATATTTGGCGGTATTGAAACTTAGAAAAGATATGAAATCTCCGATCCTTTGTTTATATGGCCCTCCCGGAGTTGGTAAAACATCTTTAGGAAAGTCCATAGCGGAAGCTTTAGGCAGAGAATATGTACGAATTTCTTTAGGAGGTCTTCGTGATGAAGCTGAAATAAGAGGCCATAGAAAAACATATATTGGTGCCATGCCTGGTCGAATTTTGCAAAGTTTAAAAAAGGCAGGGACTTCCAACCCCGTATTTGTCTTGGATGAAATTGATAAACTTTCTAGTTCCAACCAAGGAGATCCTTCGTCGGCTATGTTAGAAGTGTTAGACCCTGAACAAAATTCGGAGTTTTATGATAACTTTTTGGAAATGGGGTATGACCTCTCTAAAGTCATGTTTGTGGCCACATCAAATAGTTTAAATACGATTCAACCCGCGCTTTTAGACCGTATGGAAATCATTAATGTGAATGGCTACACTATTGAAGAAAAAGTTCAAATTGGAAAAAAATACTTATTACCAAAGCAAATCAAAGAACATGGAATGAAAGGTTCTGATCTCAAAATTGCACAACCTCAATTAGAAAAAATTGTAGAAGGTTATACAAGAGAATCAGGGGTTCGTGGTCTTGAAAAGCAAATTGCAAAAATGGTGCGTTATGCCGCCAAAAATATTGCAATGGAAGAAGCGTATGAAGTTAAGGTCTCTAACGAAGCTATTATAGAAGTGTTAGGCAGTCCAAAGTTGGAGCGCGATAAATATGAAAATAATGATGTTGCTGGAGTTGTCACTGGATTGGCATGGACGCGTGTTGGAGGCGATATTTTATTTATTGAATCTATTTTATCTAAAGGGAAAGGGAATTTGAATATCACTGGAAATTTAGGGAAAGTGATGAAAGAATCGGCTACTATTGCGATGGAATACATCAAAGCAAATGCTAATGAATATGGTTTGAAATCTGAAATTTTTGACACCTATAATGTACATATTCATGTTCCAGAAGGTGCCACTCCAAAAGATGGGCCTAGTGCTGGAATTACGATGTTAACCTCTTTGGTGTCTTTATTCACACAGAAAAAAATAAAGAAGAGCTTGGCAATGACTGGTGAAATTACTTTACGTGGGAAAGTACTTCCCGTAGGTGGTATTAAAGAGAAAATTTTAGCAGCCAAACGTGCAAAAATCAAAGAGATCATTCTTTCAAAAGAAAATAAAAGTGACATTGAAGATATCAATCAAACTTATCTTAAAGGCTTGACGTTCCATTTTGTTTCTGAGATGAGTGAAGTCATTGATATTGCGATCACAAATCAAAAAGTAAAAAATGCAAAAACACTCTAATTTTGAATATTTGTGCTCAGCCCAAAATAAACGCTTCTAATATTCGTTTTAGAATTGATTTATATATTTTTGCATGCGAATGAAGATATTAGTGATGTTTTTTTTGGTTCTGAGTTGTAGTAGTGTTTTACACGCGCAGTTAGGGGGCAAATCTACTTATCAATTTTTGAATTTAATGTCTTCACCTCGCCAAGCTGCCTTGGGTGGTAAAGTTATTACGAATGTAGATTATGACGTCACCCAAGCCTTGTACAATCCTGCGACTATCAACGTAGAAATGGACAACCAACTGGCCTTAAATTATTCGAGTTATCTTGGTGATATTCGTTACGGCACTGCGGCCTATGCTTATACATGGGATCGTAGAACGCAAACTTTTCATATAGGAATGACTTATGTGAATTATGGTAGTTTTGATGGCTATGATGAAAATGGAATAAGCACAGGCACATTTTCGGGGAGTGAAGCGGCTTTCTCTGCGGGATATGCAACTCAAATTGGGTACTCAGATTTTTATGTTGGTGCAAACCTTAAGTTAATATCCTCTAAATTAGAACAATATAATTCTTTTGGAATTGCTGCCGATGTGGGTTTGATATACATAAATGAGTATTTAGATTTTAATGCCGCATTGGTAATTCGTAATTTTGGTACCCAATTAACTACCTATGCAGGTGTAAAAGAATCTTTGCCATTTGAAATTGATCTTGGGTTTTCTCAAAAACTTGAAAATGTCCCGCTAAGATGGCATTTGACATTTGAAAATTTACAACAATGGCCAATTGCGTCGGTAAATCCAGCGCGAGGCACCACCGATTTAAACGGAACTCAAACCCCTGAAAAAGTGAGTTTTTTTAGTAATGTGATACGACATACTATCCTTGGGATGGAATTGTTTCCTGATAAAGGTTTTAACATTAGGTTGGGGTATAGCTTTAGAAGGGCAGCGGAGTTAAAAATTCTAGAACAACGAAACTTTTCAGGGCTTTCTTTTGGTATTGGATTGAAATTTAATAAATTGAGGTTTAGTTACACACATGCGCGCTATTCATCTGCCGCCAATACAAGTTTTCTGGGTCTTCAAATAAATTTACAATAGTGAAAAAAATAACAATTGCCATCGATGGTTTTTCTTCAACAGGAAAGAGTACGCTTGCCAAACAATTGGCTCAAAAACTTAAATATGTTTATGTGGACTCTGGAGCTATGTACCGAGCTGTAGCGTTATATACATTGCAACATAAACTAATTCAAGATGGGCTTCTTAATACTGCAGCACTTATAAACCAGTTGCCAATTATTAAAGTCACCTTTCAATATAATGAATCTTTAAAAGCGTCTGAAATTTATTTGAATGGCGTGAATGTGAATGCTGATATTCGAACCATGGAAGTGTCAAATACTGTTAGTAGGGTAGCAACCGTTCCAGAAGTTCGCCAACAATTGGTAGCGTTGCAGCAACAAATGGGTGCTCAAAAAGGCATCGTCATGGACGGAAGAGATATTGGTACGGTGGTTTTCCCCGATGCAGAATTAAAACTATTTATGACAGCCTCAGCAAATACACGTGCCCAACGTCGTTATGACGAGCTGATAGCAGCGGGCACTGTAGTGACTTTTGATGCTGTTTTAGAGAATATTACCTCACGAGACCATCTCGATTCTACACGAGACGACTCTCCGCTTTTTAAAGCCGATGATGCTATTGAAATTGACAATTCAACTCTAAACTTGGAGCAGCAATTTGAGCAAGTTTTAGCACTTGTAAATTCAAAAATATAACATTCATAGCCTCTCTCTTAAAAACAGATTAGAAATCATTTGGAATCATTGAGGATAAATCGTAACATTGCACTCCTTTTAGCAAATAATAGATTCAGTAAAAGGAAATAAATTTAATTAATAACGCTTTTATAGAAGGGCTTAATCGAATCTAGCTTCTGTGAAATACAAATTTTAAAACAGCCATGGCTGAAGAAAAAATCACAAATGTGGAAGAAGTAACTGCAGAAACTACCGCAGTAGAAACTCCAGAAGTAAACGAAGCTCAAGCAAATCCTGAGCAATTTCTAAAAGATTTTAACTGGCATAATTACGAAGAGGGTATTGACCCTGTGGACGATGCTAAACTCGATGAATTTGAGAAGTTAGTTGCAAGTA
>Ga0115564_10002339_pt1 | contig 16612 bp, 10 predicted proteins | sample COGITO_mtgs_1105_7_FD_88680 | JGI IMG/M metagenome (GOLD analysis project Ga0115564, IMG submission 88680) | Pelagic marine microbial communities from North Sea - COGITO_mtgs_110523 | ecosystem: Environmental > Aquatic > Marine > Epipelagic | place: Germany:Helgoland, sampling site Kabeltonne...
AAACCAGATCAAATATATGCTGCGGGAGATCTTTCAGATCCTCATGGAACTCATCGAGTTTGCTTAGATGCTATTTTTAAGTCAATAGAATCGCTTAAGAAATCATCTTTTATGAATAATTGTTGGTTATGGTTGTATAGAGGAGCGTGGCAAGAATGGTCTGTGGAAGAAATAGAAATGGCTGTTCCTTTAAGCCCGAGTGAGGTGCTCAGAAAAAAGAAAGCCATTTTCAAGCATCAATCACAAAAAGACACGGCTGTTTTTCCAGGAAGTGATGAAAGAGAATTTTGGCAGCGTGCAGCTGATCGAAATCAAGAAACAGCCAAGAGGTACCATCAATTGGGCTTAGCAGAATATGAAGCTATTGAGGCCTTTAAAAGGTATTATTTTTAAGATGATCCATTTTGGTGTATTGTATTTAAATAGTCCTCTTGTACGTGGGTATCTGAAGGAGGTTTTTCTGAAGGTTACTCTTACAAGAATAACTATTGTTAAAAACGTAGATCAGTTTTTTTAATGTTTCCCAGCATAATCTAATGCTGGTGCGCGATCACCAATCATGGGCTCATATTTAAATTGTGTACCTCGCCTTTTATATAATTCCAATTTAGCTTTTTCAATGATCGCTGGATTTTCGAAGAGGTCTATAGCCGTCATGGCCATAGTTTTGGCTGCTACCGTCATTCCTTTGATGCCCATAGAAGTTCCTCCTGCCGCTACTGCTTGCCAGCTATGTCCGGGTGTGCCTGGGGGCCAAGTCGCTGCAGACATACTTACGAGCGGAACAATCCAGCTTACATCACCTGCATCGGTAGAATAATTTCCTGCAATTTCTGAAATGGAGAAGGGCGCTACTAAAGCAGCCATTTCCGGAGAGAGACCCTCAGAATTAAAGGTAGTCATCAGTGTTTCAGCAAAAAGATGCTCTGCTTCGGTATAGTCCACGCCGCCCACCATCTCCAGATTAGCATGGACAACTTCAGATAATATTTTATTGGGTAGAATATTGAACGAGCCACCGGTCATTTCATAAGTCATAGAAGTACCTGTACCCATTGCAGCGCCCTCAGCTGCCTTTATGGATCTATCCAAAAGATCTTTTACCACACGCATGTCAGGATGTCTAAAAAAATAATAGACTTCAGCATGGGCAGGTACAACATTAGGAGCTTCTCCTCCCTTGGTAATGACATAGTGTATTCGACTGGCTGAGGGTATATGTTCACGCATCATATTCATCATATAATTCATGACTTCTACGCCATCTAAAGCGCTTCTTCCTCGCTCTGGTGCTCCTGCGGCATGTGTCGATATGCCTTTGAATCGATACTTAACCGAGGCAATGGCGAGGTTGGATGCCACTCGAACCGAGTTTTGATTGCCGGCATGCCAATACATCGACATATCTACATCATCAAATAAACCTTCACGGGCCATATAAACTTTGCCAGACCCACCTTCTTCCGCAGGGGTGCCATGGATGCGAAGTGTACCCTTTATTTTATTATTTTGCATCCAATTTTTTACTTCTATCGCTGCCGAAACAATACCTGTACCGAACAGGTGATGACCACAAGCATGTCCTGATAAATGGCCGTCTGCTCTTTCTTTTCTAAAAGGAACGGCTTCTTGAGATACTCCAGGAAGCGCGTCAAATTCAGCCAACATACTGATGACCGGTTTTCCTGAACCATAGGAAGCGATAAACCCTGTAGGTAGCCCTGCTACACCCACTTCGAGGGCGAAACTTTCATTTTTTAGTATATCTTGAAGGAGTTGAGAGCTTTTATATTCTTGATAACCTATCTCTGCATAATTCCATATGGTTAACGCGGTCTTTTGATAAAAAGCTTCTTTTTGGTCTAAGGCGACGATGATCGCTTTTTTATCTTTGCTGATTTTTTGAGACAAAATAGGCGATAAAATCAATAAAAAATAAAGGGAATGTATAAAGTGCTTTTTCATGGTAAAATAATTTTAACTTTTAAAAGGATGAGTCACGGAAGACTAATCTAGAGAAATCATTTTATTTCACGCCAATAATTATACAAATGGATACTTGTATAAAGTTATTTATTTTCTAAGTCATATCTAATCCTTAGATGGTTGTAAGTTTCAATAAAAAATAAGTATTATTGAAATGACTATCAATAATGTTAGTATGTTACAAAATAATTGATCGAGTTTTTTTAATCTAACTCTTTAAAATCTGCTTTTATGAAAACCTTCCTCACCACTTTCGCGTTACTTTCTTTTGTATTTATGTCTGAAATTAAGGCACAAATTCCTGTTTCAGATTGTCCCGCTTCACCCCATGCGATTGATATCACCCAGCCTGACGGTACTAAAATTAGTATTATAGGCAAGGGCAGTATGAAGAACTCCTGGACCGAAACTTTGGATGGGTACAGTATAGTAAAAAATATAGATGGGGTTTATGAATATGCACAAAAGGACAACAATCGATTGCTTCCCTCTGGTTTTTTAGTTCAAGAGGATAAGAACAATATGGACAAGCAAAATTTTCTTGATAAACAGGCGAAGCATCTCCGATCAACTATTACTGCCAAAGAATTATCAAGTGCCCGTATAACGGGTACATCTGCGTCCAACAATTCAGAAATTAATTTAGCTTTTCCGACACAAGGGACTCATAAAGTATTGGTTTTATTAATTGATTACCCAGACTTAGAGGGAACACATACCGTTGCAGAATTTGAAAATTTCATGAATCAGGAAGATTACAACAGTACGGGGAGTTTCAGAGATTACTATCTTAAGGTGTCAGATAACAAGCTAGATGTAAATGCAGATGTGGTGGGATGGTATAGAGCGGACAGTTCTTATGTATATTATGGTAAGAAAAATGGTTATGATAGGACGAAAGGTTTGGTCCGTGAGGCAGTCGATGCGGCAGAGGCAGCGGGTATTGATTTTTCTATCTATGACAATGATAAGGATGGCAGCATAGATGGAATTATTTTAGTTCATGCAGGGCAAGGTGCTGAAGAGGGGAGCCAAGAAGATTATATTTGGAGTCACCGATCAGCACTAGGTAGTGAATATGGAATAATATATGATGGCATCGTTATTAATGATTATATGGTGAATCCAGAAAGACGTGTATATTCTAATAATGGATCTGGAGGGATGGTTGGCATAGGTGTTTTCTGCCATGAATTTGGTCATGGATTGAATTTACCTGATTTATACGATATAGATTATAGTTCTGCCGGTATAGGTAGTTGGGGGTTGATGGCTGGCGGAACCTGGCTAGGTGATGAAAAAGTGCCTGGATTTATGTCTGCTTGGAGTCGAGTTACTTTGGGGTGGATCATTCCAGAAAAGATATCAAGTGGTTCTTATTCATTGGCTGCATCAACAATAAGTACAGCTGTTTATAAGGTGAATACCGCTATCCCAGGAGAATATTTTCTTCTTGAGAATAGGCAAAAAAGTGGTCAAGATACTTTTTTAAAAGGGAGTGGATTAGCTATTTGGCATATTGATGGTAACCAGAGAGTAAGTGATAATTCTGATAATGCTAGTGAGGATCACAGATTGGTGGATTTGGAACAAGCGGACGGTCTGGGGCATTTATATTCTGAAGAGGGTGCTGCTGATGATGGAGACCTTTTCCCAGGAAGCTCCGAAAATACTTCATTCACAGATGCTACCTCACCTAATTCAAAAACTTATAACCTAGCCGCCTCAGGAATCGAAATTACAGGTATCAGCGAGGAGAGTGGGATAGTTAATTTCAATGTTAGTGGTGGAGATGAGAGATATGATCCGGTTGACGTAATATTTTCTCTAGATCTTTCCAATTATGCGGGCGCTCAAACGCCACCTTATATTTATGGTGAATGGGACAATTATTGTGCAAATTGCAATGCCATGACAGATGCCGATGATGATGGTATTTGGACTGATACGGTTAGTATGGGAAGAGGCGATTATAAATTTATTTTTTTGACAGGGGTAGCTTTTGTTTCGGGTACTGCCTATGAAGGTTTTGGTGAGACTTCCTGTAATGTTTTGGACTCGGCTACTATTTTTACGAGCAATCATTATTTCAGAAGCCTACAAGTGACGGGTCAAACAGAAAGGCAATTGTATGGGGAAGGTACGGTATTGTGGGATGCTTGCCCCCCATTAAGTATGACCATCACCGCTGCAAGCAGTACAGGTGCTGTAGCTAATTATATAGTATCTAATGATGATTCCTTAGTACTTACTTTTACAGCTAGTCAAGGAACTACAGATTTTACAGCTGATGATATTGTTGTGACTGGAGGAATCATTAGTAGTTTTTCGGCAACGAGCGCTTCAGTCTACATAGCTACTTTTACCCCATCAGCTGATGGAATTACCACTATTGATGTGGCAGCAGATGCTTTCGTAGATGCAGCAGGTAATAGTAATACGGCAGCATCGCAGTTTAATTGGACTTATGATGGTACTTTACCTACTATTGAAATTTCCGCTGCGAATACTGAGGGAGTGATGGCTCAAGGTACCACATCTAATGACCCTAATTTAACCATAACTTTTACGAGCAGTGAGGAAACTGAAGACTTTACAATTGATGATATCACCGTCACTGGAGGTACCATAAGTAGCTTTTCCACTACCAATGCTTTAGTTTATACGGCTACTTTTATCCCATCAATTGATGGGGCCACTACTATTGATGTGGCAGCGGGCACTTTTGTAGATGCAGCAGGTAATAGCAATACGGGAGTATCTCAGTTCAATTGGACTTATGATGCCACTTCACCTACCATGGAGATCACCGCTGCAAATAGTGAGGGTTCGGTTGCACAAGGGACGACATCTAGTGAGGCTATTTTAACCCTAACCTTTACAAGTAGCGAAGAAACTGAAGACTTCACAGTCGATGATGTCACCGTCACGGGAGGCACCATAGGTAGCTTTTTGGCAACTAGTGCTTTAGTTTATGCGGCTACTTTTACCCCATCAGTTGATGGGGCTACCACTATTGATATAGCAGCAGGCACTTTTGTAGATGTGGCAGGTAATAGCAATACTGCAGCATCTCAGTTCAATTGGACCTATGAGGAAGAAATTTTAAATATTGATTTAAAGGAGCAATCCAAATCTTTTGCTTTTTATCCAAATCCAGCTAAAGACATTATATATATAAAAGCTTCTAATATCAAAGAAGTGGAGGTACTGGAAATGTTCAATCTATCTGGGAAAAAAGTTCTCAATTTTCATATCGACGCTGGACAAGTAGATTTGACGGGATTATCGGTAGGAATTTATTTAATAAAATCAAAGAATAATTTGATGAGTCCACAAAGAATAATCATTTCAAAATAAAAATGTTTTTTGGGAGTAATTTATTTTCTATTTGTTGATAAAGATGCATTCAAGACGAATTGCTCTTAACGTGTTCATTAATCTCGGTTCCTTAGTAGTTTTTAAATCGACTACAGAATAAGTCAACTTACTTACAGGGTGATAAGTTTGATAGCTCCTGAATGGAAATAGAGAGATTTCCTTCAAGGGACTTATTATAAATTAGGTCGCCTTTTTTAGAGCATAATTTTGATGGATGAGTTCTTTCTCTTTAACAAACAGTGCTTTTACGCTGTGTAAAATAACAATCCATTTTCATTTAGCTTATCACCTTACCTGAAATTAAAGCAAAAATACCCTTACTTAATAAGATAAGTGAGGGTATTTACTGTTAGAAATTTACTGTCGGAGAACATCTACAAATAAAATACATTACTTCACTCATCTAAATAATATTAATTAGCAGTGACTCCTGTAACATCTTTAATAAATAATGTAAAAAAGACAGATTAAATAGGGGAATGCTATAAAATTGTTTTGCTCTATTTTTTTGTTTATCTTAATATATATTTATCTATTTAAAATTATAGCTATGCAATTATTAAGGCCTTTCATTTACCTTGTTCTACTGATATCAGCTCATTTTTTTAATCAGTTTGGTGCTATGGCTCAAAGGGTCAATCAACCCGTCGATCCCTCATTTTATGAAGGCTATAAATGGCGAAATCTAGGCCCAAATAGAGGGGGAAGATCACTCAGTTCAACAGGAAGTCCGGGTCGGGTCAATGAATATTATTTTGGAGCAACCGGTGGAGGACTATGGAAAACAATCGATGGGGGTAATGATTGGTTTCCGGTCACAGATGGTCAGATCAAGTCATCAAGTATTGGGGCAGTTGCTGTGGCGGAAACAAATCCTGATATTGTCTATATTGGAGGAGGTGAAACGCAGCTAAGAGGGAGTATTACGCAAGGAGAGGGTGTTTATAAATCCATTGATGGGGGCAAAAATTGGAGAGACCTTGGACTTAAAGAAACGCAGGCCATATCAAGAATTAGGGTGCACCCTACCAATCCGGATATCGTTTATGTAGCGGCCTTGGGTCACCCCTATGGTGAGAATGAGCAAAGAGGTGTTTTTCGTTCGGTCGACGGGGGTAATCATTGGCAGAAAGTACTTTATGTAAGTGATCGTGCGGGTGCAGCAGACCTGATTATTGATCGTACTAATCCTAAAATACTTTATGCTTCAACTTGGCAAGTATACCGCAAAGCATGGAAAATGTGGGGAGGAGGTCCGGACAGTAAACTTTTTAAATCACTTGATGGTGGAGATACTTGGATAGAACTTACTAAAAATCCAGGTATGCCTGAAGGCCCGATAGGTAAAATTGGGGTGACCGTTTCTCCAGCTGATCCCAATCGTATATGGGCGGTTGTTGAAGCAAACGAAGGGGGTATTTTCAGATCTGATGATGGAGGATGGACCTGGCAACGCGTAAATAGTGATAGAAAATTAAGACAAAGAGCTTTTTATTATTCAAGAATCTATGCCGATCCATTAGATCGAGAGACGGTGTATGGTCTCAATGTCCAATTTTGGAAATCAACAGATGGAGGTGTCACCTTTGACGAGGAAATTAAAGTACCCCATGGCGACAATCATGATCTATGGATTGATCCTAACAATCCACTTCGCATGATTAGTTCTAATGACGGAGGAGGGACTGTTTCAGTAAATGGAGGAAAGTCATGGACGGAAGAAGATTATCCTACCACTCAATTCTACCACGTAATGACCACGAGTGATGTTCCTTATCATGTTGCTGGAGCTCAGCAAGATAACAGTACTTTAGCCATGCCATCTGATGGATGGGGCCACATGCAAGCCAGAGGACCTAACCATGGCTGGTATTATCCTGTAGGTGGGGGTGAAAGTGGATGGATTACACAGAGCCCAACCAATCCAGACGTTTTTTATGCGGGCAGTCAAGGGGCATTATTGACTAGATATAACAGAAAAACAGGTCAAAAAAGAGACATACAGGTTTATCCACGTTTTTTTTCAGGAGAGCCTTCGAGTGCCTTACCTGAACGTTGGCAATGGACTTTTCCTATCATGTTTTCCCCATTGGATGATCAGGTCATATATACCTGTTCTCAACATGTTTGGAAAACAATCAACGATGGTCAAATATGGGAGAAAATCAGTCCAGATTTGACCTATGCCGATCCAGCCACGCTCGGTGTGACGGGTGGTGTCATTACCAAAGACATGAATGGTCCTGAAATATATGCGACGGTATTTGCCTTAGCACCTTCCAATCACGACGTCAATACCATATGGGCCGGTTCTGATGACGGCAAAGTCCATATCACAAGGAATGGAGGTAAGAACTGGGTAGATATTACTCCCAAAGAATTACCGAAATTTTCTAGAATAAGTATCATTGAGGAGAGCAAGTTTAAACAAGGGACTTTATATTTGGCTGCTAATCGTTATCAGACCGACGATAGAGAACCCTATGTTTTTAAAACCAATGACTTTGGTAAGACGTGGAAAAAAATAACGGTCGGTATTGAATCTGGACATTTTGCTAGAGCGATTAGGGAAGACTTGGTCAAAGCGGGATTACTGTATTTGGCGACGGAACATGGTGTCTATGTATCTTTTAATGATGGGGCAATGTGGCAGTCTTTACAACTCAATCTTCCCGATACACCCATACGGGATTTGGTGTTGAGGGACAATGATGTGGTTTTGGGGTCACATGGAAGAGGTTTTTGGATTTTAGACGATATCATTCCTTTTCGAAGTGCGGCAACCGTGAATCCATTGGATGAGGTTCTTTTGTACCCACCTAGTGATCCTATTAGAGGCATTTATCCAGCCAAAATTCAATATTATTTGAAAGAACAAGTGGATACGGTTCATATAGATCTTTTGGATCCGAATGGGGTGCTGATTCATTCCTTTTCGGGATTTACCCCTGAGTATCTTCCAGATCCAAATATTTCAAGATGGATGCGAGGAGGGAGTACTGTGCCAACAACTGCAAAAGGATTGAATACGTTTACTTGGGATTTGCGTTATCCCGGGGCTACTTCTTTTGAAGGGATGATTATTTGGAGTGCTCGACCTCAAAGAGGACCCTTGGCACCCTTAGGGAATTATCAGGTAAAAATCAGGGTTGGCAAAGTACAAAAAATAGAAAATTTTGAAATTAAAATAGATCCTAATCTAGAAGAAATTTCAGCTTCAGATCTCCAACTTCAATTTGATTTAGCTATGCAAATTAGAAATCAAACGAGTTTGGCAAATGAGGCCGTGATTCAAATCAGATCCATTCGTAATCAATTGGAGGCTTTGATGAAGCATCAGGAGCTGAGTGCAATAAATACCGCAGTCCAAGAGATCATTCAAAAAACACGAAGGATTGAAGAGACCTTGTATCAGGTAAAAAATCAAAGTAATCAAGATCCCCTGAACTTCCCCATTAAATTGAATAACCGATTGGCTTCCTTGAGAAGAAGTGTAGAAAATGGGCAGGCAAGACCCACGGATGCGGCTTATGTGGTATTTGATGAACTGAAAGGAGCATTGACTCAATTGCTGAATCAATTAGATACCCTCTTATCAGAGGATATGAATCGTTTGAATGATGCCTTTATGGCTAAAGGATTCAAAGCCATTGAAATTAAAAAGGCACCCTAAAAGTGATTTTTTTTTAATGCTTTAGCCAAATACTTGAGCTAAAATAATATCATGAATGGCGATAGGACTTAAGTTGCTTTCTACGCCTTTATGACCAATGTATACGGCTTTGTCTTCATCTTTTAATTGAATCCGCCCGTGAGATCCTTTAACTAGGCTCGCATCTAAAGGGATGAAATCCATCAGCGTTCTGAATCCTAATTTTTTTCCAAGAAGCTTTAAGAGGATTTTAGGTACGATAAACTTTTTTTTTGGATCGAAAAACATTTCTACGGGATCATATCCAGGTTTGTTATGAATAGCCACGGTCCGAGCAAAGTCAGGAGCTTTTTTGTCGTCCTCCCAATAATAATAGGTAAACCAATATTTTTCCTTAGCCACGATGACCAGATCACCACTGCGATCATGGTTGATGTGATATGCTGGTTGCTCGTCAGCATTTAATACGCATTCGATATCAGGATTAGCTTTTAAATTATTTTCAATTTCCTTTGTTTTACTTTTATCATTTATATATACATGGGCCACTTGATGGTCTGCCATAGCAAAAGCCTTTGATGCTCCGGCATCGAGTATTTCAAGTCCATTTTCCTCTCGAACTTCAATTAGGCCCATTGACCTGAGCAGGCGATTGATATGTATGGGCTGATGTACGTCGGTAATGCCGTATTCTGAAAGTATATTGACATGTACCCCTTTATCTTCAAGGGCCGTAATAAGTTGTGCACACACTCTATCGATTTCGGCTAAATCTTGGTCAAGATATTTGGGATCATGTCCGAATTTTTGGAGTACGTAATCAAGATGGGGCAGATAGATAAGTATTAAATCAGGATTATGCCATTCATGAACTTTTAAAGAGGCTTTGGCGATCCACTCGCTGGATTTTATAGTGGTTTTTGGACCCCAAAAATCAAAAAGTGGAAAAGTTCCCAGCTCTTGTTGTAGTTGCTCTCGTAAATTGGGTGGGTAGGAATAGCAATCGGGCACTTTCAATCCATTTGCTCGGTATTGGGGTCTAGGCGTCACAGAATAGTCAACCTTTGAGTACATATTGTACCACCAAAACATATTGGCACAGGTAAAGTTTGGATCCATGGCTTTGGCATTTTCCCAAATACTTGGAGATTGAACCAGTTTGTTGGATTGCGCCCAGAGTTTGATTTCTTGCTGCTCTTTAAAAAACCATCCATTAGCAACGATGCCATGTTCGCTGGGCCATTTCCCAGTGAGGTAGGTCGTCTGTGCTGAACAGGTCACTGCGGGAAGTACTGGATTGATATAAGAAAGGTTTTTACCTTCCACCCATTGCTTTAAAAAGGGAGTTTTAGATCCAATGATTCTTTTAGAGAGGCCAACTACATTGATGATGGCCGTTTTATTCAACTTGGGCATGTTTATCTAAGGTTTTTTTTACCCAGTTCAACTCTCGAATAATACTATTGACCCTATCTATTTGCATATTTTTGGGTAATACATCCCAGGTATAGGTTTCTACCTCTAGATGCCGAGTAAAAGGGGCTTTCAACCAAATGCGCAAGGTTTCAATGATGTCTTCTTGTGTGGAGTAAAGTTTACCATAGGTTTCTGTAAATACAGGGACATGGAAGTGTGTCCTTATTTCATCATAGGCATACTCATCAAGGGAAGATAGGGCAGGACCTAAATCAGTGTATCGCATCAATTTTCCATCGTTTCGCTTAACTACCGCTTGATGCAAATAGGTAGGCTCGTCAAAAGGCAATAACTCTATGGGCACCCAACTTGGATCGGTGTGATTTCGAAGATTTCCTGAACCTAGCGCCGCACTTATTTGAATTCTTCCAATATTAATATCTGCATTTTTGATACGTGACAAAGCCTCTGACGGCTTTTCAAAGCCTACGGCAAAATGACAAACATCATAGCACATTTGAAAATGCGTTCTGATGATTTGATCAGCTTTGCTTTCAGTAACTCCTAGGCGATTTCTAATTTCTGGGAGGGCTTTTATCAATAGATAGTTATTGAAAAAAGAAACAAATTCTTGACTGGTTTCTATTACACCATCAGGCTCAGGCTCTAAGTCTAGATGTAAGTTTTTACCGGTCTCGTCTTTTAATATTTTTAAATAGCAAATCAGCTCTATGAAATATGCACAAGCGATAACTTTCACATCATTTAGCTCTTTTTCTGTTCGATGCCAATGCTTGTAAGAAATAGGAGAAGTCGATACGCCACCATCCATTCCTTCTGGTAATAGTTTAGACAAGATCAGAAAAAGTCTTTGGGTGTATGCCAATCGATCAGAGGTGCTCCAATCAGGCTGGTGGACGGCATCTTTTACTTTTTGATGATGAAACCCACCATAAGGAAATCCATTGATGGTAAAAACATACATATTCTCTTTTCTTAACCATGCCTGGAAACCATTTAATTTGGTTTCTTTTATCAGTTCCAAGGCGGTCAAATGAGACAACCGAAGCCCAATGCCAAAAGGGGCTTCCGTTAAGCCCTTACGTACTTGGGTCGTATAAGTTTTGAGGTTATGAAAGGTTTCATCCCAAGATTCACCAGGGTGAATATTACTGCAGTAGGTTAAATGTGCCTGATGGTGTTCAATTAGCATGAATGATTGATTTTTGACGCAACAACAGAGCTGCACGATCGAGACTGTTTTTATTCATTTCATGAACATTAAATTGGATACCTATTTCTTTGATCAAGGTGATGGTAAGCTGCCCGCCAAGATGTGCTCTAAATTCTTCCAATCCAGCATAAACCTCAGGATTAAGGGTATTGGTTTCTTGGTTGAGAAGCAGCGGGTGAAACAACGTGAATCCGAGTTGTCCAAGTACCGCATAGACTCTTTCAAAAGCATTATGGGCCAGCAGGCCTTCGTTTACGGCATAGGCCAAATCCAATGCGATGCCGATAGCGACAGCCTCGCCATGTTTCACCTCAAATTCCGTGAGTTGTTCCAGCTTATGGGCGGCCCAATGTCCAAAATCGAGGGGTCTTGAGGATCCCATTTCAAAGGGATCTCCCTGCGATGAAATATGATCTACATGCAATGCGCCACAGTCAAAAATCAATTTTTCCATCGTTTCGGTATCCCGACGACTGAGGGCCAGAGCATGATCTTCCAGCCAATAAAAAAAAGCAGCATCTTTGATGAGGCCAACTTTGACCGCTTCTGACATACCCGACCGCCAATCTCGCTCATTAAGGGTATTTAAAAAATTAAAATCATTTATTACGGCAACAGGAGGAGAGAAGGTTCCTAAAAAGTTTTTCTTTCCAAAATAGTTGATGCCATTTTTGACACCTACTCCAGAATCATTTTGGGCAAGAACGGTCGTAGGCATTCGGATGTGTCTGATACCTCTATGTCCTATAGCTGCTGCGAATCCAACCATATCTAAAATAGCACCTCCACCCATGGCAATCAAATAGGCATGGCGGTCAATATTATTTTGATGGATATAGTTGAGCACTTCATTCATAGCATCCAGCGAGTTTTTTGCCGGCTCTCCACCTGTGATTACTAGAGGTTCGGCGACTAACTGTAAAGAGGCAAAAGCATGGATATAGCTTTCAATGGCTTGAGGGAGTTTCGGCCAATGGTCTAGAAGTCCTTGATCGATCACAAAACCTAGTTTGATTTTTTCTCCTCTATCCGTTCGTTGGAAAAGATCATATAGGAGGGTATTGGAGAGATGAAACACCTCTCTTGTAAACAGAATATCATATCGATAATTAATAGAAAAATTCTGTTCAATAATTCTCTTATTCTTCTGTAGATCAAATTTTTCCTTAGAAATTTTATTCACTTGCATAATTCATCTTTGAAAAAAAATAGGACAATTCAAAGGTCTTCTTTATCAGGATTAATATTTTTTAAAAGTCTGCAATTGCCCCTCTTTCAAAGGTAGATCAAAATCATTCTTTAGACAATATCAAGATAAAAGGAAGGCACGTTAACATTAATTAAAAGCACTGCTCAAGTGACTGCAAATCTTTTGGCCAACCCTAGGGAGATAGGCAACAATAGTAATACCAATAAGCCCAAGGTCCAATGTCCAAAGCCAGCGACATAGGAGGCATTCAGAGGGATGAGAGATAGAACGCCCATCTTAACTGCCATTTTAACAAACTCAGGTTTGTTTTCAACGATAGCCTTTATTTTGGCCTTTCCATTCATACCTATCCAAAACAGAATAAAAGGACTGGTCATCCATAAGTCCATCCAACCGAAAAACCCAATACCTAAAAGTAAGCCAGTAACGACCAAGTCCAAGGCCAAAGCTATGACTATGGCTGATGTGTTGTTTCCCAATACTTCACCTTTACTCGTTAGGGTAATGGCAGCTATGAAAACAACAGGAATCAGACAAATCCATATCAAATGTGGGTGGGTTCTGAGCGATAACACTCATACCGAGCATCAAGTTTAATCCTCGACAAATACCCATATTGAGCGGTCCAATGACTAAGAAATCTTTTGTATACCGGTTATATAGAAGGGCCGTGAGGGAGATTAAAAGGGCAATGAGCCCACTTTCAGCATGAATTAAGAAGCTCACTAATATTCCAGTAAGTAATAAGGTAATTGCAAGAATTTTTGCGTTTTTTAGCGATACTTGACCCCTTGGAAGAGGTCTTTCAGGTCTTTCTATTCGATCAATATTCAGATCAAAAATATCATTGAAGACAATACCGCCACTGTAGAGGCATGAGGTAGACAAGAGGAGTAGAATAAGATTGAATAGGGGCGTTTCATGTAAATTAATAAAGCATCCGGCAATGGCGCAACCCGCCAGAACATCTGAGACGGCAGTGATGACATTTGCAGGTCTGATAAGTACCAGATAAGGATGTAAATTCATTAAAAGTTAGTTATCAACGATATCGGAATTAGTCGATTTTTTCGGATTCTGACCCCTTAAAACGCTGTTGCCCCCATATAAAACAGACTGATCGAAACGCACGCCATGGGACCAATCGCGTTCTTTCATATTTCCACTTTGAGCATACGCTTCGAGGGCATTTTGATAGCATACTGCTTGAACAATTTCACTTGTAATACCCCTATCGAGCATCAGTTTAGCCGTTTTAGGGACAGACAAAGGATCACTGACACCCCAATCAGCCGAGCTGTCTATAAATATTTTATTGGAACCATATTTTTCAACGACGGCTACCATACGCTCACTGCCCATTTTGGTATTGGGATAAATGGTAAAAGCCGTCCAGTAACCTCTTTCCAGGACAGATTCAACCGTTTCTTCATTATTGTGATCAATAACCACGGTTGAAGGATCAATGCCATGCTCTTCTAATACATCCATACTTCTCAGGGTACCTTTTTTCTTATCCCTGTGAGGGGTGTGCACCAGTATAGGTAGTTCTAGTTCTTTTGCTAATTCAATTTGAGCTCTAAAATATTTATCTTCAGCTGCCGTTTGATCATCATATCCAATCTCGCCAATGGCAACTACGTTGTCCTTGAGAGCGAAGAGCGGCAATAATTCCATCACTTCTTCAGCCAAACTTTCATTATTGGCCTCCTTAGAGTTCAATCCAATAGTACAGTAATGTTTGATACCAAACTGAGAAGCTCTGAAGGCTTCCCAACCGACAATACTACTGAAGTAATCCTTAAAAGAGCCTACTTCAGTGCGAGGTTGACCTAACCAGAAGGCGGGTTCAATGATGGCCACTATACCTGCTTTTGACATGGCTTCATAGTCATTGGTCGTACGAGAAGTCATGTGAATGTGTGGATCAATAAATTTCATGTCTCTTTGCTATTAAGCTTTTGTGTGTTTTGTAATGCTTGATTGTTATGCCAGAAATCGGATCCGATTTGATTCCAACTGATAGGTTCTATTTCTATTGACTGTGAACTGAGCCATTGTTGGGCGGCATCTAAGTTACTTTCTTGAATTAACTTGAGCATGGCCTTTTGATCTGGGGCGTTACCTTCAGCTATTTTTTTAATCATTTCCACAAATAGTTTCTCAGTTATATAACCCGATATCATACGCCATAATTCTGGTGTTACGCGTCGTGATGCGGCCCAGCGCTCTCGGGCATAATCAAATAAGATATGAGCCAACTTTTCATTTTTTCTTTGATCTATATTTTTAATTTGGTAAATAGGTCGCTCCATAAAAACGGCTTTAAGGATCATTTGGTTCCATTCATCTTGACTGAAATAACTGGCAGCAAAAGGATTTTTAAGGGCAATGGCATCGAAAATATCAACTATATTGGTTCTAATGCCATTTACAACGATGGGAGTAAAATGACTAGCATTTTCTAAGTAAGTGATGGATTTAAAAATGCTGATTTGCTCTCGGGTATCTGCCACGGAGATCAGCTTAGTGAGGCTTTTTACACTTAAAAGTGAATAATACATCAAAAGTGAGAAACGGCAGAGCTGATCTAATGTCCAATTTTCGATGTTAAATTCAGGATATTTTAAATGAATAGTTTGAATTTGCGCTGGACTTAACTGAAGATGATCTCGAGGAATTTTTTTATTTATGAGGGCAAACGAAATAAAAAAGTCTTGATCGGTCTTGATTGAATGAAGTTTTTGATCCAACCAGCTTTTGGTTTTTTCGTCTTGGAGTTCATTTAAACAATATTCCTTTATCAATTCAGAGAGACGCACAGATTCATTTTAAAAAGGTTAGCACATTAAGTCATAATGACTCAAACTAAAAACATAAAATTAATACAATTGCACGGGTTATATGAAGTAGAAATAATATTTTCAGTACTCAGGCCAGAATATATTTATAATGGGGAGTACCCTACTTTTCAGTAGTTCTAACTTTCATCAGTTGACCCATGGGACCCCTAGTTCAATGAGTTCCTGTTTGGATAATTGAATACTTTTCACTTCCATTGAAATGGGGATTAAGGGTTGGTCCAGCGTATCCGTTGGCATTTTAGCGATACGGTCCAGGACGTCAAAACCTTTAAAGAGTTGCCCAAAAATCATATAGTTGTCATCGAGCCGAGGGATGCCATTTCGATTATGAACGATGTATAACTGACAACCGGCAGAGAGTTTTGATGGATTATTATCTCTTCCTGCACCTACTGCTCCATAAATATGTCGAATGTTGGGTTGAAACTCGGGAGCTATTAAATAGGGTGAATCTTTAAATCCATCGGGTGTATCTGGACAGCCACCTTGGATAACAAAGTTTTTTATTACTCGATTAAAGGTAAGGGTATCCCAATATTGTTTTTTGGCAAGCGAGAGAAAACTTTTTTTGTGTTTAGGGGTTTCTTCATAAAGCCAAAATAACATCTCACCATAAGGTGTCTTGATTTGACCTATGTCATAATATTTTGAAGAGGGCGAGACACAACTGGCAAAGAGTCCCATGAAGAATAAAAGAAAACCAGTTTTAAGTAGGTCAGAAATTCTAATAGGTACAGGTATCATATCCTTAAATATCACAAATTTCAATACCTTTTTTAAGGGAGGCCAAGGCATCCTGTTGTTTGGGTATAAATTCTTGTGCCACATGACCAGTAAATCCAGTATCCGCAATGGCCTTCATAATGGCC
>Ga0115564_10002342_pt1 | contig 16605 bp, 22 predicted proteins | sample COGITO_mtgs_1105_7_FD_88680 | JGI IMG/M metagenome (GOLD analysis project Ga0115564, IMG submission 88680) | Pelagic marine microbial communities from North Sea - COGITO_mtgs_110523 | ecosystem: Environmental > Aquatic > Marine > Epipelagic | place: Germany:Helgoland, sampling site Kabeltonne...
GAAATGTTAACCGTTTTAAATCCAACTCAAGTTAAAACATTAAACGAGGCTTGGTGGAATACGATTGGTGATGTGATAGGTATATTTGACCCAACAGGTTTGGTTGATATGTTTAATGGTCTTGATTATATTAGACAAGGGGATTATTTCTTCGGTATGTTATCTATGGTCTCAGTTGTACCTTACGTTGGTGACGCGGTAGCTAAACCAATCATGTTTGGTAGTAAAGGTAGTAAAGCTTTCAAAGCGGCTAATCAAGCGATGAAGACAGTTAAAAAGACCGGTGATGTTGCCGAAGGAAGTAAGATATTATCTTCAGTATCTAAGACATCACCTATGATGAGTAAATTTGTGAATACTTCTATTAGTTGGGGTGGAAAACTAAAACAGCTTATAAATAAAATTCCCGGAGGTAAAATAACTTCAGGGTTTAGAAAGACTTTAACAGATTGGATTGACATGTTCATTATGTCAGCTAGAAATCAAAAAGTTGTGGGAAAAATAACTGCGAAATATGCTAAACAATTAAGTAAAACTGACCCTAAAGTGGCTGCTGAGTTACTTAAAACAATGAAAGGGGAGTTAAAAGGTAAAAATAAGTTCTTCAAAAACTTTAAAGCTAATGACCCTACTTGGATGGCTAAAAATGTTTGGCCAGGTTTTTCTGTTAAATTAATTAGAAACAGAGACTTAACTAGTTTAATGAGACGAACTAAATTTTATGCAGGTTTATTAGATTACTTGGGTGTTGCTAACTTTGTGGGACCTGATGAGTTAGTTAAAGAAATGGGTAATAAAGCTTTTGATAGTTCTATGTCGGCATATTCTACTACACCTGAGGGTAAAAAATATTGGTCAGAAGATATGTCAGGTGTTGACGGTGGAGAACAACAAATGAATAACAACTCTAATAACTCTAATAATGATGGAGGGCAAATAAAAGATAAAGCTAAAGGATTTGCTAAAGACATAATAAAAGATATAATAGGATTTTAAAAATGGCAATATTAAAAGAAGGTGGTATAAGAGATATTAATAAATTATCTAAAAGATATGACAAGGCTAAAATTTATTTTCATCAAGACCTTGATGGTGTTACAACAGCGTTGGCCATGAAAAATTATTTAGAAGACAACGGTATTGAGGTTGTTGATTCTGAAATAATACAATATGGTGATAAAGAATTTGCAATTAAGAAAACTGATGCTGAAGGTGACGTAATGCCTGTTTTAGTTGATTTTGCACATGGTAAACCAATGTTTATAATACATACGGACCACCATGATAGTCAAGCGGGTGCTGATGAAACCGGAGCGACATCATTTAGACAATCACGTTCAAATGTTGAAACTATATCACAAGTGTTATCATCTAAAGACATATTTCCAAATGAAGATATAAAATTAATTTCAACTGTTGATTCGGCAGATTATTCAAGAAATGATATTGACGTTGATAAGGTGATTAATTATCTATTCAAAATAGATACTAACTTACCTGTATTCAAAAATAGAATGTTATTAGGTTTAGTTATAAATAAACTACTTTTAGCGTTTAAAAACAAACCGGGTTTCTTGGAAGAGTTAGTTATGACTTCAACACCATCACTTATGAATATTCTACAGAATATTAAAAGAATAATGAAAGAGAAGAAATTTCCTGACGTTAACACACTACAGAAAAATGCTGAAGGATATGTTGAACAAATGAAGACTAGTCCAAATGTTAAAGTTGATGATGGTATTATTGTGCAATACGGAGGTGGAAGTATGTTTAAACCGGGTTCTTACGATAGATACACTCCTTTTAAGAATAACCCTGATGCTGATTTTATTGTTATTGCTTGGCCGTTAGGTTTAGTCCAATCTTCCTGTAATCCGTTTAAAAAAGAACGAGAACTAAAAGGGGTTAACTTAGGTGAGATAGCTCAAGAAGTCCTGTCTAGGTGGGAGTCACAATTGAAAGAAAAAGAAATTCCTCTATCAACTATTAAATGGGTTTCCGAATCAGGGAAGGGTTTTGGTCCTGAGTCGGTTGGATTTACATTTAAAGATTTTGTTGCTTTATATGGTAAAAATTATAAAGATAAAAAAGAAGGTAGAAAAGATTTATTAAATATTGGTGAGATGATGGAAACACCATTTGAGGATTTATCTGAAGAAGAAAGACTTTTTTTAGATGATATATCTGTAAATGCGTGGGACTTCATTCAAGCTGGTAGTGGTGGTCACAAGTGTATCACTAATATTGCGGGGTTAAATTATATGGGTAAGAGAACAAGACCACCTCAGGGTAAATACAAATACAATAAAGATTCGGGTGATGCACCATACATTAAGTTTACTAAAATGATTCAACAGGAATTTGTAAAAAAGTTAAAAGAAAAAATTAAAGAATCAAAAAATATTGACGAATCATATGTTACTCAAATTTTTAAATTGATAGAGTCTAAAAAAAAAGCTGAAATAGTAGAACCTAATAGTGTTAACTTTATAAATGATTTAGAAAAAATTAGTGGTGAAGTTAAACAAGACGATAGTAAATCGATGTCGTTTAAAAAGAGTGTGGAAATATTTCAAATAGCTTTAGAGTTATTAGGTTACCCTCTCCCAAATCATGGTGTTGACGGTCTATTTGGTCCTGAAACCGCCGAGGCTCTTAATAAATTTAAAAAAGATAATGATATTGATTTAAGCGATAGTAAAATATCTATTTTTGATACTAAAACTAAAGATGTTATGGTTGAAAAAATTAAAAAATTAAATATTACTGATGAGGATATAAAAAAATACACTACATCTTCTAAATTATTTACATCGTTAGATGGTAAAATAACTCACACATATTCCGGAAAGGCGGCTAAAAACATCCAACTATTAATAGACAAAATGATAGAACACGGTGTTACTGACGTGGCGTCTCAAATGGGTATGTTGGCGGTAATAGGTAAAGAAACTCATTTTATTAATAAAAAAGAAAGAGGTTACCAAAATACGTCTAATAGTAGAATTAATAAAATATTTTCTAGAACTCGAAAACTTTCTAATAGTGAGTTGAACAACTTGAAAAAAGATTATAATAAATTTTTTGATTTTGTTTATAACGGCAGGATAGGGAATAACAATGTTAATGATGGTTCCAAGTATGTTGGTAGAGGTTTTAATCAATTAACGGGTAAGGCTAACTATGAAAAATATGGTAGTCAGGTAGGTATTGACTTAGTAAGTAATCCTGATGTTTTATTAGATGATGATGTTGCGGCTGAAGTTGCGGTTAAATTTTTAACTAAAAAGGGGTCAAAAAAATTTACAGACCCTAATGATGCCACACAGTATTACGCGGATATTAATTCGGGTAGTCCAAAAAAACGTGCTAGACAAAGTTCTATGGAAGAATTACAAAAGTTTGATTTAGTTTAAATCAATTATTTATTACCTTAATTACGTCGTTTACTTTAAAATTTAACTTGTCACACGACCCGGAAGGTAATTCTAAAACCATATTACCGTATCCACAAAAATTATCACAATCTTTTGTTTTACAAGGTTTACAGTTTTTATGTATTTTAGTTATTACTTTGTTTTTGATGAATATAATGTCTAAAGGTATGATACAGTTTTTCATCCAAAAACAATGTTCCTTATCATCCATTAAAAATAACATTCCACTAAAGGAAGAATCAAAATTATTATTCATCATTCCTTTTTGAATGTCTATTGGTTTATAAACAGGTTTAACCTTAAATCCGTATTTATTTATCACTACTTTCATAACGATAAATATTAGTATATTTGTTAAATTTAAAAATAACTAATTAAAAATATTTTAAGTTAAAATAGGTTTTTACTAAAAAACCATATATTTATATCTTACACGTATCCCAACACCCCTTTCTTAATATTAAAAAGTTGGTTAAACACCTAAAAACCTCAAAATTTTATTTGAGGTTTTTTTGGTTTATTGAATATTATATTGTATATTTGTATTATAAATAAAAAAAGATATGGTAAATACGACTTATAAAATATTAATGAGACATGAAACTTACGGAGAAGTATTGAATGAAATATTTTCTGATAATGTTCAATTCAAGATTTTTCTTAAAATGGTTCAAGGGTGTATAGAATTAAAACAAGATTTAAGCTTCTTTAATGGAACTGATTTTTTAGTTCACATCCCTTTTAAACATTTAGTTGAGTGTATAATTACAACTTCAAATGTTGAATATACTTTAACAGACCATTTTAGAAGTAAAATTGAATCAGAAGTAAGCTAGTTGTCTGTATTCGAGTTTTCCTAATTCTCAATAAAAAAATTAGGATGGTGGAGTTGGCCTAAGTATTGAACTGAACGGCCCCAAAAAAAAGGAGGGTAACACCTCCTTTTTCTTTTTCACTATATTTATATATAAATCGTATTACAATGAAAAAAAATATTATAGTCTCTGAAGAACAATTAAGAATATTGTCAAATAAATTAAAAAATGTTAATGAAAATAAAGAAAGTCACTCTATGGCTAAAAAACAATTATTTACTATTGCGACTTTAGCTAATAAAATGTGGGAATCTATGGATGATAATGAGGAGTTAGAAGACTGGCAAGAAAGTAAAATTGCTCAATCAGAACAAAGTATTATTGCGGTTGTTAAATCTTTTATGTATGATGAAATTGTTGATAAACCTAAAGGGTTGGAAGGTATAAATTTAGATGATATCGTTATAGGTCAATAACTTTTACATTTTACATTTTACATTTATAAATCTTTATCTTATTATTAGATAAAGATTTTTTTATGATAAAAATTGTAGTAACAGGTGGAATGGGTTTTATTGGGTCCCACTTCGTAAATAAATTAAAAGGTAGTATTCAAGACTGTGAGATAACGGTTATCGATAAATTAACATATGCTTCTAATGTCAATAATATTAATTGTGATATTAATTTTATCAAGGAAGATATATGTAATTTAAGTGAGTTACCTAAATGTGATTATATTGTACACTTTGCCGCGGAATCTCATGTCGATAATTCAATAAAAGACGGTAGACCATTCGTTAGGACTAATGTTGAAGGAACATTTAATATGGTTGAATTAGCTTTAAAGGTGGATGGTTTAAAAAAGTTCATACATATTTCTACAGATGAAGTTTATGGGGACATGATAGATTATGGTTCAGATATATTATCTAATGAGGATTTTTCATTAGTTGGTTCATCTTACTATTCCGCAACTAAAGCGTCTTCAGACCTAATAGTTCAATCGGCGGGTAGAACATTTGGGTTACCTTATATTATTACAAGAACCTGTAATAATTTTGGTGAGAATCAACATTCTGAGAAGATGGTTCCGAAAATTATTAAAATGATAAAAAACGATGAACCTATTCCGGTATATGGTGATGGTGAACAGATTAGAGAGTGGATACATGCCGACGATAATGCTCAGTCAATAATTAACATTATGTTATCTGATGAAGTTAATCAGGTCTTTAATATTGGTAGTGGTTATCGTATAACTAATAATCAATTAATTAAAATTGTATCTGAAATAGTTGGAAAAGATGTTAATTTTAACTATGTTGAAGATAGATTAGGTCACGATAGAAAATACGCTTTGGATATATCTAAATACACTGATAAATTTGGAAAATTAAATTATATTGACCTTAAAGAATGGTTAACAAAAATTATTAAAAAATGAAAGGTATTGTTTTAGCAGGAGGTTTAGGTACTCGATTATTTCCACTTACGGTTTCTATATCGAAACAATTATTACCGGTGTATGATAAACCTATGATATATTACCCAATATCAACATTAATGTCTATGGGTATTCGAGATATTTTAATAATAACTTCTGAACATGATAACAAATTATTTAAAAACCTTTTAGGTGATGGTTCTCAGTTCGGTTGTAAATTTAATTATGAGATACAATACAAACCGGTAGGATTAGCTGACGCATTTATTTTGGGTGAGGATTTTATTGGTGAAGATAGTGTATGTTTAATACTTGGTGATAATATATTTTCCGGAATTGATTTCACTAATACCAAAAAAATAATTAAAACTCTTAAAGGAGGGATGGTTTTTGCTTACGAAGTTAACGACCCTGAAAGATATGGTGTTGTTAGTTTCGATAAAGATAATAAAGTCATAAGTATTGAGGAAAAACCTAAAAAACCTAAATCACGATTTGCTATACCCGGTTTATATTTCTATGATAATACTGTTATTAGTGTTGCTAAAAATATTAAACCGTCATATCGAGGAGAGTTAGAAATAACTGATGTTAATAAAGTTTACTTAGATAAAGGAGATTTACAAGTTCAAAGATTAAAACGTGGTGTTGCTTGGTTAGATACCGGAACATTTGAGTCTTTAACTCAAGCAGGTCAATACGTTCAAAGTATTGAAGACCGACAAGGAATTAAGATAGGTTGTTTAGAAGAAATAGCTTACAATAACAAATGGATAACAAGAGAAGGATTATTAAAAATATCCGATAAATATAATAAAAATAGTTATGGTGATTACTTAAAAAAAATTGCTAAAGAAGAAGAATAATGGAAAAACCAATTATAAATAAGAATCAAGTATTCACGGACAAAAGAGGTGTGTTTGCACCTTTGAAATTAACTTACAATAGTGGGGAACTCAATAAGAATTGGAGTCAAAGTAATGTAAGTATAAACCCTAACAAATTTACCCTAAGAGGTTTACACTTTCAAACAGGTATCTACGCTCAATCTAAGTTAGTAAAAGTAATTGATGGTAGATTATTAGATGTTGTTGTTGATATACGAAAAGGTTCTGAAACTTTTATGGATGTTCATATGTTTGATATGAGTCCGGGTGATGAGGTATTAGTACCTAAAGGGTTTGCTCATGGTTTTATAACTTTAGAGGAGAATACTGTTGTTCAATATTTAGTTGATAATGATTACTCACCTGAAAATGAAGGTTCCATTGTATGGGTTAGATTTAGTGAAATAATGGGTAAGTTAATGGAATTAACAGATGGTGAGTTTAACCATAGTAAATTAACTATCGCGGAAAAGGATTTGGAGACTAAGAATTTTAATATTTAAATTTTCCTAATAGACCCCGGAACGAGGTTATCTTCGATAATCTCGGTAGATTCTATATTGTCACTTAATATTTTACCGTCATAAGGCATAGTAAGACCCTCATAATTTAAAAACCTAAAAATTGGTAAAACATCATTACCCGTTGGGTTGTAAGAACCTAACGAATGTCTAAAATGTTCACTTACGACTCTCTCTTCCCTAACCTCCCAATCAAATTCGAAATTATTAAATGTAGGTTTCTCTAACGATTCGGATGAATCGAAATCGGGATTTAATTCCATTAATTGGTGTAAGAAACTATAGTCGGAAGTTTCACCGTAATCGTTACTACTTAGCCCGGTCAATTTAACGACCTCATCGCACAATGATATAAAATCAGTATTATCTAAATCCTCATCAGGGTTACCGGAATAGTGGGGTTTTATTATTTTTAAAGCGAGTTTTAAAATTTTATCCGGTAAATTCTCTAAAACAGATGGTTCATTACTCATAACTTTATTGTTTATTTATAAATATACGTATATTTATAAATAAAAATAGGTATGGCTAAAATAGTGATGAATAAAAAAATAGTTGATGTCGCGGTTAATCGTGGATTAATAAAAGAACAGAAAGAAACTAAAAAAGGTTGTGAGGTTATGATATCCAAACTTTTCCATTCAAGAACTCAATCACATGTATTTCATTTACAAACTAATTCACACTCTGAACACAAAGCTTTAGAAGGTTATTACGATGAAATCGTTGATTTAATAGACGGTATTACTGAATCATATCAAGGTAAATATGGTATTATTAAAGGTTATGAAACATATGATATTATTGATTACAATGATAATTTACAAGTGGTTGAGTATTTTAAAAAATTAGAAGGTGATGTTCAGAACTTAAGAAAGTTTTTTAAGGAAAGTTATTTGCAGAATGAGATTGATAATGTTGAGAAATTAATTAATACAACGGTTTATAAATTAAAATATTTAAAATAAAATGAGTTTAAAAAAACACATAGACATATATCTTAACGAACAATTTGATAAAACAAATGAGAAACCTTTAAATAGGGAGACCGTAGCTTTATTTAAATATTTAAATAAAAATAAAGAAAAATACCCAAAGAAAGATGATTTACTTAAATTTATAAAAAGTATGATGCCGACTATATCTGAGCCACAGTCTGCGGGGAGGCTTTATTATGAGGTTTATACTCAAAACTATAGACCGGAAGGTGATTATGAAAATATAACTTTTAATGAGTTCAAAAATTTCAAAGAGTATAAACAGAGACGAGTTACAAATTCTACGGCTTATGAGTATAGTTCTGCAAAAATACCATTTAAAGGTTCTAACCTTGAAGGTTTATGGGAATCTAATAATGTGAATAAGTGGAATTATGTTGTTTTATCTTATGAGTGGTACCCAATATTTTTATTTGCTGACGGTGTTTGGTATGGTAATATGGATACCTATTCGAGTACGACAAATAGACAAATGTCTGATAGTAACCCTGTTCGATATAATTCAGGTTTAAAAAGTGATGTTATTTATCTTACGACTAACGAGTTGAGGTTAGTTAGGGAGGGTCGAGCAAAAATGGATGATATATCGTCTAAAAGAGTAAGTGATTTTGATGAATTGTTTAATGATAAAATTATTGGTAAAAGAAAACTTATAAATGTATACGCCCCTTACGGTGAAAATCCTCACAGAGCTAGTTATATTTATAAAGATATTGAAATAGATGATGGTAAACTTGTTGTTAAGATTGATATTGTTAAGGCTGGTGAAGTTATAGATAGAAAAATGGTTAATAATATTGATGGATTAAGTGATGAGGTAAAAGAAAAAATTAATGAAAGTATCGGTGCACTAATTAAATTTAATTATAAACAATATTTAACCGATGATAATGTGAGATTTGAATTTACTTATAAATAAAAACAAATGAAAAAGAAAATAATAAAGTATTTAAAAACGTAAATAACCTCTATAGTCTATGGCCATATCATCCTCTATGTTTTGCCCATAATTTAATTCTATTATACCTGTTTCGAAATTTAAGTTAAAATCACCTGAAGAACCTTCATTAATTTCCCATCCGGGATATTCTCTTAACATAACATAACATAAGTGTTCAATATCTTCATCTACTTCTTCATCTTCAGTTGGACCTATATTACGGTATAATTTAATTGTATCAGAGATTGCTCCACTATCGCCAGAACCATCAAATTGGATTATACCATCCACAAAACCTTCAGACTTCATTTTTTTAAAATAAGTTATTAATTCTTCATCTACGTTTCTTTCTTCATTATAAATTTCTTCAGTACTTAGGGAAAATTCTTGAGAAATAACCATTTCACTAGCAGTAATTGTTAATATTCTTTCAACACAATCAATGTTGAAAGTTAATGTCATTCTGTTGTAACTAAGTTCTTCTAAATCGTATTGACTTATTATATCTTCTATTAACTCATCAATTTTATCATAAGATTCAATACCTCTATGAGTACTTGAGGAATGCCAATCATCTTCTTCCCATTCTAAACTACTATCTTCAAAATAATACTCTCTTGCCACTTCGTCGCCACCATACCCTCTACTGTAGTATGAAAAAAGGTTTAGTGTTTTTAATTGGTCTTCGGTTAATTCTAATACTTCTGTTCTCATTATTTTGTTTTAATATAAATATGTTAATCTGTATCAATTTTCAATGTTCTTATCATCCAAATAGGTTTTTCTTTAGAATCTATAGAATTAACCCATTCTTTTGCCGAAGGAATATAGTTATAACAATCTTCTTTTACGTGTTGTTCTCCCACGTAACGAGTGTAAACTATTTTCCCTTCACTATTCTTGAAATGTTCACCAAAGGTCTTCTCACATTCGAAAATACCCTCTGAGTGATGTCTAAACATTCTATGGTATGTATTACCAACCCAAGACTTTGTTTCATCGAACCAATTGTGTATGTGTATGTAATCTTCCCATTTACCACCCCATTTTTTAACTGAGGATTTTGAATGAATTATTGGATGTGACATAATTTAAATATGTTTAGTGGTATTTATTATTAAATATAATATATGGAAAATTTTAAAATTGGAAATGATTACCAATTTGGGCATTGCCATTTTTTTGCAAAGTATTTAATTGAATGTTTTAAAGAAATAATACCTTATGCCGATATAAAGTACCACTTAATTATGGCTGAAAGAATAGATGATAATGGTGAAGTGATTGATGAGGTATTAATTCATGCTTATTTAAGGGTGGATGACCTTTTAATTGATTCTGAGGGTGTTCATACTATTAACGTTGCATCTTTAAGGGAGAAAGATTGGGCTGACTTAGAAAAAGACTTAACACCGGAAGGTTATGATTTTGAAACGTGGGAAGATGAATATGATTATATACCTGAAATATTTTTTAATAGATTTTGTTCAACTAAACATCTAAAACAAGATGTGTTTGATTTCTTAACGAGAGATGATGTAAAAAAAGTGATATCTATGTATAAATGATGTTGATTTTGATAAAATAATTGGATTAACATAATATTTAATGTAATACAGTAATTGTTTTTAATATGGAAATTAATAATAAAATAAAAAAATTCTTATTCGATTACTGGAAGAGTAATGGTGTTGATACAAACATAACTACACTATCTTTATTTGGTGTCCCCAAAAGAACTTATGATGAAATTGAATATGTGCAATCATTGGTGTTTGAATTTTATGGTGGTCGAGATGAGGTTTTGAAAAAATTAAAGAAACTTGAAGGGGGAATCCTATATGATGATTCGTATGGTGGTGAACCGATAAGAGGTAAGGTATTCGATGTTGTTTACGATAAAGGTGAAGAGACTTTCTTTTGCTCCGTATTGGTAGATGGTGATGTTGAAATTGAAGTTGCACCATTTACTGGAGTTGGTGATGGTGTTATAAACACTATATATAATGAATATATGGATGAGGGTCTTGGTATGGAATTTAGTGATAGTATTCGGTCGGTTATCGAGGATATGTTATACGAACAAATAACGTTAAAGACCGGTATTAATATGAATCTTAGTAGTTTTGAAATAAGTGAGCCAAATAAATTTTAAGATATGGACGAAAAAATAACAAAATTGATAATTGACTATTGGAGGAGGAATGGTGTTGACACATCCAAAACTTTTTTAAGTTTGTTTGGAATGCCTATTGATGATGATGACATATATGGTTTGGTTGTTGAATTTTATGGTGGTGTTGAACAAATACTTATAAAGTTAAATAAGTTAGTTGATAAAAAATTTACTATAGAGGACGGTGGATATACTTACGATGCTATAATACGTAAATTTTCTGTCTCGGATGAAGGTTTCGTTTGTGAGGTTGACGTGGATGGTACAGGTGAAGTAGAATTGTTTGCTTTGGATGAGACAATGAGTATATCTCAAGCGGTTAATGACGAGGAGATTGGTTGGGAAATAAAAATGGAATTGAAAGATACGGTTCGTGATTGGTTATATAAAAATATAAGTGAAATAACGGGAATTGTTGTTAATGTCGATGAATTATACGTAATAGGTGATGGGTTATAGAAAAAAAATTATAGGTTTAGTAGAGAAATTTGGGGTACCTGAGACTTGTAAGGTTTTAGGTATAGGGATAGATGAGTTATTTGTTATAACTCAACAACCTATTGACTGTGAAAATGCTCTTGAAATCATTTATACACTGTACGAAAAAGGATTGTTAGTTAAAGAGTATAAGGGGTTTGAAATTTATCAGGATACATTTGGAGGTACCTTAGAATGGACTAGTGAGGTAAATCATGGTTATCCGGGGGGTACTCACCGTATATTTGTTAAAGCCACTCCATTTTGGGAAAATGAGAATAGTGTTCCGGTGGATGTAGAGATTTTCGCGGACGGTGACGATGAATATATTCCTGATTTGTTTGAGTCTTATAGTACTCCTGAGAGTTTCGAAAATATTGAAAAGTTGATAATTTGGTTTAAAGAAGAATACTTAGTAGAAACATATGAAGCTATTCACGAAATGTATGAGGATAATTATAAAAAACTAATTGGTCAAACCATAAAAAATTTAAATGGTGATTAGTTAAATTAATGATAGTGATTCTAATATTATTTGACCCTCTTCCGCCCATTCAAAGTCAGACTCGATAAATTCATAATCTTCATATTCTAAGTATGTGATACATGATAACTTATCTTTTAATATTTTGTCATAAATATCATCGTTTACTACATTATTATTATCTCCGGTAATTAATTCTAGTGAGTTAAATATTTGAGGGTTAAATGAATATAATGACAATGTACTAACCATAGCGGACCCATCAACTTCTACCTCACCATCTCCAAAACATTCTTCACAACTAATAAGACTTTCACCCTCACATGAATGACATTCTTCAACTTCGTTACCATTACAAGTTGTACAAATTTCAGGATATGGATTTAAATCGTAAACTTCACCATAACCATTACATTCACCACACTCAACTTCACCTCTTCCATTACACTCTTCACAATTGTATCTACCCGTTCCATCACAAACATCACAGGGACCGTCAGCGTCTTTTACTTCGATTATTGTCATTACAGACTTAAATAGTGCTCCCTCTATTTTATCGTAAAGTTTTGATAAATCATTTGTGTATTTTGAATTGACAATTAAAAATGATATGTGCACTTTATCTTTAACACTTAATGGTAATGATTTAAAAACACTGTCTTTGTTTAATAATTTAAATAAAAATGATGCCGATGAAATGTAATCCGGGTGAAACAATTTCTCAAATCTATTAGACAACTTAATTAATTTTTCCTTTTCCATTAATAGTGTTTCTAAATAAATACTATATTAGTTTGAAATAATTTATATGTGTTAATTTTATTTTATGTGAAAATAAATGATTATATTTGTAATTGATAGTGGTAATGTAATAATATTGTGAAAATGGATGAATATAAAGCTTTAATAAAACTGTGTGAATTAATTGGTGTTGGTGACTTAGTCGATTTTAGGTTAACCGTAAGTAAACGACCTCATGAAATAGTAAGTAAGTTTAATTTAAAAATGACTTATCCTTCGTCAATATCTAAAGATATCGAGAATATTGTGGAAACGGTAATGACTGATGTGGGGGTTTTAAGAAGTACTCATTATGATGATTGTTATGATAATGATTTAATTGAGTCAATATTTAATTATTAGTATATATTTACTAATATGAGGGATTTAATCAAGAAAATATTGAGAGAGGAAGTCGGTGAATCGTATTACTTACCGGAAAGTCATCCGATAGTTAAAATCATTAAAAAATTGATTAACACCAATGACGATTACGAAACTATTTGTTCATATCTTCCGTTTGAGACTATTGAATATTATGAGAACAACTCTAAAGAAATTAAGATTAAATATTCCGTAAATAAAGTTAGGGTTTGGGATATCGATGATGATAAGTTTGAGGGAACAATTTACCTTAATATTGACGGGTTGTTAATGTATGATGGTGATGGGTGGACTCGACTTTATGGGTTTCACGATATCCCTGAATATGTATGGGACGATTTCTACGAATTTATATTAGAATATGTTTCTAAGTTTATCCCTATAAAAGATAGGGGAGAATTCTTAATTGATATCGATATTCCAACTCGATTTAAATAATTAATTATGAGAGTATTAGAAAGTAAAACATTAGAACTATTAAAATCCTTAAATGAGGGTTTAATCTTTGAGGCGTCAAAAAAAGATATTTTAATTAACAAAGTTGGTTTAAGTGAAAAAAACGCTGAGGTATTAGATGAATTATGTGGTCCATTATCTGTTTGGATGGGTAACAAAATAATTAATTATTATATGAATTACTACGGGACATTAACTAACGAGTTAAGTCCTGAAGAACTTAAAGTTGTGACTATTGATAAGATTAACGATAGTAATTTGGTTAATTCTAATAAATCCAAAATTACAAGTATAATGGATTGGATTAGAGTTGGGTTAAATGGTAATTTAGGTGATAATAAGAGACTGTCTTACCCCGAATTAATAAAAGAATCTGCAAAATGGCATGATGAATTGGGTGTTGGTGAGGGTGATATTAATTACGTCGAAAAGAATCCAATCGTCTTGGATTTTAGAGATGATGATGGTAATGGTTTTTATTGGACTAACTTAGAAACTAATGACTCACCTGAAGAATGTGATAGAATGGGTCACTGCGGTAGAACAAATAGATATAATACAATCTATTCTTTAAGAGAAGTTAAACCACTCAACAAGAAATATAAATTAAATAAAAGTCATTTAACTGCGGCAATCGGAGAAAATGACGGAGTTCTTTATCAGTTAAAAGGACCTAAGAATTCTAAACCTAAGGAAGAGTTTCATAAATACATATTACCATTATTTTATGTTTTAGGTGGACCCGGAGAAGAGGAGGATTATTTAATTCAAGGTTTTGGGAGTGAATACAACTCAGAGGATGATTTCAAGTTAAGTGATTTACCTGAAGAAAGTATTAGGTCGATATATAGTGACAGACCTGAATTATTTGATACTCGTCCTTTACTTAGAAAATTAGATGAGATGGGGATAATTGAATTACCACCAATCAATTATGTAATTAAAATTGAGACTGATGCAAATTCGTTGAGTGATTATATTGATGGTGACTGGGTTATTAATAGACGTACCGATAAAAACGGTCGAGTTTATGAAACAACTATATTTGAAAGTATTTTAAATGGTGATACTTGGGAACTATGGGATAATTGGGATGCAGATTGGAAAGCCGGATTAGACTATTATGTCGATAATGATAACGAGGTAAAAATTAAGAATTATCTAATTGGTGTTGCTAAAGAGAATGAAATTGATATTACCGATATGGATTTAAAGGAGATGATTATTGAGTTGGATGAAGATAATGAAATTAAAAATTCTATTGGTAGTGCTATTAATGATGCGGAAGCAGATAGTTACGTGAGTTATCTTTATGGATTATTAAAAGATGCTATTGAAGAATATGGTCCCGTAAGTGAAATGAATAGTGATGATGTTACGTTTACGGTTGATGTTGAACAGTTTTTAAGTTTAGATGATGAATATAATGATGATTTATATGAACGGTGTGAAGATGATATCACCTGTGTTTTTGATGAAATGATAGGTGATGGTGATATAGATAAACCATCTTTCAGTCCGGACGAAAGATGGTATCCGGATGTTGATGAAAAAAACTTTAATGAAATTTTATCTGAAAGACTGAGCGAATATATTTAAAAAACAATTACTTGTTTTGTGTTGAAATATTTGAATAATCTATTTTTTTCCTTATATTTGTAATATGAAAAAATATTATAAGTACAATACCGATAAATTAGAATATAGCAAGATTGGGAAGATTCAAATAATTAAAGATAATATTATTTTTATTTTAGGTTTCTTATTATTTTTAATTTCAATATTATATCTTGTAATACCGTCATACTCTATAACCTCAAAGGAGGTTGTTAATAAGTACATTAAGGAAGAAAACGAAATTGTGGTTATAAATCGAAACGACAATGAGTTCAGTCAAGAAAAACTTATAGGTGAGATTGATAGATTAAATTTCAGGTTCCCACATATCGTATTAGCTCAATCTATAATAGAGACAGGTCATTTTACATCTACTATTTTTATGGAAAACCATAATTTATTTGGTATGAGAGAGCCTAGAACAAGAATTAATACGGCTATAGGTACACATAGAGGTCATGCGTATTATGATAGTTGGGTTGAATCGCTATTTGATTATGGGTTTTACAGTTCAAGGTATTTGGGTAAACTTAAAACCGAAGAAGAATATTTTCAATATCTTAGTAGACATTATGCTATAGATAAAACTTACGTCACTAAACTGAAAATTATTATTAAAAAAGAAAAATTGAAAGAAAAATTTTAATCAATATGAATTTTAAAAAAAATAAAACATATGATATTCTTAAATGGTCCACACTCATTCTTGGTTTAGGTTGGGTTATTGGGTTGGTTCATCCATTAGTTTTTGTTTTTATTTTATTAGTTACAACTATTGTAGATTCATTTGAAATTTAAATGTTATGAAATTTAAAGTACCTAATAAAATAGAAATTAAAGAATCACCGGGTAAAGGTATGGGTGTTTTCTCCACTGATTTTATAAAAAAAGGTGAAGTTATTGAGGAATGTTACATTATTAAATTACCTACTAAAAGATGGGAAATATCATCAACGTTACTCTACGATTATAGATTCTGTTACCCACAGGGTGAAAATTGGACTGAGTATGTGATACCTTTAGGGTATGGGTGTGTTTACAACCATAGCGATGAAAATAACGCTATGTGGAGGAACCACTCAACTAAAAGAGGATTTGAATTTTACGCTTGTAGAGATATTGAAATAGGTGAGGAAATATGTACCAACTATGGCCCGGATTATAGATGGGTTAAAAAAATATA
>Ga0115564_10002345_pt1 | contig 16584 bp, 16 predicted proteins | sample COGITO_mtgs_1105_7_FD_88680 | JGI IMG/M metagenome (GOLD analysis project Ga0115564, IMG submission 88680) | Pelagic marine microbial communities from North Sea - COGITO_mtgs_110523 | ecosystem: Environmental > Aquatic > Marine > Epipelagic | place: Germany:Helgoland, sampling site Kabeltonne...
ACCAGGGGGACATCGTCGATCCCCAATTCGGTCAGCGTCTCCTCCACCGCCGACAGCTGCCCCTTACCTCCATCGATCAGCACGAGATCCGGCCACTGGCCCTGGTCCCGGTCTGGGTCTTCCTTGAGCGCGCGGGAAAAGCGTCGGTGGAAGACTTCACGCATCATGGCGTAGTCATCTCCCGGCGCCGTATCGGTCTTGATGTTGAACTTGCGGTAGCTTTTCTTGATGAAACCCTCAGGCCCCGCCACCACCATCGCTCCGACCGCGTTGGCGCCCTGGATGTGGGAGTTGTCGTAGACTTCGATCCGCTCAGGTGGACCGGCCAGCCCAAAGGCCTCAGCGACGCCGTCGAGCAGTTTGCGCTGGGTCGATGACTCTGCTTGACGTCGCTCCAGCGCTTCACGGGCATTGCGCGAGGCGTTGGCCATGACGTCGCGCTTGACCCCGCGCTGGGGGCGTAACAGCTGAACTTTGCGTTCGGCTTTGGTGCTCAGTGCCTCAGTCAGCAGCTCTTGGTCAACCGGTTCGTGGCTGACCAAAACCAGCCTTGGGACCGGCTTGTCGGCGTAGAACTGGCCGATAAAGCTGCCCAACACCTCCTCGATCTCGTCGCTCTTGTCATGCCGAGGGAAATAGGCGCGGTTACCGTAGTTTCGCCCGGCGCGATAGAAGAACACCTGTACGCCAATTTGACCGCTGCTGGCAAAGGCGGCGATGACGTCGGCGTCTTCGATTTCGCCCTGCAGATTCACGTCCTGATGCGCCTGCACGGCGCTCAGTGCACGCAGGCGGTCGCGGAGCTTGGCAGCGCGCTCGAACTGCAGGTCTTCAGCGGCATCTTGCATGCTGGACGCCAGTTCGTCCTGGATCCGACGGCTCTCGCCAAAGAGGAACGCTTTGGCTTCTGCCACCAGTGCTGCGTAGCCGTCCTGATCAATCTTGCCCACACAGGGCGCTGAACAGCGTTTGATTTGGTACAGCAAGCACGGTCGGCTCCGGTTTTCGAACACGTTGTCTGAGCAGGACCGCAGCAAAAACGCCTTCTCCAGCGCCGTCACGGTCCGGTTGACCGACTGAGCGCTCGCAAAGGGACCGAAGTAGTCGCCCTTGCGCCGGTGCGCGCCGCGATGCTTGGCCACTTGAGCGAAATCATGGTCTGCGGTCAGCAGGATGTAGGGAAACGACTTGTCATCGCGGAGCAGCACGTTGTAGCGCGGCTGAAACCGTTTGATCAGGTTGGATTCCAGCAGCAAGGCTTCGACCTCACTGTTGGTTACAACAACCTCCAGCCCTTTGGTCTCCGCCACCATCCGGCGCAGGCGGTTCGGCAAGCGCTCGAGCTGGGTGTAGTTGGTGACGCGCCGGCGCAGATTGCGCGCTTTGCCAACGTAGATGGGATCACCCCGGCGATCGCACATGCGGTAGACACCCGGTGAACTGCTGAGGGTTTTGACGGCGTCTTGCAGGGTTTTGAGACCCGCGGCCAAGTCGCTGCCTTCAATGTCAGGGGAGGTCGGTTGCGCGCCAGGAGAGGCGGCCGCTCCGTCATCATAGTCTGCAGCCTCATCCTTGAGGGTTAGCGCAACGGATTCGTGCGCTGGCATCGCTGCACGCTTGCCGCCTGCGCTGCTGTCTCGTTCCTGAAGGGTCTTGCCGCGTCGCATAATCTCAATTCTTACAGGGCTTTAGTTCATTTCCAAAGGCACGAATGGGACTTCCCCACGTTTGTGGATAAATCTGTCAGTAAAATCATTGCCGCGATTGAGTCTTGAGCGTTTTCAGTGCTTTGGCGCAAGAGGGCGATAATTTCTAGGTTTTTGCTCAAGAAGTTCAACGCACTGAAAATAATGGATTTTATTGGCCTTTCCAACGTCCCTCACTGAAAACGTTGAGTTTTTTTCAAAGAAATAGAGTCGCGAAATGTATCAGCGTGCCAATGTAGATAATCTGCAGAACCGCGCTTGCAGCGGGTCCGGGAGGCCTGCTTTCTCCTGAAACTATTCCAAAAAAGTCAGGTGCGACGTAAACGAACTGTAACGGACGCACATTCCGCATCATCGAAAACGTCCAGCTTCTCGCCACGTACTTCCAAATTGATCATTCTGCTGTCGGCAAACAACTGGTTGGCCAGCTCGTCTACGAGCGTTTCGAGCAAGTTGAAGTGCCCCTCAGTCACCATGTTCCGCGCAGTTTCAACAAAGATTTCGTAGCTTAGAACCTTAGTGAAATCATCCGACAGCCGTTCGGGCAGATCGACGTCTGCCTGAAACGAAAGCCGCACCCGTTGGGGGGCTTCGTGTTCGTGGGGATAGATGCCGATGTTAGCCGAGACCAGCAGGTTATCGACAGAAATGCTACGTTCGCGAATGATCATGCGATCAGCCTATTCGACAGGGGCAGGTCGGTCTGGCGCAGGTGCGGCCCAGTTTAGGTGCTGGCCGCCATCCAGAGCGATCATTTGTCCCGTCATAGACGGTGCGGAAAGGATGAAGTCAACCGCATTACAGATATCGCTCAGAGGTGTTGCAAGTTTAAGGGGTGTGTCCTGCACCTGCTCGTTGAAGTGCTCCTGGCTTTGCCGAGGGGAGGGCAAGGTCGGGCCGGGGCCAATGGCATTGACCCTGATGTTCTGAGGGGCCAGCGCCAAAGCGAGCTGCTTGGTCACCCCGAACAGCGCATATTTTGATGCGGTGTAAGAGATGAAGTGTTCCGTCAGGTTCCAGACCCGCTGATCGATCATGTTGATGATCGCGCCGCCACCCGCTGGCATTTGCGCCGCGAGCGCCTGTGACAACACCAGGGGGGCACGCAGGTTGGGCTCCATGTGCGCGTCCCAGCTGGCCCGATCCATGGACTCAATCGAATCATATTGAAAGGCAGAGGCGTTGTTGATCAGGGCGCTCAGCGGTGAACCAAGCGCAGCGCTGGATCGCTCGACTAGGGTTTGAACCGATGCTTCATCACTCAAATCAGCCTGGACGAGAGCCGCTTTGCCACCGGCCTGCTCGATTTCAGCGGCGGTCGCTTCGGCACCTTGGGTGCTGCTTCGGTAGTGGAGTGCAACCGACCAGCCATGCCGCCCAAGATGCAGCGCCATGGCGGCACCAATGCGCTGTGCCGCGCCAGTAATCAGGATTGTTTGTGGGCTAGATGCCACGGCTCTGTCCTTAGGTGAGTAAACTAAAGGAGAGATAGGCCGCAAACGTGACGAGGAAACCGAAGCCAATCCAGCGACCAATGTTCTTTCCGGCCACCAGAAGTCCAACAAACAGAACCGATGTGGCCCCAAACAGCAGCAAACTGGAGTGGTAGAGCTCCGACGCGACCGGCAGCGGCTCGATAAAGGCGACCAGCCCCAGCACCAGCATGATGTTGGTCAGGTTAGAGCCGACGATATTGCCGATGACCACGTCACGATGGCCCTGCCGCGCCGCAGCGATGGAGGCGAAAAGCTCAGGCAGGCTGGTGCCGATGGCAACCACCGTAGCGCCAATGATGGCTTCGGGCACGTGGATGGCTTCTGCCAGTTCCACCGCGCCATAGATAAAGGCCTGTCCCCCGACCACCAGAACCAGCAGGCCGCCGAACAGTGTCAGGCTTGCCAGGCCCCAGCCCCAGGCGACATTCGGGGCTTCCTCAACCCCGTCGTCGCGCCCAAAACGGAAAATCACGATTGTGTGCACCACCATGGCCAGCAGCAGCAGCGCACCGGACCAGCGGGGCAAAAACTCGAAAACGTAGGCTAGAACCAGCACGAAAAACGTTGCGACCACCAAGATGGCCCCATCCCGCCGCACGGTCGAAGGCGCGCAGCACAGCGGCAAAACCAAAGCTGTCAGGCCGCCGATCAACAGGACGTTGGTGATGTTGGAGCCGATGACATTGCCCACGGCCACATCCGGCACCCCACTCAGCGCAGCGCTGACGGTCACGACCACCTCTGGCGCGCTGGTGCCCCAGGCCACGACGGTCAGACCGATGATAAACGGCGAAATACCAATCAGGCGAGAAGCGGATACAGCGCCCCGAATCAGGAAGTCTGCCCCAAAACTCAAACCGACCAGGCCGGCAATCAACAGGAGTGATGGAAACAGAAGGTCCAAACGAGATACTTTCCGATGCTACAGCTCGACAACCATTTGTCGCTTGCACTTATACTGATGAAATCTTGGCTTGCACGGTTTTGGTTCAAGTGGTTGTTCCAAAAATTCGCATAGGGAACCTGCGTTGCGCCCGTGCCATTAAAGCCTAAATGAAGTCCTATCCATCGAACACGGTAAGGAGGCGCCCTTTGTCTGCGCAGATTGATCCAGAAACGTTGCTCCAGGCAGCCAAAGGGAGCGTGCGCGTGCACCCCGTGGATGGAACACCAATGAACGATGACACGCCGCTGGAAATTGTGTCTGAATATGAGCCCGCCGGCGACCAGCCACAAGCGATCAAAGATCTTCTTGAGGGGTTGGGTACGGGCGATCGGGACAACGTGCTGTTGGGTGTTACGGGGTCGGGCAAGACCTTTACTATGGCGCATGTGATCCAGTCTCTGCAGCGCCCGACCCTGATCATGGCACACAACAAGACCCTCGCCGCGCAGCTCTATGGTGAGATGAAGGAATTCTTCCCCAACAACGCGGTTGAGTATTTCGTCTCCTACTACGACTACTATCAGCCTGAAGCCTACGTGCCGCGCTCGGATACCTACGTGGACAAGGAAGCCACCATCAACGAGCAGATCGACCGCATGCGCCACTCTGCCACCCGAGCTTTGTTCGAGCGGCAGGACGTTATCATCGTGGCGTCGGTGTCGTGTATCTATGGTATGGGCGCGCCTGAAACCTATGCCTCGATGACCATGATGCTCGAGGTTGGGGCCGACATCCCGCAGAAGGAGATCCTGCGCCGCTTTGTGGAGCTTCAATACAAGCGCAACGACGTGGGCTTTCAGCGTGGCATGTTCCGGGTGCGCGGTGACTCCATCGAAGTATTTCCTGCCCACCTCGAAGATCGCGCTTGGCGGTTGTCGCTGTTTGGCGACGAGATTGAGGGGATTTGGGAGTTTGACCCGCTGACCGGAGAAAAGACCGCAGAGCTGGAGAAAGTCCGCCTCTACGCCAATTCCCACCACGTCACGCCAAAGCCAACGATCATGCAGGCGATCCAGAAGATTAAGCGCGAACTTGGTTTGCGGTTGGAGGAGCTGGAGGGCGAGGGCAAGTTGCTCGAAGCACAGCGGTTGCAGCAGCGCTGTACCTTCGACCTTGAAATGATGGAAGCCACCGGAGTGTGCGCCGGAATTGAGAATTACAGCCGCTATCTAACCGGCCGCGCGCCGGGTGAGCCGCCGCCGACCCTGTTCGAGTATCTGCCTGAAAACGCTCTGCTGATGGTCGATGAGAGCCACGTCTCCGTGCCGCAGATTGGCGCCATGTTCAAAGGCGACCGCGCGCGAAAGGTGACGCTCAGCGATTACGGTTTTCGCTTGCCGTCGTGTCAGGATAACCGGCCACTCAAGTTCGAGGAATGGGACGCCATGCGTCCGCAAACCGTCTACGTTTCTGCCACGCCCAACACTTGGGAGCTGGAACGCGCGGGCGGTGTGTTTGCTGAGCAAGTGATCCGTCCCACCGGCCTGCTCGACCCACCCTGCATCATTCGTCCAACCGAGAACCAGGTCGACGACCTGATTGCCGAGTGTCAGGACACGGTGACGGCGGGCTATCGCGTACTGGTCACCACCCTAACCAAGCGTATGGCGGAAGACCTGACCGATTACCTCAACGAGGCGGGTCTGAAAGTCCGCTATATCCACGCTGATGTGGATACGTTGGAGCGGATCGAGATCATCCGTGATCTGCGTTTGGGCGTCTATGACGTGCTGGTAGGCATCAACCTTCTGCGAGAGGGCTTGGACATCCCTGAATGTGCACTCGTCGGCATCCTGGATGCGGATAAGGAGGGTTATCTGCGCTCGACCACCGCGCTGATCCAGACCATCGGACGCGCCGCGCGTAACGTCGATGGACGGGTTATTCTCTACGCTGACAAAATCACCAAATCCATGAAGTCGGCCCTGGAAGAAACCGACCGCCGCCGCGACAAACAGACGGCCTACAATAAAGAACACGGCATTACGCCCGCGACGATCAAGAAGCAGATCGGCCAAATTATTGAGTCGGTCTACGAAAAAGACCGCGTCACCATTGGCACGGGCGATGAAGACATCATCACCACCGGCGGTAAGGACCTCAAGGAGGTCATGGCCGACATTGAAACCCGGATGAAGGACGCGGCAGCCAATCTGGAGTTTGAAGAGGCTGCGCGTTTGCGCGATGAGCTGAAGCGGCTCGAAGCCGCTGATTTGGGGCTGGGCGGGGCTGTTTCGGTCAAAGCGGCAACAGCCGAAAAAGCTGGCAAGGCTGAGGGCAAGACCGCCGGTCGTAACCGCGCAAGGCGAACGGCGGAAAAGGACCTCACCAAGACAAAAGGGGTCGTGCTGGACCCCCTTTCTAAAGTCGCAGGCCCTCGAAAGTCACCGCGACGACGCTCTTAACGCGAGGCTCAAGCTGGTAGGTCAGAGCAGCTCTGGCCAGCCCAGCTTGTCGTTCTTGTTTCGGTCAAGAAAGACGAAGGTTTCTTCCAGCCGCGCTGTCAGTTCTTCCAGCGTTAGCCCTTCCTTCGGGAAACCGCGCCCCAGGAGCTTGATCCGCAGCAACAGCGTCGGTGCCTCTGCGCGCGTGACCACGTTGTCGTAATCTGCGTCGAAGGCGGCATGCATGATGGTGAAATAGGCGAGCATTTCTTGGCGCGTCAGGGCGCCATCATTGCCGCGGTCCATTTTGGCAAAGTGGCCGAGGAAAGAGCGCTTTTCGTACTGGAACCGCAGCCGGGCCTTCTCTTCGGGTGTCATGTTTCGGACCCGCTCAAGCCCACTTTTGTCATCTTCAAGCTGAACCAGCAGGATGTCCATTTCTTCGTCATTCAGCGCGAGTATGTCCGCCTCAAGTCCCGTTTCCGGTGCGCCGACCTGAGGTTCATTGGGGATGTCATCTGGGATGGTGGTGGACATCAAGCTATCCAATACGCCGCTGACACCTGACGTCGGGTTTTCGGCGGCTTGGGGTTCCGGGGTCAGGGTGGTGCTCTTTTGTGACGTGTTCAGCAGCGCTAACCCCGCCCGCGCATCCTCGATGGATGTCTCGGGCTGAAAGGCCACAGCCGTTACGGAGGGTGCGATGGCGTCAAAAGAGAGGCTGGGCGCAAGAACGATTTCCGAGTTCGGCACCAGCAGCGGTGTGTCTTGCAAATCTGGCTCGGGGGTGACGTCGCGCTCGGGTTTGACCAGGGCGGCAGACGCGATGGCCTCATCGGTTGGCTCTACCAACACCGCTGTGTTCTGCGTGGAAATCTTGACGTCTTCTACGATGTCCGCGCTGTCGAGCTGCGGTCGCAGGGCGGGGATAGGCAGGGTGTCGAGCCGTGCGGCGAGTTTAATCGGCGCCGAGGGGCTAGAAGTCGCCTCAAGCGGCATATCTTCGCGGTCAATCAGTGGTCCTGATATCGCCACCAGACGACCGTTGCGGTCGTAGGTCTCGCTACCGGCAGCGGAAGCGCCCAACAACAGACCGTGATAATCCTGTCCCGACGCGCCACTGTTGAAGCCGGGAAAAGGCTCTATACTATGGCCGCATGCCGTCAATCCGAGTGTGAGCACAGCCGAGAGCAGACCAATGCGAAGAGAGATCATTATTGGGTTATCCGTATGTTCAAGCCGCGAGCGTAGCTCTAAAGCACACTCTTTTTTTTCGGGTTTCTCATAAACCTGTGAGAAAGTAAAGTTATCAGATACTTGTAAACTCTAGCTGAAGTGAAATGTGATCAATTTGTGGCTTTTCCCGCTTCCGGCTTCTCCAGTCGGAACCTTAAGAAACGGCTCTGTCTCCCTGCGCCCATTCGAGAAATTCGATGTGAATACGATTCAGAGGCAAGGCAGTGATCCGTCCGTTGCGCACTGGATGATCAGCTTTCCGGTTCCGTGGCCGCGCTGGCTGGCTCGGCATCGGATCATGCAAGCGCGCCAGGTCATGGCCCGGAACGAGGGTTTTCACTTCGCCATCATTGCCGAAGATTTGCCCCAGCGCCCCATGGTGGGGGCGTGCTCTGCGGCTTTTATAGGGGATCCGTCCCGGCCGCCGGAGTTGGCATACTGGATTGCGCCAGAATTTCAGCGTCGCGGGTTTGCCCAGCAAGCCCTTAAAGGACTGTTGGCGTTCATGTTTGAGCGGGACGAAGACCTGCGCGCGATTGAGGCTGCCGTAATCCAAGGGAACGACGCCTCGACTCAGCTGTTGCTCAGTTTGGGATTTCGCTATCACGAGGATGAACACGCCTCCGCGCCGCTCAGCTGGAACCTGCCCAGGGGTGAACAAGTGCTGCTGCACCGCTATCGACTGTGGCGTACGGATTGGCTCCGCAGCGATTGGGCCCATATCTCCTTTAAACAGACACAGAACTAGACTGGTTACCTCATGACTGATTTCGAAGCCCTAACCGATGCCGAGTGGAAAGAACGCCTGAGCCAGGAGCAATTTCAGGTTGCCCGCAAGCACGGAACCGAACGCGCCTTTACCTCTCCCCTGAATGACGTCAAAGGACCGGGCACGTTTAGCTGTGTGGGTTGCGGCCAACCGCTGTTCGATGCGGCTGACAAGTTCGAGTCCGGCTCGGGCTGGCCGTCTTTCACCCGTCCCCTTGATGAAGGTGTCGTTGGCGAGAAGGTTGACCGAAGCTTTTTCATGAAGCGCGTGGAGATCCATTGTTCCCGCTGCAAGTCACACCTAGGTCACGTCTTTCCAGACGGACCTGCGCCCACCGGTCTGCGCTATTGCATGAACGGAGTGGTCATGGATTTTGAGCCAGAGGGCGATTGATCACGTCGCTGCGCAAACGCGTCTGTCAGGCCAAACGTGCGCCGTTGGGAACTGGCTTGTCTGGCGACACCAGCACCACGTTGTCGTCGTCGTCATGCAGTCCAAGGGTCAGAAATTCACTCATGAATGGCCCGATTTGTTTGGTGGGGAAATTGACCACAGCGATGATCTGCCGCCCGACCAGGTCTTCGGGCTGATAGTGTTGGGTAATTTGCGCGCTGGATTTGCGCTCGCCGATTTCGCCACCAAAATCGACCCAGAGCTTGATCGCCGGGCGGCGGGCCTCTGGAAAGGGTTCTGAGCGGACGACTGTTCCAACACGAATTTCAACATTCAGGAAATCATCGAAGCTGATCAGGGCCATGACAGGGTCACCTATTACCTTTGGTTTGCAGTGGTATCGGTCTAAAACCATTGAGCACGAAAAAGCGAGGATTAAGCGCGTGGAATTTCTGACGTGGGGCTTGGCGGCTCTAGGTGGTTATGTATTGGGGTCGGTGCCTTTTGGGTTGGTTTTGACGCGTCTAGCGGGTTACGGCGACATCCGAAACGTCGGTTCGGGCAACATTGGTGCAACCAATGTCTTGCGCACAGGTAACAAGCCACTGGCGCTGGCCGTGCTGATCCTTGATGCGGGCAAGGGCGCCATGGCGGCGGCGGTTGCGTGGTGGCTGCTGGGCTGGGAATTCGGTGTTGCGGCCGGTGTTGCAGCCTTTTTGGGGCACCTTTACCCGGTTTGGTTGGGGTTCAAGGGTGGTAAGGGCGTGGCCACCGGCCTGGGCACGTTCCTTGCCGTTTCGTGGCCGATATTCATCGGCATGGCGCTGGCCTGGCTGGCTGGCGCACTGCTGTTTCGCCGCTCGTCAATGGGGGCGCTGGCCGCCTTTGGCGTCTTGCCGCTGCTGACCGGCATTTTCAATGAGCGCGCGGAAGCTGCCAGTTTGCCGCTGCCGTACTGGTTCATCATCCTCGGCTTCGCACTCGCGGCGATAGTGTTCTACAAGCACCGCGCGAACATCGCCCGGATCATCGACGGCACCGAGCCCAAAATCAGCTTGGGCGGCGGGAAGAAAGGCGACTAAGCCTTCCCGGAAAGCTCCGCATTCCGGCGCTCGCCGCGTGCCATAGCTTCGGGGAACAGGTCTGGCAGTCCACGTTCGGGGGCCATCAGTACGTCCAAAGCGGCCTGCGTGACGCCACCGGGGCTGGTCACGCGCCGCCGCAACTCTGCAGCGTCGATCTCGGGCTGCTGATCAGCCAGCAGCGCGGCACCGTAGACGGTCTGCCTGGCGGCCAACTTGGCGTCATCGGGGTTGAGACCGGTTTTCTCCGCTGCCGCTGCGATGCATTCGATCAGCAGAAACACGTAAGCGGGCCCACTGCCCGTTACACCCACCAGAGCATCAATCTGTGCTTCCTGGCGCACCCAGATGCATTCACCCACGGCGCTGAGCATCACTTCGCCCAAGGTCGCCAAATCGTCGCCTACCGCTGCATTCTTGAACAGCAAACTCATCCCTGCACCAACCGCAGATGGCGTGTTGGGCATGACGCGGATCAGCGGGGTAGAGGGGCCGAACCAGCCCTGATAGGAGTCCATGCCAACGCCGGCAGCAATGGAAATTACCGCTGCGTTAGAACGGTTGACCATGTCCACGTAACCGGCAGCCACGTCTGCCATGACCTGTGGCTTAACAGCCAGCATCACCATGGCGGGCGAGAGCGTCGAGCCGAGGTCTGCCACATTCGCGTAGCAGGCTACCCCCTCGGGCGCTGAACCGGCATTGGCCATGACGGGGTCTACGATGATTACCGCATCGCGCGACAGGCCGGACCGCAGCCAACCATTCAGCAGTGCGCCGCCCATATTGCCGCAACCGGCGAGGACCAGAGGATTTTCGGGGCTAAAAGCAGATAAATCAGTCATGGCTAAGGACATGCCAGACGAACGGCGGCGGGAAAAGGCCTAAGCTTCGCCTTGGGTCTCCAACAGCGACGCCGCCAGTGCGTCCTGCGGGTCGCGTCCCCCCCAGATGACAAACTGGAAGGCTGGGTAAAAGCGGTCGCATTCACCCACAGCTACATCGACCAGATCTTCGATCTGCTCGTGGCTGACCCCACCAATGCCGCGCAGAAGCAGCGTATGCCGGAACATCAGAGAGGATTCTTCACGAGAAAGCTCAAAATGACCGACCCAGAGGCGGGAATTCACTTCTGCGAGCAGGGTGTTGATTTCCTGATTGAGCCGCGCAGGTGCTCGCATTTCGAGCATGCATGTGGTGTGCAAGGCCTGAACGTCGCCCTGCCAGAAGCAGTGGAGTTGGTAGGTGGCCCATTGGCCGGGACAGGCGATGACGAGCTCAGCTTCACTGGGGCGCGCGATCGACCAGTCGCTTTCACCCGAGAGCATGTCCTCGAGTGCATCGATTGGATTCAGGATCTCTTCGCGCGCAAAATCCATGCGTGAAAACGCCATCGATTTAGCTCCCCAACCTCTGTCTTTTATCATTAGCCCGAAGGCTGTTACCCACATCTGTGGATAAAGCGAACGATCTCACGCCCATGTCATCCACTGAAGCAGGTGGCTTCCGCACCCACATTATGCGTCTCTAAGTTCCACTTGTATCTCAAATCGTCGAGTCGAAGTCTAGACCGGACGATCAAATAATTGCGCACAGGTTCTGTGGAGTGTTCCGAAAAAACTGAACGATTTCAAAATGTGCTTGGGGATAAATGCAAAAAACACCACGAAAACAGGCGGGACAAATTGCCTTAGGTCAGCAACTATTTTTTTGCCAGTTTGGCTTCGAGTTCGTCCAGCCGCTTTTTCAGCGCGTCGTTCTCTTCGCGGGCTGTTCGCGCCATTTCGCGGACCACCTCGAACTCCTCTCTGGGCACAACATCCATGTCGGCCAGAACGGATTCCATACGCTGCTTGATCAGCGTTTCAACTTCTCCCCGCGCGCCGGCAAACGTGCCTGCTGCGCCGTTTGCGAGGCGGGCGAGGTCGTCGAAAAAGCGGTATTGCGTCTGCATGGCAAGGTATCCCTTTTAAAAGCGCCGGTATGCTAGTCCCTCTATATATAACACGATGCCTTCCGCTCGCCACAGGCTCGACATAGAACAGTGCCAACGCGCATTTCAGCCCTGAGAGAAATCCATGGAATTTATGTCTGGCTGGGCTTTGCCTCTATTGGCCGAGATCCCCTTCCCTCAAATCGACCCGGTTCTGGTCAGCATCGGTCCGGTGCCCATTCGCTGGTATTCGTTGGCCTACATCGCGGGTCTGATCCTGGGTTACCTCTGGGTCCGTGCCAACTTGCAGCGGACCCAAACGGTGCAGGCTAGGGCCATGGATGATCTGTTTTTATGGATCATCATCGGCGTGGTTGCGGGTGGGCGGATCGGTTCGGTGCTGTTCTATGGTTTCCAGCAGGACCCGGTGCGTTATTTGAGTGACCCGATGGCCTGGCTTTCCGTCTGGGACGGTGGGATGTCGTTCCATGGTGGATTCCTGGGTGTTTTATTGGCGGTGATCATCTGGTCGCGGTTCAATCGCGGCACGCGTTTCTGGGAAGTCACGGACATGCTCGCCATTTCTGCGCCCATCGGCCTTTTCTTTGGGCGCATTGCCAACTTCATCAACGGCGAGCTCTATGGCCGTCCCACGGACCTGCCCTGGGCCATGCGGTTTCCCACCTATGGACCCACGGGCCTACGCGATCAGTGGACCGAACCGCGCCATCCAAGCCAGCTTTACGAGAGTTTCCTCGAAGGCCTGGTGCTGCTGGTCTTGCTCAACCTCGCTTGGCGCAACCGCGTGATCCGCGCGAACGCCGGTATGGTAACCGGCGGGTTCATTGCCGGTTATGGCTTCTTCCGCTTCATGGTCGAATTTGTCCGAAAGCCGGATAACGGCATCGAAGCTGGTTTCTTCAAGTTTGCCGGTCTGGGTGGCTTTACCACGGGGCAGGAATTATCGTTTCCCATGATCATTATCGGCATTGCCATCATCCTGTGGCGCCGAAACGCGGACCCTGTGAAAGCCCCATGACGCCCTCTTCTACTCCTCTGACCGCGCTGCTGACGGCGCAAATCCGGGCTACCGGTCCACTGACCGTAGCAGAGTTCATGACCCTTGCCCTGCAACACCCAGAGCACGGTTACTATCGCCGTCAGGAAGCGGTTGGGGCGGCAGCGGATTTTGTGACAGCGCCTGAAATCAGTCAGGTTTTCGGCGAGTTGATTGGTCTTTGGCTGGTTCAGCGCTGGCTGGACCTCGGGCAGCCGGAGCGGTTCCTGCTGGTAGAGCTTGGCCCTGGAAAGGGTACGCTGATGGCCGACGCCCTGCGGGCTGCCAGTGCCTTGCCGGGGTTTCTGGCCGCTATGGACCTGGTGCTGATCGAAACCAACGAAACCCTGCGCGCGGCGCAGGCAGAGAAGCTGTCGGCCTATGCGCCGCGTTGGCTGGAAAGCGTGGGCGCGCTGGAGGCTGACGCGCCCCTGCTCGTGATCGGCAATGAGTTCCTCGACGTGTTGCCCGCAGCACAGTTTGCCGTCGCCAAGGGCGCGTGGTTTGAACGCTTGGTATCCCTGAACGAGGCCGGGGAACTGAGTTTCGTACTGGCGCAGCCCAAGACCCCAGTTTTGCCGCTTCTGCCCAAGGCCGAAGAGGGTCAGTTCTTTGAAATCATGCCATCGCTGCCCGGGTTCCTCAAAGACCTCAGCATGCTGCTCAAGGCACATTCGGGTTCGGCGCTGTTTATCGACTATGCCCACGACAAAGCGGGGTCAGCGTGGAGCCTGCAAGCGGTTCAGAGGCATGAAAAGGTAGAGCCGCTGGATGCGGTGGGGGAGGCCGATCTGACAACCCTGGTGGATTTCGAGGCGGCTGGAACTTTCGCCCGCGAGGCTGGCCTGACAGCACCACCCATGGTGACACAGCGTGACTTCCTGCTGGTTTTGGGTGCGTGGCAGCGGTTTGAAATGCTGGCCGAAAGCGCACCGGATGATGCCGCAGCGTTGCTCCAATCGCTGCAACGGTTGGTTGGAAAGGACAAGATGGGTCACCGGTTCAAGGCCTGGACCTGTCACTACCCGCCCACACTGCCTGCGCCTGCGGGCTTCCCAGCCGCGGAAGGCGCTGAGAGATGAGCCGCACTACCGCGCCACGGCCCCCGTTTCTGACCGCTCCGTTGTTGCGCATGCCGGGGTTGGCGCATGGCTTCTTTACGCGGCAAGGCGGCGTAAGCTGGGGGCGGGATGACTTGAACTGCGGTCTGGGGGCCGATGATGCGCCAGAGCATGTGCGCGAAAACCGCGACCGGGTGCGCCGCGCTCTGAGCGCTGAGCGACTGGTATCGCTGTTTCAGGTGCATTCATCGGACGTTGTTACATTGACCGCAGTGCCAGACTGGGACCGGGGCCCTAAAGCCGACGCCATGGTCACCAACGTGCCCGGCCTGGCTCTGGGCGTGCTGGCGGCGGATTGCGGGGCGGTTTTGGCCGTAGACGCTGCCGCAGGGGTGATCGGCAGCGCCCATTCAGGATGGAAAGGCACGGCTCAGAACATCCTGCGCGCCACCCTTACTGCGATGGAAGCCCTGGGCGCACAGCGGGAGCGCACTGTCGTGGCGCTGGGCCCCATGATCCGGCAGGAAAGCTACGAAGTTGGCCCCGATTTCCCCGGTTTGTTCAACCACGCCGTGGAGGACCATCGACGCTACTTCACGCCGGCTGCCAAGCCGGGCCATTTCATGGGCGATATTGCTGGAATAATTGCTGCGCAGGCACTCGCTGAAGGCGTGGCGCGGTTTGAGGACATCGGCGGCGACACCTATGCTGACGAACAGCGCTTTTTCTCCGCCCGGCGAGGTTCGCATCGCGGTGAACCAGACTACGGCAGACTGATTTCCGGCATTGCGCTGCTGCCTCCGGACTGATCCTCGCAAAGACCCGTCGTGCGTTCGGCGGCAGTACCAGCGGTTGCAGGAATTGCATGACCGTATCTTAGCAATGGCTCGTCGCCTGCGTTGACCTTGAGACTGAGTCTGAGCTACACCAGCGTCACTGATCACTTTCTTGGTGCCAGATGTCGTCGCGCGCTTGCGGCGAGCATTCTCGGAGCCGGAGCACACATCATGCGTATCCTGAGCTGTAACGCCAACCGTCCGTTGGCCGAAGCCATTTCGCACTATCTTGATGTCCGTTTGACACAGGCTGAAGTGCGTCGTTTCAACGACAAAGAAATCTACGTTGAGATCCAGGAGAACGTCCGCGGTGAGGATGTCTTTTTGATCCAGCCGACCAGCTACCCGGCAAACGACCATTTGATGGAGTTGCTGGTAGCGATTGACGCACTGCGTCGTGGGTCTGCGGGACGGATTACTGCCGTGATCCCCTATTACGGCTACGCTCGCCAGGACCGCAAAAGCTCCCCCCGTTCACCGATTTCGGCGCGTCTGGTCGCAAACCTGATTGAAACCGCTGGCGCGGACCGTGTTCTGACCATGGACCTGCACGCTGGCCAAATTCAGGGCTTTTTTGACATTCCGACAGACAACCTGTTCGCGGCACCGATGTTCGCGCAGGAAATCCGTCGCCTGCACCGCGACGACTGCTCCAACGTCATGATCGTCTCTCCCGACGTCGGTGGCGTTGTGCGCGCGCGCGCTGTGGCCAAGGCGATCGAGGTTGATCTGGCCATCATCGACAAGCGGCGGCCCAAAGCGGGTGTGGCTGAAGTCATGAACGTGATTGGTGAAGTTGACGGCAAGCACTGCGTGCTGATCGACGATATCGTGGATACTGCCGGGACACTATGTAAAGCCGCAGATGCCCTGGTAAAGAACGGCGCGGTATCCGTTTCTGCCTTTGCAACCCACGGCGTGCTATCCGGCCCAGCGGTTGCCAACATTGACGCTTCGACCATCAGTGAGGTGGTCGTGACGGACTCCATCCAGCCTTCCGACGCGGTTGTGGCCTGTGAAAAAATTCGCGCCATGACCACGGCAGAACTGCTGGGTGAAGCCATCCGCCGCGTTTCGAACGAAGAGTCGGTTTCGACCCTCTTCAATATCTAAGCCAGCCGCGCACCTGCCCGCGACTGGCGCTCCCCTCGTTTTATTCTGAATTCCGTCTTTGAAGGAGAATCCATCATGGAAATTACAATGACCATCCCTGCCAAGGCCAAAACCGGCGCCGGCAAAGCCGCTGCGAAAGCAGCCCGCTATGAAGGTTTGGTTCCTGCTGTCGTTTACGGCGGTGGCGCGGACCCTCAAATGGTGGCTATCGACCCTCGCCCGCTTTGGAAAGGCCTGAACGAGCGTGGTTTCTTAGCCAAGGTCATGGCGTTGGAAGTTGAGGGCAAGACCATCCATGTCCTGCCTCGCGACATCCAGTTTGACCGCGTGACCGATCAGCCGATCCATGTTGACTTCATGCGCGTTGACGCCAGCACGGTGGTCAAGGTGAAGATTCCAGTTGATTTCGTGAATGAGACGGACTCCCCCGGCCTGAAGCGCGGTGCGGTTCTGAACGTTGTGCGTCACTCTGTTGAAGTCCGCTGCAAGGCTGGTGAAATCCCAACCAAGTTCGACGCTGACCTCGCCGGCTTGCAGATCAACGATGCCGTAAAGTACTCGATGGTGCAGGT
>Ga0115564_10002350_pt1 | contig 16555 bp, 11 predicted proteins | sample COGITO_mtgs_1105_7_FD_88680 | JGI IMG/M metagenome (GOLD analysis project Ga0115564, IMG submission 88680) | Pelagic marine microbial communities from North Sea - COGITO_mtgs_110523 | ecosystem: Environmental > Aquatic > Marine > Epipelagic | place: Germany:Helgoland, sampling site Kabeltonne...
GAGTCGATCCGTGACTTTGCACGGGCTTCCATGCGTTACGGCCTCAACCGTGGCTACCCGGTCTACTTGTCGACAAAGAATACGATTCTTAAGGCCTATGACGGTCAGTTCAAAGACATTTTCGCGCAAGTTTTTGAAACTGAGTTCAAGGACGAATTTGAGGCAGCCGGTATTACCTATGAACACCGTCTGATTGACGACATGGTGGCTGCCGCAATGAAATGGGAGGGTGGCTACGTCTGGGCGTGTAAGAACTACGACGGTGACGTCCAGTCCGACACGGTTGCTCAAGGTTTTGGTTCACTAGGCCTGATGACCAGCGTCCTGATGACCCCGGACGGCAAAACAGTTGAAGCGGAGGCAGCTCACGGAACAGTGACCCGTCATTACCGGCAACACCAGAAGGGCAAGCCGACCTCCACTAACCCAATCGCGTCGATTTTCGCGTGGACCCGTGGCCTTGAGCACCGAGGTGTTCTCGACAGCACCCCGGAAGTCAGCGAATTCGCCCGCACCCTCGAGCGGGTCTGTATTGAAACCGTTGAAGCCGGAGACATGACCAAGGACTTGGCGATGCTGGTCAGCCCCGAGCAAAAGTGGCTTACCACCCAAGATTTCCTGGGCGCAATTGATGCGCGCTTTCAGGGAGCGATGAAATAAGCAGACTCAAAGTAGGCAGGCGCAAAGTAGGCCAGGACCCACCACACTCCTGGCCCTGGCTCAACCAGTGGCACTTCAACCTATTGTTAGGTGCGTGAGCGAGATCTGGGTAAACCTTGGGGTTGTCTTACTATTTGTGCTCTTTGGTGGATTTTTCTCAGCGGCGGAGTTGGCTCTTGTCTCAGTGCGTGAAAGCCAGGTCGCGCGTTTGGCTGAAAATTCGAAACGAGGGCGCACTCTTGCTGGCTTGACCAAGGACCCGAATCGTTTCTTGGCGACAGTTCAGGTGGGGGTGACTCTTGCTGGCTTCATATCCGCGGGTTTCGGCGCGGCGACAATTGCCCCGGAGATCGCTGTTCCATTAGAAAACATTGGGCTAAGCGCTGCCGCAGCCAACACCGTTGCCTTTATCGGGATCACGGTGATCATCGCCTACATTTCCCTCGTGCTTGGCGAATTGGTACCCAAGCGAATTGCCTTACAACGGGTCGAACAGGTTGCACTCTTTGTTGCAGGTCCGATCGAGTTCACTTCCAAAATCACGAGGCCCTTTATCGCGGCCTTGAGCGGATCAACAAATGTGATCGTTCGGTTATTCGGGATTGATCCTAAAGCAGTTAAAGAGCAGATGAGTGGCGAGGAACTTCGAGACCTGGTCGCAGCGCATGAGGATCTTAGTGTTGAAGAACGAGAGATGATTGATGATATTTTCGCCGCCGGGGAGCGCGAATTGCGCGAAGTCATGATGCCGCGCACCGAAGTCTCATTCCTCGATGCATCATTTTCGGTCTCCAAAGCAATTCGATTGATTTCAGACCAACCACATTCCCGCTATCCGGTGATTCGCGGTTCAGCAGATGAAGTGATTGGCTTCGTGCATATTCGGGACTTACTTGACCCAGATCTTGAAGACCCAAGTATTCAGGTCGGAAAACTCGCCCGTGAAGTGTTGACCTTTCCGGCCAGTAAAGAAGTGCTCGCCACCCTTAATGAAATGCGGCGACTTCGCGCCCATGTAGCCATGGTCCAGGATGAATACGGCGGTACGGCGGGTCTGGTAACCATGGAGGATCTAGTCGAAGAACTAATCGGAGACATTAAAGACGAGTACGACGTTGAAGCTCCCACGCGCGAGCTCAGTCCGATCGGCGAAGTTACCGTGGACGGGCTGCTCAATCGCGACGACTTCGAAGACCAAACTTCCATTGAGCTTCCCGAGGGTCCATTTGAAACAATCGCGGGTTTTATCGTTTCTCAATTGGGGCAGTTACCTCAGGTTGGTGACACAGTCGATTTAGGAAGCCATGAATGTGAAGTTATCGAACTTGACGGCCGTCGGGTCGCCAGGGTGCGGGTGGTGGCCCACGAAATAATTGGTGAGGAACAATACGACCGTGACGTCTAGTAGCCAAAAGCCGAGGATTTTTTCTGGCATCCAGCCAACCGCGGACTCGTTCCATATCGGCAACCTCCTGGGCGCCTTACGTGAATGGGTGAAGTTACAAGAGACCCATGATTCTTTCTTCTGCGTGGTGGATCAGCACGCAATCACAATCGATCAAGATCCTGAGATTCTGCGCAAGCGCACTCTCGTGTCGTTCGCCCAGCTGCTCGCTGTCGGCCTTGACCCAAAAAAATGCACGGTGTTTGCACAAAGTCAGGTCGCGGCCCACAGCCAGCTGTCCTGGGTGCTTCAGTGCCAAACAGGCTTTGGCGAAGCGAGCCGCATGACCCAATTTAAAGACAAAAGCTCAAAGGCGGGCAATGATCGTTCAACGGTTGGCCTATTCACTTACCCAATTTTGCAGGCGGCCGATATTTTGCTGTACCAGGCAAATGGAGTACCCGTGGGTGAAGATCAGCGACAGCACCTTGAATTAACTCGTGACTTGGCACAAAGGTTTAATTCTAAATTTGGAGAGACTTTCGTTGTGCCCGAAGTGTTAGTGGTCAAAGAAACTAGTCGGATTGTTGACTTGCAGGACCCGAGTGCGAAAATGAGCAAATCCAGCCCGAGTGGTTGTGTGTTTCTCCTTGATGAAAACAAAACAGCGGAAAAGAAGATTAAGAGTGCAGTAACCGACTCTGACGCAGTGGTCCGCTTTGACGAGTTAAATAAGCCGGGAGTCTCGAATCTGTTGGCATTACAAAAAGCGATTAACAATACGTCAATAGAATCACTCGAGTCCGAATATTCCGGTCGTGGATACGGGGATTTGAAAAAGGAAACTTTTGAAGTCGTTCTTTCAGTTATCGAGCCAATTCGAACTCGAGTCAATCAACTACTCACTGATCCTGCAGAGCTCGAATCCCTCATGAACAAGGGAGCCCAAAAAGCTCGAGATGCTGCAGAGCCGACGTTGAATTTGGTCTATGACCGAATTGGGTTTCCGGCTAACCCTCAAGGCTAATTTTGCCTTTAGGGGTTGAACTTAAGCGGTTCTTACGTTGGGTGAAAGCAGACCGGATTCCATAAAGAGCAAAAGCGATTATGGCCGAAAACAGCAGCATCCAACCGATTGCTAACCCGTCAAGGCTCGTCCCTGCAGTGGCTGTTTGTATCTCTTTGATGGAAAGCCCTCGAGCAATGATGGGATCTGTGATCTTTTCCCGAGTAGGGGATGCTGCGCTTCGCACAGGGAGCGTGTTTTGTCCCAGAACTCCCACCGCAGTGACGCTGTCACCATTTGCAAAGGCCCAACTCAACAGTTTCTCAGCGGCGTCAGCGCTCGCTTCTTTAATGCCCATGAGTGAAACAATGTAGGTGGTGCCTTTTCGTTCGGCTGCACCAATAAAAGTGCGTCCCGCATTGGTGGTAAAGCCTGTTTTTAGCCCGATTGTGCCGGTGAAGTTGGTGAGCAGCATCCGGTTTGTGTTGTACACGGTTTTGGATTTTTTCTTATTGGAAAACTTATATTTTTTTTTACCCACCACATCACGCAGGTAAGGCAGAGCCAGGGCGGATCGACCAATTGTGGCTAGGTCGTAGGCGCTGGAAACCTGGCCTGGGGAATCGAGTCCACTGGGGTTATTGGCAACGGTGTCAAAGGCACCGAGTGAATCAGCAATCTGGTTCATCTGGTTCAGGGTAGATTTTAGACTCCCGGTCCCTTGGGCTAGAGCTATTGCGGCGTCATTTGCACTGGGCAGTAGCAACGCATGGAAGAGGTCGTTGGCGCTGTAAGTGCGGCCGCGTACCAGTCCAACTTTGCTGCCGTAGGTGTTTACCGCGCGCTTTTTGGCCTTAATGGGAGTTGTCGGATCTAATTGCGGCATCACAGTAAGTGCGGTCAAAATTTTTAATGTGCTCGCGGGTGCTCGCAATATATGAGGACCCTTTGCTGCCAGAATTTCACCGGTATCAGCATTGGCCACCACCCAGGTTTTAGCCCGGACAACGGGAAGTGGATCAGAGTCCACACCGAGAGACACAATTTTACCTTTGCCGGTCAGCAGGTCACCGCCCACCGTGGCCTCTCCCGGTGCGGCGTAAGCGGGGGTTAGGCCCAGGGTCAGGCACGCTGCGAGCGCGCCCACCGATACTGCGCTGAGATTTCGGCGGTACTTGTAACGCATAATTGTTCCAGTCTAACCCCAAAGTCACAGATAGTCACCAAGACACTTGGGCGAGTACAGTACGCCAGTACTGGTCTGGTCACAGGTTACGCAACAAGGGGCGATGACCACTAGATTCTGCATGTACCCTCTACCGGAAAGGTATCCAATGTCCGTGACATCAATATCGCAAGAATTGCCCGCTAGCACGCCAACCCGCCTGCTCATTGGGGGGGAATGGATCGCTACGAGGGCAGGGCTCGATGTGATCAACCCAGCTTCTTACGGAACTTTGGCCACAATCGGCGATGCTGGGGTAGCTGAAGGGATCCAGGCGGTTGACGCAGCCCATGAAGCATTTCAGACCTGGTCCTTGACGCCCGCTCGAGTTCGCGCTGAAATTCTCCGTAACGCCTTTAGCATTATGACCGCAGAAATTGATGACTGCGCCAGACTTATTGCCCTCGAGAATGGCAAAGCGTGGCGTGATGCCATGGGGGAGGCGCTCTACGCCGCAGAATTTTTCCGTTGGTTCTCGGAAGAAGCACCCCGAGTTGAGGGTGGTTTCCGTTATGCCCCCAACCGCGACAAAACGATTATTACCGATTACCGCCCGATGGGTGTTGCCTACATGGTCACCCCGTGGAATTTTCCGGCGGCCATGATTACCCGTAAGTTGGGACCGGCGTTGGCTGCAGGTTGCACGGCGGTGATCAAGCCTCCGGGTGAGACCCCCTTGACGGCTCTTTGGATTGGTGAAATTCTCGAACGGGCAGGAGCGCCGGCCGGGGTGGTCAATATTGTGACAACCTCACAATCGGGTGAAGTGTCGAGTGCGATTCTGGCTGACCCACGGGTTGCCACCTTGTCATTTACCGGATCCACCTACGTGGGAAAGCTGTTGTTGAAGCAAACCGCAGAACGCGTTTTGCCGAGTTCAATGGAGTTGGGTGGTAACGCCCCGTTCATCGTGCTGGAAGGGTCCGATGTTGATCGGGCAGTTGACGGCGCCATGGTCGCAAAAATGCGTAATGGTGGGTCTGCGTGCACGGCGGCAAATAGGTTCTACGTCCACGAGTCCATTAGCGGGGAATTCGCGGACAAGTTTGAAGCAGCATTGCGCGGACTTAAGATTGGACCGGGACTAGATGAAAGCAATGATCTCGGTGCCATGGTGAGTGATAAGGAGCGCGACAAAATTTTGGAACTGGTTGGCGAAGCAGAAAACGAAGGAGCTCAGGCCACCGAAGCCGGCACGGCTCCGACAACGGGCGCATTTCTTGCCCCTCGGATTGTGCGTGGGATTGAACACGGCTCGGTGCTCACCCGCAATGAAATATTTGGTCCAGTTGTCCCAGTTGTTTCGGTATCGAGTACGGATGAAGCAGTACGCATGGCCAATGACACCGAATACGGCCTGATGTCCTACGTGTTTGCGAAGGATAACGGTGAAGGAATCAAGATCGCCCGTCGAATGGAATCAGGCATGGTCGCGATCAATCGCGGAATCGCCTCAGACCCGGCCGCACCATTTGGTGGAATGAAGGAGTCCGGGCTTGGTCGCGAGGGTGGTTTTGCGGGCATTCACGAGTTCCTTGAAACCCAGTATTTTGCGGTTGACTTGTAGATTTTCTGTGACGGACGTCTCATGGGTTGAGGGTGCACGCGTGCGGGCACCCAACTACTCTGTGAAGCACACGGACTCGAAAGGATTTGCGCGTTGAGCACAGTTACGAGCAACGATCAGCAGGGAGATATCGCACCGGGCAAGCGGGCCGATATTAAGGCCCGCACGCTGCGTACAGACCGGTGGTGGATTCAGCCGGCCGTGATAGTCGGGGCCCTGATCGCCTTTATCATCTATTCAACTTGGCGGGCTTTTGAGAATGCCTATTACTACTCTGAGCCACTTATCTCGCCGTTCTACGCGCCCTGCTTAGCGTCGTCCTGTGTTGATGGGTCGTCATCGTTTACGCCGATTGGTTCATGGTGGATTCTGTCGCCGGCCCTGATTATCTTAATCTTTCCGCTGGGCTTCCGCATGACCTGCTACTACTACCGTAAGTCGTATTACCGCTCGTTTTGGCTCTCACCGCCGGCCTGCGCGGTGAGTGATTCGCACAAGCGCTACACCGGGGAAACTCGTGCACCGCTGATCTTGCAAAATAGCCATCGTTGGTTCTTCTTCGCTGGCCTCGTCTTCAACGTAATCCTCACCTACGATGCGCTCATTGCCTTCCGTAATAGTGAAGGCCAATGGGGTCATATGAGTGTCGGTACGGTGGTGCTGCTGGCCAACGCGACTTTTCTCTGGATGTATTCACTCTCGTGCCACACTGCCCGACATGTGGTGGGTGGACGCTTGAAGCATTTCTCGGCCCACCCGGTTCGGTATCGGGCCTGGACGTACATGTCGAAGCTAAATGCCAAGCATCCACGATACGCGTGGATTTCCCTCGTGGGCGTGGCAATGACCGACCTGTATGTGCGCCAGGTGGCATCGGGCTCAATTACTAACTTTTACTTCTTCTAAGACGCGAAGGGATCTTTCATGACGGACATCGAACACTTCAAGCACGACGTTGTCGTTATCGGCGCTGGTGGGGCCGGGCTGCGAGCCGCGATCGAATCACGCGAGCAGGGTAAGAACACAGCGGTCATCAGCAAGTCCCTGCTAGGTAAGGCCCATACGGTGATGGCTGAGGGGGGCATCGCAGCGTCGATGGGGAATGTCAATAGCAAAGACAATTGGCAGGTGCATTTTTGCGACACCATGCGTGGCGGGAAGTTTCTCAGCCACTACCGGATGGCGGAGTTGCATGCGAAAGAAGCACCAGCGCGAGTCTGGGAACTTGAGTCATGGGGGGCTCTTTTCGACCGAACGGCGGAAGGAAAGATTAGCCAGCGAAACTTCGGTGGGCACGAGTACCCGCGTTTGGCTCACGTCGGGGACCGTACCGGTCTAGAGTTAATTCGCACCTTGCAGCAAAAGATTGTAGGGCTGCAACAGGAAGACAAGAAGATCAGCGATGACTACGAGTCTCGTCTGAGGGTCTTTGCGGAGTGCACGATCACTGACATCCTGCTAGCAGGCGAGGGGGAAGATCGCCGGGTCGCCGGCGCATTCGGCTACCGGCGAGATTCCGGCAAGTTCGTGCTTTTCGAGGCTCCCACTGTCATCATTGCTACCGGTGGGATCGGTAGGTCATTTAAGGTTTCCAGCAACTCGTGGGAGTACACCGGCGATGGACACGCGCTCGCACTGCGATCGGGCGGGACGCTGGTGAACATGGAATTCATCCAGTTCCACCCCACCGGCATGGTGTGGCCGCCAAGTGTCAAGGGACTCCTTGTTACTGAATCTGTACGCGGCGATGGCGGGGTGCTGACCAATTCTGAGGGCCGCCGTTTCATGTTTGACTACATTCCCGATGTCTTTAAGGAGCAGTACGCCAAGACCGAGGAAGAGGCTGACGGCTGGTATACCGATCCTGAAAACAACAAACGTCCACCAGAGTTACTACCTCGCGACGAAGTTTCTCGGTCAATTATGGCTGAAGTTAAAGCTGGTCGCGGTTCCCCACACGGTGGGGTGTTCCTTGACGTGTCGAAGCGACTTCCCGCCGAAACAATCAAGGAAAAATTGCCTTCTATGTGGCATCAGTTTAAGGAACTCGCCGATGTTGATATCACTGAGGAGTCGATGGAAGTCGGTCCCACATGTCACTACGTTATGGGGGGAGTAGAAGTCGATTCGGACTCTGCTGCTGCTGTTGGAGTGCCGGGTTTGTTCTGCGCTGGAGAGGCAGCGGGTGGTTTGCACGGATCCAACCGATTGGGTGGGAACTCCTTGTCGGACTTACTCGTCTTCGGACGCCGAGCTGGCATGGGCGCTGTCGAGTATCTCAATAACCTTGATGATGTTGGGGCAATTCGTCCATCGGTGAGACAACAAGACGTGGACGCGGCAGTGGAAGCAGCATTAGCGCCCTTCAATCAGGTCGAGGGCGAAAACCCGTACACGGTTCAACAGGATCTACAAGATGTTATGGCTGATCTCGTCGGCATTATTCGGACGGGAGACGAGATGCGAAGCGCATTGGATCGCCTAGCGGAATTGCGGGTGCGTGTCGCAAACGTAGCCGTAATGGGTGGCCGAGAGTACAACCCGGGCTGGCATCTGGCCTTGGACCTGCACCACCAGATGTTGGTTTCTGAATGCGTGGCCAAATCTGCTTTGGCTCGCGAGGAGTCGCGTGGGGGTCACACCCGCAACGACTTCCAAGTCATGGATCCGAATTGGCGCATGGTCAACCTCATCTGCCGACTGGGCAAGGATCAGGTGGATATCATCAAGCAAGATCTGCCGTGGATGTCCGAGGAGCTCATCTCGCTTTTCGACGTAAGCGAGCTGAGCAAGTACATGACCGAAATCGAACTCAGCCAACTGCGAGTGCCGGAAGGGGCGGTGTAGTCATGGGATTAAAGCGTAATTTCCGCGTGTGGCGCGGCAATAGTGAGGGCGAGGGGGCTCTTAAGGACTATGAAGTGGATGTGCTCGAGGGCGAGGTTGTCCTTGACGTTATCTTCCGAATTCAGGCGACGCAGGCGACAGACCTTGCCGTGCGGTGGAATTGTAAGGCCGGGAAATGTGGTTCGTGCAGTGTCGAGATCAATGGGAAACCGACCCTGATGTGCATGACCCGGATGAACACTTTCGAGGAGAGCGAAACCATCACGGTCACACCGCTTAAGACCTTCCCTGTCACACGGGATTTGGTCACCGACGTCTCCTTTAACTACGCCAAGGCTCGCGAAGTCCCGGCGTTCACTCCCCCTGTTGGCTTGGAGCCCGGCGATTACCGCATGTCACAGCAAGATGTCTCGCGCAGCCAGGAGTTCCGCAAGTGCATTGAATGCTTCCTGTGCCAAGACACATGTCACGTAATTCGCGACCATGAGGAGAACAAGACGAACTTCGCTGGGCCGCGCGTCCTGATGCGCGTCGCCGAACTCGAGATGCACCCACTGGACTCCTTGGATCGCACCCGGATGGCGCAAGAAGAGTTGGGCTTGGGCTATTGCAATATCACGAAGTGTTGCACGGAATCATGTCCGGAGCACATAAAGATCACCGATAACGCGCTAATCCCGCTCAAGGAACGGGTGGTTGACGTTAAGTACGACCCCGTCAAGTGGCTTGGCAATAAGATTCGGGTGCGCAGCAGCACGGATTGATTCCGGGGTGTGAGGCCCCGCGTGGGGAAAAAGAGCCAGATAGTGCTCTACTTCAAGCGCGCGGGCATTCATGAGAAAAACTCTTTGTGGCAGGTGGCAACGTACCCGGGGAAGAAAATATTTTCCGCAGCCAGGGCACCCGTCCGTTCTGCTGTGACGTTGCGGGCGAAAAAGATCGCAGGCCGTAGACTCTGACCATGGCATCGGAGCGCGTGAGTGAGTCAGGGTTTGACATTAAACCGGTCTATAGCAGCGCAGACTTAGTAGATTTTGATGAGGGAAGCCAGCTAGCTGAGCCCGGAGCGTTTCCGTACACGCGCGGGGTATATCCCAGCATGTACACCGGCCGACCATGGACCATGCGGCAATACGCAGGGTTTGGAACGGCGGCTGAATCCAATGAGCGGTACCAGCAACTGCTCGCTGCCGGAACGACCGGTCTTTCTGTTGCTTTTGATTTACCGACTCAAATGGGAATGGACTCCGACAACGCGCTTTCCCACGGAGAGGTGGGCAAGGTCGGCGTTGCGATTGACTCGATGGAAGACATGCGCACCCTGTTCAAAGACATCCCCCTTGATCAGGTGTCAACATCTATGACGATTAATGCGCCCGCTGCGATTTTGTTGCTCATGTATCAATTAGTTGCAGAAGAAAATGGAATTGATGCAAGCGCACTCAATGGCACGATTCAAAACGATATTTTGAAGGAGTACATCGCTCGCGGGACATATATTTACCCGCCGCAAGAATCACTACGTTTGATCACCGACATTTTTTCCTACTGTAAAGCTGAGCTTCCCAGCTGGAACACGATTTCAATCTCCGGCTATCACATGGCTGAAGCTGGAGCTAACCCTGCGCAAGAAATTGCATTCACTCTTTCCAATGGGAAGGCCTACGTGAAAGCGGCTATTGACGCGGGTCTTGATGTAGACGACTTCGCGCCACGCTTGGCTTTTTTCTTTGTCTCGCGCACGAGTTTTTTGGAGGAGGTCGCGAAGTTTCGTGCAGCTAGAAGGATGTGGGCACGAATAATGCGAGATGAGTTTGGCGCCAAAAACTCGAAATCTCACATGCTCCGTTTCCACACTCAAACCGCGGGTGTTCAACTCACCGCCCAGCAACCCGAAGTGAACCTCGTTCGGGTTGCCGTGCAAGGGCTTGCCGCTGTCTTGGGGGGCACCCAGTCACTTCACACAAATAGTTTTGATGAAGCTATTGCCCTGCCTACCGAAAAGGCTGCGCGCCTAGCTCTGCGAACCCAGCAGGTGCTCGCCTACGAAACCGACGTCACGACGACTGTCGATCCGTTTGCTGGCTCTTATGTTGTTGAAAGTCTCACCGACGAAGTGGAAGCAAAGGCACTGGAACTCATGGAGCAAGTTGAACTTCGTGGCGGTGCGGTGGCAGCAATCGAGCAGGGATTCCAGAAAATGGAAATTGAAAACACTGCTTATGCGATCTCCCAGGAGATTGATTCGGGTGAAAGAATAGTGGTTGGTGTAAATAAATACACGGTCAGTGAAGAGGACCATTACGAGCCACTTCGAGTTAATCCTGCAATTGAAGCTGAGCAATGCGATCGGCTGTCGACTTTGCGTGCGTCTCGCGACAATGAACGGGTGTCCGAACTTTTGGTCAAAATCACCGAAGCAGCGCGAGGGGATGCCAATTTGTTGTACCCGATGAAAGAGGCTTTGATGGCCAAGGCAACGGTTGGTGAAGTATCTGATGCTCTGCGGACGGTCTGGGGTAAGTATCAGCCGAATGAATTCTTTTAATTAACGAGTTCGTAGAATGACAAACTGAAATCGGCCTTCGACGAAATAAGACTTGCTGTACATAAAGGGCTTTCCATCTTTATCAAAGTGAACTTGGTCGAGCAAGAGGAAAAGGCCTTGTTCTGGTTTTTGCGGTCCCCAAGCTATTTCTTGTGAGGAGACGGCATGTAGTTCGGCCATGGCGCGAGCTGGCGTGATACCTATTGTTTCAAATACTTCAAACACTGAGCCCTGCCCCATTCGCTCGAGCATTTGCGCGTCGAGTGTTTTGGTCGGAATTACGTCAAATGAATATGCGACAACCTCACCGTCGGCATACACGGCTCGTTGCAAGTCAAGGACTTGTTCTCCAGGCATTAAATCTAGGCGCTTGCTTTCATGTTCGCTGGCGGCTCGTGTTTCTCCTTTGTGGCGTTCCATGGAGGGTGTAAAGCCCATTTCGCGGATTGTCTCGGTGATGGATCTTAATTCCTGGATTCCTGCTTTAATTTCCGTTCCGAAATCAGAAACGAATGTCCCAGATCCATGGCGAACATCAACGAGGCCCTGCGACTCCAAGAGCGTGATCGCGGTTCGTACCGTTACTCGGGAGACCCCGTAGTCAACGGCAATCTCTGTCTCGCTTGGTAGACGGGCCCCTGGGGAAACTTCGCCTTGCATGATTCGTGAACGAAGGTGCCTGGCGACCTGGCGGCCGAGGCTTCCGGACTTACTTGGGGCATTCAGTGCCGAGCGGTTGGCCGTGGAGCGATCAGAGATTGACACTGGCGCATCATCCCCTACCTCAACGCGATTTCGTACACGGGGACCGGTGGCGGGTCTCGTTTCGGTATCAAATACTCCCGATGTGGGTGTTCGGGTTGACATGTCGTAGGCACCGATCTACCTTAGGCAAAGTTGTAGGACGACTTACGTCATAGGAGTGATGAGTGGCCGAGATACAGGCAGTTCGCTGGGATCAAGAAGCACTAGTCCTTTTGGACCAAACGAAGTTACCCAGCCAAGAAATTGATTTTGTGGCTCACACGGTTGATGAAGTTGTGGATGCCGTGGATCGGTTAGTGGTCCGAGGAGCCCCGGCGCTTGGCGCTGTGGGGGCCTTCGGCGTCGTCGTCGCGATGGACCAAGGCGCGCGTGAATCTTGGACGGCCGACCAGCTGAGCCAACAGATTCTTCGGATTCGCAACGCGCGCCCGACAGCTGTGAATCTCGCGTGGGGCGTGGATCGGGTTCAACCATTTGCGGTGCAAGGACGCGATGAGGTACTTACGCAAGCACATCAAATAGTTGTGGAAGACACTGCAGCCAACCGTAAATTGTCTGAACTTGGGGCAGATTGGATTCTCCAACGCACTGGCGCGAGCAAATTGCGAGTTCTCACCCATTGCAATACCGGAGCTCTCGCTACAACGGGTTGGGGCACGGCTCTTGGGGTCATTAGAGAATTACACGAGCGTGGCGCGTTGGATGTTGTTTACGTGGACGAAACCAGGCCCCTGTTGCAGGGTGCCCGTCTCACCGCGTGGGAGTTAGAACGAGAAGGGATCGACTACCGAGTTCAAGCCGATGGGGCTGCATCGTCGACAATCCTGCGCGGGCTGGTTGACTTTGCCATCATTGGCGCTGACCGGATCGCTCGAAACGGAGATTCGGCCAACAAGATCGGATCCGTTGGTGTGGCTTTAGCTTGTCAGGCCGCGGGAATCCCCTTCATGGTGGCTGCGCCGTCATCCACGGTTGACCTTGATACGGCAAGTGGCGAGGAAATCGAGATTGAATTACGCGATGGCGCCGAAGTCACTCAACTGGCCGGAGTGAATATCGCTCCGATGGGTGCCCAAGGCTTTAATCCGGCATTTGACGTCACGCCTGCCAAGTATATTTCCGCCATCGTCACCGAAAAATGCGTTGTCGAGCCGAAAGACTCACCCGATGTCAGTGCACTAGTAAACGGAGTGAACAAATGAGCGACGCCATCGAAATCCCAGAAGCACTGCAGCAGTTAGTGGATCGCAGTAATTTAATCGGTGACGACATGTCCTTAGTCGTCTATGGTGGCGGCAACACGTCGTCAAAGGGCGAGGTGAAAGATCATCTCGGACGACTGCAAGAAGTAATGTGGGTTAAAGGATCTGGTGCAGACATGCGCGGCTCAATCCTGAGTGACTATCCTGGATTGCGACTCAGTGAACTCCTGGCCCTGAGAAACATGGACGAACTCACCGATGAGCAGATGACCGATTTTGTGACTCGCGCGCTGATGGACCCAAGCGCTCGCCGACCTTCAATTGAGACCCTGCTCCATGCATTTTTACCTTTCAAGCATATTGATCATGTCCATGCGGATGCTATTTGTGCGTTAACAAATCACGCAGATGGAAAGCGCATCACGGCCGAAGCGTTGGGTGAAGGGTTCGCCTACGTTGACTGGATGCGACCTGGCTTTGAGCTCAGCAAGATTGTGGGAGATCTTGCCAATTACGACGGAGTGGTGCTGGCCCATCATGGACTTGTCAATTGGGCTGAAGACTCAGACGCTTGCCTAGCGCGCACGCGGGAAATTGTTGCTAAAGCACAAAACTTCGTAAGCGAGTACAAAATCCCAGCGGGACCACCCGCTAGGCATGACGATCTTGATGACGACGAAATCAGAACATTACTCTTGCGGTTGCGTGGATCGGTCTCGCGTGAGCAACGTCGAATCGTGCGAGTGGATGACAGACTGCGTCATGTCGCTGACCATCCACAACTCGACGCAATCGTGGCGGGATCGGTTTCGAGTGCGGATCACATGCTACGGATTAAGCCGCTTTCATTGGCTTTATCAGATCAAGCGCGAGAACAGGAAAATGGAATTCGTGAAGCCGTAGACACTTATCGCGCCGGTTATGACACCTACGTGGAGCGCAACCTGGATCTCATGCCAGAAGGATTCTCCGGACATGACTCACATCCTCGAGTGGTAATGGTTCCAGGATTAGGGGCGATTACCACGGGAATCAATCAGGCCGAGGCCAAAGTTGCGGCGGATATCGCGCTTCACACTCACACGGTCGCAGCAACCGTGTTAGACACCTTTGGTCCACCAGAACCGCTAGCAGAAGCAGAAACATTCAGGTTCGATTACTGGCCCATGGAGCTTTACAAACTGTCATTGAAACCGGCTCCCAAGGAGTTTGCGGGCCGGGTAGTCGCAGTGACGGGCGCGGGTTCAGGCATCGGCCGCGGCATCGCCATGCATCTTGCCGCCAATGGTGCCTCTCTCGTTCTGGCAGATTTAGACATTGACTCGCTAGAGGGCGTGGGCGCAGAAATTACTGGGGCGGGGGGAGCTGAGCCGCGTCTTGTGGGTGGTGACCAATCGGACCCACTGGTTGTTTCATCCACGATTCAATGTGCCATTGACTCTTTCGGGGGTATCGATGGGATTGTGCCTAATGCTGGAATCGGAGTTCCAGGTAATCTCGATGATCTCACCCTCGAACAATGGGAATTGGGCCTGCGCGTTAATTTAACGAGTGCGTTTCTCCTCACGCAGGAAGCAATCCGTGCCTTCAAAATTCAAGGTATTGGGGGCGCTATTGCATATGTCGCCAGTAAAAATGCATTTGGCCCAGGCGCGGGTTTTGGTGCTTACTCGGCTTCTAAGGCCGGCATGATTCAACTGATGCGCATCGCAGCGATTGAGGGTGGCAAATTTGGGATTCGAGCCAATGCGGTTAATCCAGACGCTGTCTTTGATAATTCCAAGCTATGGGAGGGCGGAGTGCGTGAGGAACGGGCAGCTGCTCATGGAATCGCACCGGACGAACTCGAAGATTTCTACGCTGCACGGAACCTGCTCAATCGTCGAGTGACCACGGTCGACGTGGCGTCATCTGTGGCCTTTTTACTCTCGGAGAAGGCGTCAAGAACAACCGGGTGCGTGATCACAGTTGATGGCGGAGTCTCGGCAGCATTCCCGCGCTGAAATAAAAAAACAAGGCCTTGCGGTCATCACATTGCCGATCCGATTTTTTTATGAAAAGCAGCTCGGCATAAAACAGTGTCAGTGAACGAGTTCTAGCGAGTGATCATTGACGAAGTAACCAAACCTGAGCTTCTGGAACAATGGGCACCGGATGACTTTTCGTTTTTCATGGCAGAAAGGAATTCAGTCTGTACCCGTCACACAGACGAGGCGTGAACCATTTCAACCAGTTCCCGCGCGTTGGTGAATAAATCTCCGCGGTGGAGTGCTCCGCCAATCAGCAGGGTGAGGTCATTGCCGTAGACCTCGATCATCTCGGGGACGCGATCCTGCGTCATGCCGCCACCTGGGCTGGGAAAGATTGGAGCAATTCCGCCAAGTGGCGCGGCGCATGCCTGGGCGATCTCTTCACATTGTTGTTGACTGAATGAAAAGCGTCCGCCGTAATTGGGGAAGATACTGATATCGGCACCGGCCAGTCGCATGATCGTGCCAAACACGATTCCGTGGCTAATTCCCTGCTGGGGGTTTACTACCGTTGACCCTAAAAATGATGGATGCGACATGATGGGAAGGTTCAGTTCGGAGTCTTCTGCCAAGACGTGCAAGCTGTCGAATCCAGTGAGTCCGGGAAGGACAAGTAGGGCGCCAGCGCCCCACTCTTTTGCTTGATGGGCGGCATCTACCAGTTGATCAGCCGGCACGTTGAGTGCGGGCATGTATACCGAGTGGTGGTCGCTACTTGCGTCTATTTCGCAGACAAGACGTGAAATTGTGTGAACGCGTTCAGTCCAAGGAGCCCATGGTTGGCTGGCCAATCCGTGGTCGTCTTTGATCATGTCGAAGCCGGCACGGGCGAGTGTGACTGCGGTTGCACCCAATTCTTCGGGGGAAAGACCCATGGGTTTCAAAGCGGTACAGAGTAACGGCCGTCTTGGTGCGTTAAAAAGTGAACGCACACCTGAGATTCCAAATCGTGGTCCACTAAAGCCAGCGAGAAATGCGGCGGGCAGTTGCAGGTCAATTATGCGAACGCCATTGAGTAGTGACACATTCCCCCACAGCACGTTCAGGAACTGCACTAAACCACCGCCGGTCACTCCGAGCGGGTAACTGATCTGGACCACTTGTTGGTCAATGTCTTCAATACGTCCAACAACTTCGTTTTGAATCCAGGTGGGAGCGAGGTCAAAGGGAAACTCGATCGTTTGCTCGGTGCGAATAGCTTCGGCAACTGCCTGCGGTTCCACGCCAATCCCAGGATCTATCCGGTAGGTAACGACTATGCGAGCTAAATCCGCATCCTGACTCGAATTTGCTGGGTCAGCTGCACTCATAGTGCCTCTGC
>Ga0115564_10002363_pt1 | contig 16519 bp, 12 predicted proteins | sample COGITO_mtgs_1105_7_FD_88680 | JGI IMG/M metagenome (GOLD analysis project Ga0115564, IMG submission 88680) | Pelagic marine microbial communities from North Sea - COGITO_mtgs_110523 | ecosystem: Environmental > Aquatic > Marine > Epipelagic | place: Germany:Helgoland, sampling site Kabeltonne...
AAGGTGAGTTTAAGTTGTAAAATTGTGCTGACTAGATCAGATCTTTGATCAACTTATTAGCCTTAAACTTGATTTAAAGGAGTTTATACAAAACCATAGCTTTTGTAGGTATTTTTATTTAATAAATTATATATATGGAATTCTCATCTTCAACAATAATGTTTACTGTTTCTGGTATTGTATTAGGCTTTATAATTGCAAAATTATTTGAAAAGTCTAATGCTGCTAAAATCATAGAAGATGCAAAAAAACAAGCTTCTTCAATTTTGAAATCTGCAGAAAAGGAAGGAGAATCTTTGAAAAAGGATAAAATCTTACAGGCAAAGGAAAAATTTATCGAATTAAAATCTGAACACGAAAAAGTTATATATGCTAGAGAAGACAAAATTAAATCATTGGAGCGCTCTATAATAGATAAGGAATCTAATGCATCTAAGCTATTAAAAGCTCAATCTGATTTAAACTCAGATTTAGAATTAAAATCTAAAGATTTTGACAAGAAAATAATTAATCTTGATAAGAAAAGATTTGATTTAGATAAAGAAAGAGATAATCAAATTAAACAATTAGAAGTTATTTCTGGTTTATCTAAGCAGGATGCTAAAGACCAGCTAATGAATTCTATTAAAGAAGAAGCAAAGTCTGATGCCATGAAATTTATTCAAAATAGAATGGAAGAGGCAAAAATGACAGTTGAGCAAGATGCTAAAAAAATAATAATTAACACAATTCAACGAATTGGTACAGAAGAATCTATTGACAATTGCGTTTCTGTTTTTAACATTGAATCTGATGATGTTAAAGGTAGAATTATAGGACGGGAGGGAAGAAATATAAGAGCTTTAGAAGCAGCAACAGGAGTTGAAATTATAGTAGACGATACTCCAGAAGCAATTATATTATCTTGTTTTGATTCTATCAGAAGAGAAATTGCTAGATTATCATTACACAAGTTAGTTACTGATGGAAGAATTCACCCAGCAAGAATTGAAGAAATAGTTAAAAAAACTGAGAAACAAATTGATCAAGAAATAATTGAAATTGGTAAAAGAACAGTTATTGACTTAGGGATTCATGGCTTACACCCTGAATTAATTAAAGTTGTAGGTAGAATGAAATATAGATCATCTTATGGTCAGAATTTACTGCAACACTCTAGAGAAGTTTCAAAACTATGTGGTATAATGGCTGCAGAACTAGGTATAGATGCTAAACTTGCTAAAAGAGCTGGTTTATTACATGATATTGGTAAGGTTCCTTCATCTGAAAAAGATGCTGAAACACCACATGCAATTTTGGGAATGCAATGGGCAGAAAAATATGGAGAAAAGGATGAGGTTTGTAATGCAATTGGTGCCCATCACGATGAAATTGAAATGAAATTCTTATTGTCTCCAGTAGTTCAAGTTTGTGATGCTATTTCTGGTGCTAGACCTGGAGCAAGAAGACAAGTCTTAGACTCATACATTGAAAGATTAAAAAATTTAGAGGAAATCGCATTAGATTTTGATGGTGTTCAAAAAGCTTATGCAATACAAGCTGGTAGAGAACTTCGTGTTATAGTAGAAAGTGAAAAAGTTGATGATAATATAGCTTCTAAGTTATCTTTTGATATTTCACAAAAAATACAAACAGACATGACTTACCCTGGGCAAGTTAAAGTAACAGTTATTAGGGAAACAAGGGCAGTTAATATTGCCAAGTAATAAATGATTTAATCGATTTCTATCAAGCTTAAATTATATGTATCAGTTTCTGAAATGTGAAAATATCCTAATGGAAAATTTTTATTATTTGTTGTATTAACAATATTACCTAGTAATGATGATGGTATGGTTTCAAATGGACCACCTGCTTGTTGCCCGCTTTGTGATATGAGAACATTAAAATATGTCAAATATTCTTTTGTAACGCCAGACATTTTCATTAGAACGGTTGAAGGTATCTCAACTTCATCTTCTTGATAGAAAAATGAAAAATTATATGTTGACCCATTAAAAAATCTATCTTGAATTGGTAAAAATAAATCATTTGAAAAATTGAATAAATAATTATTTTCAGTATTAACATCATCTATAAAAGATACATTTACCTCTATTTCTTCACCTGTAAATAATGTACTGTTACCTTGATACACCTCACTAAATCCAGTTGTAGTTATTAATTTACTTTGACTTTGATAAAGATCTTCATTGTAAAAAATATTAAGTTCATAATCTACATTTTCTATTGGAATGAACGGATTAACAGGGAGAAAGTTTCCATCCGAATTATTGTCTTCAAAAATAATATCTATGTCATTAGTTAAATCCTTCAATAAAACTGTTGCTGGATTGGTTATAGCAGGTATTTCATCATCAAAATAATTAGTAGATTCTCTTAACTTAACAACAGTATTTGCGGTTACTGGTGTATGATTATGGTATACTTCAAAAATTGCGTCAATAATTAGTTTAGATTCACTGGATGAAACCTCTATATCAATAACATCTTCACAACCAAAAAACATGAGTAGACTTAGTAATAATGTGATATTTTTCATTTTTAAAATTTAAAATTATAAGTAACAGAGGGAACTATACCAAATATTGATGTTTTTATAGCTTCATTTGAAGAGGTCTCTGCATTTCTTGAAAATGCTATTGATGCAGCATTTTTTCTATTGTAAATATTGTAAATACCAAACACCCATTCCCCTTGCCAATCTCTAATGTTATTCTTCATTGGAGTAAGTGTTGCCGATAAATCTAATCTATGGTAGGCAGGGAGCCTATCAGCATTTCTAAGATTGTCATTGTAAATAGGCACATTCAACCCTTGAAATTCGTACTGTCCAACAGGGTAGTTAGTTGGTTGTCCAGTTTGTAATAAAAAGTTTGTACTTAATTTCCATTTTGTACTTAATTCATAACTAGCATTTATAGATAAATCATGTGTTTTATCATACGGGGTATTGTACCATTGTCCATTATTTATACCTGGCTCAATGCTATTTCTGCCTGATGTTAGTTGTTCTGATTTTGATAAAGTATATGCTAGCCAACCGTTTAGTTTTCCGTTATTTTTTCTAAACATAAATTCTAACCCATATGCTCTTGATTTTCCATTTAGAATTACTGTTTCAATTTCGTTATTAGCAACTAAGTTAGCGCCGTTTATATAGTCTATTCTATTTTTTACATCTTTATAGAATAACTCAGTCTCTAAAGAAAAATCTCCATCTTTAATTCTTTTAAAATATCCAATGGCATACTGGTCTAAAAGTTGTGGTTTTATAAATGAACCGCTTGGCACCCATATATCTAAAGGAGTAGGTGAGGATGTATTAGATAATAAATGTAAATACTGTGCCATTTTATTGTAACTAGCCTTTAATGAGCTATCACTACTTAATAAATAAGAAAATGATAAACGTGGCTCAAAATTATTAAAACTTTTTAGTATATCACTTCTTTCATAACTTACTATACCATTAGCTGTAGCAGGCTCATACTTTTGAAGTTGTTGGTTGTAGATTAACGGATTGTCATTTTCATAGGTATTTAATTCATCTTGACCTAAGCGACTAAAATTACTAAATCTAAGACCGTATTTAAAGCTAAATTTATCGGATATATCATGATCAGCTTCTAAGTAAAAAGCAAATTCATTTGCGTATTTTTTAGTTAATTTAAATGGTATAATACCAGAGTCATCTCTATTTGGAAATATCTCACCAGCATTGAATTTTGTATAAATATTATTTACTCCATAACTTAATCTAAAGTTGTCTTTTAGATAATGATTAAAATCATATTTAAAGTTTATGTTTGTAATACCTGAATCCCATTCAAATCCAACAAAATCTAGAACTAATCCATAAAAATAATCAGAATAAATTAGGGATAAATTTGAAAACAACTTGTCAGAAAAAAGATGATTCCAGCGAAGATTTGTCACAGCATTACCATACTTATTTATAAAGCTGTTATTTATTCCAAATACATCTTTACCAAAGTAGGCAGATAAAAAAAAGTTATTTTTTTTGTTAAGTCGATAATTAACTTTGGTGTTTAAGTCATAAAAATAAGCTTCATTGTTGTTGTCAATTAGTGGAAGGAATAGGTGTGCATAGGATGATCTTCCACCAATTAAAAATGAACTTTTCCCTTTTTTTAATGGACCTTCAGCTAAGATTCTGCTAGAAATTAATCCGACCCCACCTGTTAATTTAAAATCTTTATTATTTCCTTCTTTTTGATATATGTCTAATACAGAAGATAATCTTCCTCCATATTTTGAAGGAATTCCCCCTTTAAATAATTTAACATCTTTTATTACATCTGGGTTGAAAACAGAGAAAAATCCAAATACGTGTGAAGAATTAAAAACTATAGCTTCATCTAAAAGGATGAGGTTTTGATCTGCAGCACCACCTCTAACATTAAACCCAGAAGCTCCTTCTCCAGCAGAAGTGACTCCGGGAAGTAAAATGATTGACTTAATAATGTCTGACTCACCTAAAACAACAGGAATTTGCTTAATAGTTTTAGAGGTTAGTGTATTAATACTCATCTGGGTGCTTTTGATATTTATTTTTTCAATATCAGTTTTAATAAGTACTTCATCTAAAGTCTGTGACAGCTCAGTCAAATAGAAGTCTATAGAGGTTTTATTATTTAGTTCTATGATCTTACTTTCATTACTAAAGCCTAGGTAACTTACAGATACGCTATGAGTCCCTTGTGAAATTGTAATGGAATAAAAACCATACTCATTTGTAGTAGTTCCAATATTTAAATCGGGAAAATAGATAGTTGCTCCAATTAAAGTTTCATTTCCTTTTTTATCGAATACAGTACCACTAATTGTGTAATTATCTTGAGCAGAAATTGTCAAAGTAAAGAGGAAGACAAAAAATGTATTTATTAGTTTGTGCATTCGATTTATTTAAAAGGGTGTAAAAATATATTAAGTTTAAATATATCTCAAATCCAAAATTATAATTATATTTTAATTTTAAACATATATGCCAAAATTTTTTATGCCCTCGGATGATATTTATTTAAAGCTTCGCTCAAATACTTGTTGTCTAAATGCATATATATTTCGGTTGTTGTAATACTTTCATGGCCTAACAATTGTTGAATAGTTCTTAAATCAGCTCCATTTTCTAATAAATGAGTGGCAAATGAATGTCTAAATGTGTGTGGGGAAATTGATTTATTGAAATTTGACCTTTCTGCTAATTGCTTTGTAATTGTAAAAATCATAGCTCTTGTTAATTTTTTACCTCTTCTATTTAAAAAAACATGATCTTTAAAAGATCCGATTACTTTTATCTTATTTCTAGAGTTTTCCAGATATAAAGTTACTTTGTTCTTAGTTATGTTCCCAATTGGAATTAATCTTTGTTTGTTTCCTTTACCTGTGACTTTAATAAAATTTTCTTCAAAAAATAAATCAGATATCTTTAAATCTACTAGTTCGCTAACTCTTATTCCACACCCATATAAAAGTTCTATAATTGCAATATTTCTTTCCCCCTGTTCTTTAGATAAGTCAATATTAGAAATTAATTCATCTATCTCTTTTGTTGATAGTGTATCAGGGAGTTTTCTTGAAGTTTTTGGAGATTCAATTAGTCTAAGAGGGTTGTGAGTTATGTACTTCTCAAAAATTAGGAATTCAAAAAAACTTCTCAAGCCAGAAATTATTCTAGATTGTGAAGATGAATTTAATGTTTTTGAAACTACACTTAAAAATTCCTTAATGTCATTAGAGTTAATTTTTATTGGTGATTTACTCTCATTCATAAAGTCTTTAAATTTATTGACATCTTTTTCGTAACTGTATATAGAATTATACGAGAAACCTCTTTCAATTTTTAAGTAGTTATTAAAGTCTTTTATGGCATTACTCCATTTCATACCCCAAGTTAAATAAATCTCCTAAAATTTTGTACCATTTCGCTTAGTTAATTAAATTATTATGTAAATACCTTTACAAGCCGATAGTAAATTTCATTATATTTATAAAATTATTAATTATTAAGAATAAGAACCGATGAAAAACATTATTATAATTAATGGTCCAAATCTTAATCTTTTAGGTAAAAGACAACCAGATATTTACGGACATAAAGATTTTGATAACTTTTTAATCGATTTAAAAACTAAATTTCAACATTTGAATATTACTTATTATCAATCTAATATTGAAGGAGAAATTATTAATAAGCTACACGAAGTTGGATTTGATATTGATGGGATTGTATTAAATGCAGCCGCCTACACTCATACTTCAGTAGGCATTGGAGACGCTATAGCGTCTATTGTTTCTCCGGTAATTGAAGTACATATTTCTAATACCTATGCAAGAGAGGATTTCAGGCACAAGTCTTATATTTCTCCAAATGCCAAAGGAGTTGTTGTAGGTTTTGGATTAAAAAGTTACGAGTTAGCTTTAAGTTGTTTTGAATAGCCTTATAAATGAATAACTTCACCATAGGCTGCAGCAACAGCTTCCATTACAGCCTCACTCATAGTTGGATGTGGATGAATGGTTTTTAAAACTTCCATTCCTGTAGTTTCTAATTTTCTTCCTAAAACTGCTTCGGCTATCATATCTGTTACTCCTGCACCAATCATGTGACAACCCAACCATTCGCCATATTTTTCATCAAAAATAACTTTTACAAAACCTTCTTTAGTCCCTGCTGCACTAGCTTTTCCGGATGCTGAAAAAGGAAATTTACCAACCTTGATTTTATATCCTTCATCCAATGCTTGTTGTTCTGTTAAGCCAACACTTGAAATTTCTGGAGAACAGTACGTACAACCTGGAATGTTTCCATAATCTATTGGAGCTACATCATGACCAGTAATTTTTTCAACACATAATATACCCTCAGCAGAAGCAACATGAGCTAGGGCAGGACCGGGAGTAACATCACCTATTGCATAATAACCAGGAATATTTGTTAAATAATATTTATCTACTAATATTTTATCTCTATCGATTGCAATCCCAACTTCTTCTAACCCAATATTTTCAATATTTGTTTTAATTCCAACAGCTGAAAGGATAATATCAGCACTAATATTTTCTTCTCCTTTAGAAGTTTTAACTTTAGCAGACACTCCTTTACCTGAGGTGTCTACTGATAATACTTCTGATGAAGTCATGACCTTTATACCACTTTTTTTGAAAGATTTTTCTAATTCCTTTGAGATATCTTTATCTTCTACAGGAACAATATTTGGTAAATATTCAACAACAGTTACTTCTGTTCCCATTGAGTTATAAAAATACGCAAATTCAACACCTATTGCTCCAGAACCAACAATTATCATTGATTTAGGTTGTTTCTTTAAAGTCATCGCTTGTCTGTAACCAATTATTTTTTTTCCGTCTTGTGGTATCGAAGGTAATTCTCTAGACCTTGCACCAGTAGAAATGATTATATGATTGGCTGAATATTGAACTCCATCAACATCAACAATTTTTCCAGGTTTAAGTTTTCCATACCCTTTTATGACATCAATTTTATTTTTTTTCATTAAAAAATTGACTCCCTTACTCATACCCTCCGCTACATTTCTACTTCTGTCAACTACAGCATTGAAATCCTTAGAAAATTCAGAAACTTTAAGACCGTAGTCAGATGAATGTTTTAGATATTCAAAAACTTGGGCAGATTTCAATAATGCTTTGGTAGGTATACATCCCCAATTTAAACAAACGCCTCCTAAGCTTTCTTTTTCAACTATAGCAGTCTTTAAACCTAATTGTGAGGCTCTAATTGCAGTCACATAACCACCTGGACCACTACCTAAAATAATAATGTCATAATTATTCATATAATTTAATTTTTAAAATTAATACTTACTGAATTCACACAATATCTCTTGCCTGACTCTGTTGGGCCATCGTTAAAAACATGACCAAGATGTCCGCCACAATTTGTACACAGAATTTCAACTCTAGTCATCCCTAATGTATAATCATTTTTATACTCTACACTTCCTTCAATTGCATTATCAAAACTTGGCCAACCACAATTAGACTCAAACTTTTGATCACTAGTAAAAAGTGGGTTATCACAACCTTTACAATTATAAATTCCTTCTTTCATATGAATATTATACTCACCTGTTCCAGGATATTCAGTTCCTTTGTTAATTAGCACTCTATATTCTTCATCAGATAGAATTTTTTTCCACTCTTCATCAGTTTTTTGAACTTTATAGTCTTTCATTTTTTTAGTTGAATTAATTAATTTAGGATAGGTGTCCTGGGATGTGAAATTCACAAATAATACTCCAAATGCAGTAGTAATTATTATTAGTAGAATTTGAGAGGATAATTTCATATTAGTTTACATTTGATATTATTATATTACTATTTGTTTAATAGAAATATTATATTAGGCAAAAGTATTTTATTTTTATGAAAATATATCAAAAAGGAGATAAAAAATTATTAAATGCTTGGGCATTTTATGATTGGGCTAATTCTGTCTATCCATTAGTTATTTCTACAGCCATCTTTCCAATTTATTATGGTTTCATTACAGATGAGTATAAGTATATTGAATTTTTAGGTTTTAATTTTAAAAATACTGCTTTAATCTCTTTTGTAACTGCAATTGCTTTTATGTTTTTAGTGGTTATGACTCCTTTGCTTTCTGGAATTGCAGATTATACTGGATTAAAGAAAACATTTATGAAATTTTTCTGTTTTATGGGTTCAGTAGCTACTATTTCATTGTATTGGTTTGATATTGATAATTTAACGTTTGGTCTTCTTTTCTATTTATTAGCTATGATTGGATTTTGGGGTAGTTTAGTTTTTTATAATTCCTACCTTCCAGATATAGCTTATGAAAACCAACAAGATTCCATTAGTGCTAAAGGATACTCAATGGGTTATTTTGGAAGTGTAATACTATTAATTCTTAATCTAGTTATGGTTAATTTTCCAGATCTTTTTGGTATTGTAGGAGAAGAAACTGTTCAAGCTCCAATAATGGCAATGAAGATATCATTTGTAACTGTTGGAATATGGTGGTTTTTTTTCAGTTTATATACTTTTTATTATTTACCTGAACCTAAAAAAACTTCAAAAATTAATAGAGCACTTCTCTTTAATGGTTTTAAAGAGCTAAAAGAGGTATGGGTAATTTTAAAATCACACCCATTTTTAAAGAGTTACTTATTGGCTTTTTTTGTCTATAGTATTGCTTTACAGACAGTAATATTGGTTGCAACATATTTTGGTGAACAAGAAATTAATTGGGCAGAAGGGGAAAAAACAACTGGTCTTATAATTAGTATTTTAATAATTCAGCTAATAGCAATAGTAGGTGCATTGGCTAGTGCAAAAATATCTGAAAAATTTGGTAATATATACACATTAACTATTTTAAATATATTGTGGGCTTTTTTATGTTTCTATGGGTATTTTGTAGAGTCCTCTAATGAATTTTATATAGCTGCTGGTTTAGTAGGACTAGTGATGGGCGGTATCCAAGCACTTTCTAGATCGACTTTTTCTAAATTTTTACCAGAGACAGATAACACTACTTCTTTTTTCAGTTTTTATGATGTAGCCCAGAAAGTAAGTATTGTATTGGGAATGATTCTATTTGGAACTATAGATCAAATCACTGGTAGTATGAGGAATGCCATTTTATTTTTTACAATTTTCTTCGCGGTTGGAGCTTTCTTGTTAATTCGATTAGATAAAAAAATGAAATCTTAAATCTTACTTGGCATAGATATTGAATAATATATATAAATTCTAAACATTGATTTTCTTTTCCTTTCTGTTATTCAGTTGATTATGAAATTAAAATTATCTGTTTGCTATCTAAAAAATAATTATGGCTAGTAGAAACTTATTTAATATTGACAATCTGTCACTTATTGACGTAGATGAAAATTCAGAGCTTATACCTTTAATGACGCCTGAAGATGAAAAGGAAATTAATAATGAAGTTTTACCAGATTCGTTACCTATACTACCTCTAAGAAATACTGTTCTTTTTCCAGGGGTGGTAATACCAATTACTGCAAGTAGAGATAAGTCTATTAAACTTATAAATGATGCTAATAGTGGAGATAAGTTAATTGGTGTAGTATCACAAATTGATAAAAATATTGAGGACCCTTCATTAAATGATATTTACAAGACTGGAACTGTCGCAAAGATTTTAAAGGTCTTAAAAATGCCTGACGGTAACACAACAGTAATTATTCAAGGAAAAAAAAGATTTACAATTGAAAAAATGATTTCTATTGAGCCATATATGAAAGCTTCAATTGAAGGTGTGCCTGAAATTATGCCTGAATCCGCAGATTCTGAATTTAAGGCTATAATAGATTCTATAAAAGAATTGGCATTACAAATCATTAAACATAGTCCAAATATTCCTTCTGAAGCCTCTTTTGCTATTAAAAATATTGAAAGTAATTCTTTCTTAGTAAATTTCGTTTCATCAAATATGAATCTTAAAGTTTCAGAGAAACAGGATTTATTAGATATAAATGACTTACAGGAGAGGGCTCTTGATACGTTAAGATTTATGAATATTGAATTTCAGAAATTAGAAATTAAAAATGATATTCAATCTAAAGTTCAAAGTGATTTAAATCAGCAGCAAAGAGAATTTTTTCTTCACCAACAAATGAAAACAATTCAAGAAGAATTAGGTGGTGTTAATCACGATGGTGAGATTGACGAGATGAAGGCAAGAGCAAAAAAGATTAATTGGACAAAAGAAGTTAAAATTCATTTTGAAAAAGAACTTTCAAAACTTCAAAGAATGAATCCTCAAGTTTCCGAATATTCAGTGCAGAGAAATTATCTTGATTTAATTCTTGATCTTCCATGGTCAAAATATAGCAAAGATTTATTTGATTTAGTTAAAGCACAAAAGATTTTAGATAAAGATCATTTTGGTCTAGAGGACGTCAAAAAAAGAATTGTTGAGCACTTAGCCGTGTTGAAATTAAGAAATGATATGAAATCTCCAATTTTATGTTTATACGGTTCTCCAGGAGTTGGAAAAACTTCTTTAGGTAAATCTGTAGCAAGGGCATTAGGAAGAGAATATGTCAGAATGTCTTTAGGCGGGTTGAGGGATGAAGCTGAAATAAGAGGACATAGAAAAACTTACATTGGTGCAATGCCAGGCAGGGTTATTCAAAATATTAAAAAAGCTGGTACATCAAATCCTGTATTTGTTTTAGATGAAATTGATAAACTTTCAAATTCAAATCAAGGCGACCCTTCTTCTGCTTTATTAGAAGTTTTAGATCCCGAGCAGAATGCAGAATTTTATGATAATTATTTAGAACTTGGTTTTGATCTCTCTAAAGTAATGTTTATTGCTACTTGTAATAATTTATCTACTATTCAACCAGCACTACTAGATAGAATGGAAATTATAAATGTCACTGGTTATACAACTGAAGATAAAATTCAAATTGGTAAAAAATTCCTTTTACCTAAACAACTATTAGAACATGGAGTGAAGTCTTCTAAAATTAAATTATCAAAAAATGTTATAGAAAAAATTATTGAAAGTTACACAAGAGAATCTGGAGTTAGAGGTTTGGAAAAACAAATTGCTAAAGTAGTTAGATATGCTGCGAAAAACTTAGCTATGAATTTAGAATATAATTCAAATATTAAAGTTTCAGATTTAAATGAAATTCTTGGTCCCTCAAAATTGGATAGAACTATATACGAAAACAATAAAGTAGCTGGAGTAGTTACTGGCTTGGCGTGGACTAGAGTAGGAGGGGATATTTTATTTATTGAATCTATTATTTCTAAAGGAAAAGGTAAACTATCCATCACAGGTAATTTAGGAAAGGTTATGAGCGAATCAGCGACAATTGCACTAGAGTTTATTAAAGCTAATTCTAAATACTTTAAAATTGATGATAGCGTATTTGAAAAGTATAATATACATATTCATGTACCAGAGGGTGCTACCCCAAAAGATGGACCTAGCGCCGGAATTACAATGCTAACATCACTTTTATCCTTGTTGACTCAAAAAAGAGTTAATAAAAATTTAGCTATGACTGGAGAAATTACTCTGAGAGGTAAGGTTTTGCCAGTAGGTGGAATTAAAGAGAAAATTCTAGCTGCAAAAAGAGCTAAGATTACGGACATTATTTTGTGTAAACAAAATGAGAGTGATGTAAATGAAGTTAAAAAAGATTATTTAAAAGGACTAAAATTCCATTACGTTACAGAAATGAAACAGGTTATTATGTTGGCTTTGTCAGATCAAGATGTGCTTAATGCTAAAAAGTTATAATAAAACCTTTATTTTTAAGTTTTAGTTCATAATAAGTCTGATAATGAAAACTTTTTTAAAATTATTTATTTTCTTATCTGTATTTCAAGTTTGTTCTCAAATTGCTGGAGAATCTACCTATGAATTTTTAAATATTTCATCTTCCCCAAGACAATTAGCATTAGGAGGTAAGGAAATCACCCTTTTTGATTTTGATGTAAATCAACCTAGCATTAATCCAGCTTCATTAAATAGTAGGATGAATAATAATTTAGCTATAAATTTTTCTAATTATTTTTCAGATATAAAATACGGTACTACTGCTTACGCACATACATTTAATAATAGAGGTAACACACTTCATTTTGGATTATCTTACATTGATTATGGCAAGTTTTTAGGATATGACGAACAAGGCAACCCAACAAATGATTTTACAGGTAAAGAAAGTGCTTTTTCAATAGGATACTCCTCCAAGATTAATTATTTACCTATTTATGTTGGTTTAAACTTAAGGTTAATAACCTCATCTTTAGAGCAATATAATTCTATAGGAATCTCAACAGATATTGGTGTTTTATATATCAATAGTGAAATGAATTTAAATATTGCGATGGTTATAAGAAATTTTGGAACCCAGATAAAAGCATATAATGACATATATGAAAGCTTACCATTTGAGATCGATATTGGTGTTTCTCAACTTTTAGAAAATGCCCCTGTAAGATGGTATTTAACATTTGAAAATGTTCAAAAATGGAATATAGCTTTATCTAACCCCTCAAGATTAACTACTGATTTAGATGGAAATATTACAGAGGAGAAGGTTACTTTTTTTAATAATGTTTTTAGACATTTAATTATTGGAGCAGAATTGTTTCCTGAAAGTATATTTAATATTAGATTAGGTTATAATTTTAAAAGAGGCGAGGAATTAAAAATTATTGATCAATCAAATTTTTCGGGACTTTCATTTGGATTTGGTATGAAATTTAATAAATTACGTATTAATTATACCCATGCTAAATTTTCTAGTGCAGCAAATACAAGCTTCATTGGCTTACAATTAAACTTAAATTAATGACTGATAAAATTATTATCGCAATAGATGGATTTGCTTCAACTGGAAAAAGTTCTTTAGCAAAACGTTTAGCGGAATACCTTAACTACATATATGTTGATTCAGGGTCCATGTACAGAGCTATTACCTACTTTGCTTTAACTCATAATTACCTTCCATTTAATGATGCTAATCTTCGTGACTTTTCTAAGAAATTACATTCAGTTAAACTAAGTTTTGTGTTCAATAATAATTTAGGATATTCTGAAATATTTTTAAATGATGTTAATGTTGAAAAAGAAATTAGATCAATTAAAGTTTCTAATCATGTTAGCTCTGTTGCTACTGTTTCATTTATTAGAAAACATATGGTAAGCCTTCAAAAAAAAATTAGCCTAAATAAAGGAGTTGTTATGGATGGAAGAGATATTGGTTCAGTTGTTTTTCCAAATGCTGAGTTAAAGTTGTTTCTAAATGCTTCTGCCGAGGTTAGAGCCAATAGAAGGCATTCTGAATATATTAAACAAAATGTTAATGTTGACTATTCTGAAGTTTTAAATAATTTACAATCCAGAGATCTTGATGACTCTAATAGATTAGATTCCCCATTAATTGTTGCTAATGATGCGATTGAAATTGATAATTCTTGCATGACAATGGAAGAGCAACTTGTTCTTGTTAAAAGCATTTTAAAAGATAAATTCAATCTTTAATAATATTATTATTGTCAATTTAATATAATATGTTTATTTTCGCACTCCCTTTTGGTAATTTTATCGATAAGACAAAAGGTGTGTAAAAACTTAATTAATCCTTCTAAAAGCTAATTACTTAATTCTGTCGAATACTTTTAGAATACAAATTTACTCAGATATGTCTGAAGAATTAAACAAAGAAACTGTAGATGAAGTTTCAAAACCAGTAGAAACTACTGAAACAATTGAGCATCCTGCTCAAGAAGAAAAAAAAATATCCCCTGAAGAATTTTTAAAAGATTTTAACTGGCATAATTACGAAGAAGGAATTGATCCTATTGAGGATTCTAAACTTGTTGAGTTTGAAGGTTTAGTTAAAGAAAATTTTGTTGATACTTTAACTGATGAGGTTGTTGAAGGAGTTGTTGTTAATATTAGTGATAGAGATGCTATTATTGATATTAATGCAAAATCTGAAGGAGTTATTTCATTAAACGAATTTAGATATAATCCTGGATTAAAAGTTGGTGATAAAGTTGAGGTTTTAATTGATATTAGAGAAGATGCTACTGGTCAATTAATACTATCTCACAGAAAAGCTAGAGTAATTATGGCTTGGGATCGAGTAAATAATGCACACGATACAGGTGAAATAGTTAATGGTTTTGTCAAATGTAGAACTAAAGGAGGGATGATTGTTGATGTTTTTGGAATTGAAGCTTTCTTACCTGGTTCACAAATTGATGTTAAACCTATTAGAGATTATGATGTTTATGTTAATAAAACAATGGAGTTTAAAGTTGTAAAAATTAATCATGAATTTAAAAATGTTGTTGTTTCTCATAAAGCATTAATTGAAGCTGATATAGAACAACAAAAGAAAGAGATAATTAAACAATTAGAAAAAGGTCAAGTCCTTGAGGGAACTGTGAAGAATATAACATCTTATGGTGTATTTATGGATCTAGGTGGAGTTGATGGTCTCATTCATATTACTGATTTGTCTTGGTCAAGAATTAATCATCCTAGTGAGATTGTCGAATTAGATGCAAAAATTAATGTAGTGATTTTAGACTTTGACGAAGATAAATCTAGAATTCAATTAGGTCTTAAACAACTTAGCAAGCATCCATGGGAAGCATTATCTGACGATATTAAAGTTGGAGACAAAGTTAAGGGTAAGGTTGTTGTAATTGCTGATTACGGAGCTTTTATAGAGTTAGCTGAAGGAGTTGAAGGTTTAGTCCATGTTTCTGAAATGTCTTGGTCTACTCATTTAAGATCTGCGGGAGATTTTGTAAAAGTTGGTGATGAAATAGAAGCTATGATAATCACTTTTGATAGAGAGGATAGAAAAATGTCCCTTGGTATCAAACAATTAACACCAGATCCATGGACGGATATTACTTCAAAATACCCTATTGGTTCTAAACAAAAAGGTATTGTAAGAAATTTTACTAATTTTGGTGTTTTTGTTGAGTTAGAGGAAGGAATTGATGGATTGATATATATCTCTGATCTTTCATGGACTAAAAAAATCAAACATCCAAGTGAGTTTTGTGCTGTTGGAGACAAAATAGAGGTTATTACTTTAGAATTAGATGTTGAAAATAGAAAGCTTAGCTTAGGTCATAAACAAACATTAGATAACCCTTGGGATAAGTATGAGAATGAATTTACTTTAAATTCTATTCATACTTTCGATATATTTGAAATTGTTGATAAAGGTGCTACCGTGAAGTTTAACGATGACATTACTGCTTTTATTCCTTCAAGATATTCAGTAAAAGAAGATGGTTCTAAATTAGTTAAAGGTGAGTCCGCTGAATTCAAGGTTATTGAGTTTAACAAAGACTCTAAACGTGTTGTAGCTTCTCATACATCTGTATTTAAAGATGTTGAAGCAGAAAACATTAAAGTTGCTAATAAGAAGAATAAAAAAGAAAAATCCGAATCTAAAAATACTTTAGGTGATGCAAATGAAAAGTTGCAAGAGCTGAAAGATAAAATGGATGGAAAATAATTTTTATAAAAGCCTTTCTTTTGAAAGGCTTTTTTTTTAACTTAATCTTTATAAATAATATAATAAAAATTGATGTGTAAAAATATCATACTTAATGAAAAAGAGATAGGTATTATTCTACAGAGACTCACTTGTCAATTAATTGAAAACCATCAAGACTTTTCAAATACAATTTTAATAGGCCTACAGCCAAGGGGTAAATCACTTTTAAATAGGATAGTTCAAATTTTAACTCATACTTATAATATTTCTGATCTTAACCATGGTTTACTAGACATAACTTTTTATAGAGATGACTTTAGAAGAAACAAAAAGATATTAGAAGCTAATTCAACAGATAATCTTCAAGTTGAAGGCAAGAACGTTGTCTTTATGGATGATGTTTTATTTACAGGTAGGACAATAAGAGCTGCACTGACTGCAGTTGAAACCTTTGGTAGACCAAA
>Ga0115564_10002368_pt1 | contig 16489 bp, 16 predicted proteins | sample COGITO_mtgs_1105_7_FD_88680 | JGI IMG/M metagenome (GOLD analysis project Ga0115564, IMG submission 88680) | Pelagic marine microbial communities from North Sea - COGITO_mtgs_110523 | ecosystem: Environmental > Aquatic > Marine > Epipelagic | place: Germany:Helgoland, sampling site Kabeltonne...
AAAGACCTGTTCGAGATCGGCGGCGTGCCAATCGTGATCAAGGCGCTGATCGAAGGCGGCTACATCCACACCGATTGCATCACCACAACGGGTAAGAGCATCGGTGAGAATCACGAGCAAGTACAGTTCCCTGAGGGCAACAAGATCGTCTACTCGGTCGCCAATGCCATCACGCCAACCGGCGGCGTTGTCGGCCTTCGCGGTAATCTCGCACCTGAAGGCGCGATCGTGAAGGTTGCGGGCATGGAGAAGCAGAGCTTCACCGGTCCAGCACGGGTATTCGAGTGTGAAGAAGATTGCTTTGCTGCCGTTCAGAGGGGTGACTACGAGGACGGCGAAGTTCTGGTGATCCGCAACGAAGGCCCAAGAGGCGGCCCGGGAATGCGGGAAATGCTTTCAACAACCGCTGCGATCTATGGTCAAGGGAGAGGCGACAAAGTCGCGCTGATCACCGATGGCCGCTTCTCGGGTGCGACACGCGGTTTCTGTGTGGGCCACGTCGGGCCTGAAGCTGCCGTGGGTGGACCCATTGGCTTGCTGCAGAATGGCGATGTAATCTCGATTGATGCTGTTTCCGGTTCTATGAACGTGGACGTGTCTGACGAGGAAATGGAGCGTCGTCGTGGTGAGTGGAAACCGCGGACCCACAACTACAACGCAGGCGCGATCTGGCGCTATGCGCAAACTGTCGGTTCAGCAGAAAAAGGCGCCGTCTGCCACCCGGGCGGCAAAGGCGAAACCCACGTTTATGCTGACCTGTAACCCAACAGGGTTCATGCCGACCTGTAACCCAACAGGGTTGATGCCGACCTATAACCCAACAGGGTGTCGGTGACTGAAAACGAAATGAAAGGCGGGCAGGGCCGGGCTAATTTTTCCGGTTCTGTCCCACCAACTATGAAACAAATTATCAAATCCCTGTTCGGCACCAATCGCCAACAGGGCTCGGAAATGGGCGCTGCTTTTGCAGATATCGCCACCACTATCCGCGACGAAGACGAACCGTTCACCGAAAGCGACGACGCGGAAGCCGAGGAGGTCGAGACCTACGTACCCTTTGTGCTCGAAACCACTGAGGCCGAGGGCGGCATACTGTCCTATCGCGTGAGCTCGCTCCCGGAAATACTGGAAAGTGACGGATACTTGCAAACCCGTGACGGACGGGGCGGGGGTCCATCCTGGACCGAACTGGTGCGCGGTGCGCTGCATCTCTCCGGACAGGCGGAAGTGCTCAACGACCTGTGCTTCATGTCAACCGACGAGCAATTCGTTGCCGAAACCCTCAACGCCGCCGACGCCGCAGCGGTTGCAGGCATCGCGCAAGCCATGCACTGGGATCGAGCGATGATGGATGCCGCTCTGGATTGGGCGCAGAAGCAGGGGTTTTGGGTCTAGTGCGCTGAACGTGACCTTGAGCACCTGCTCAACAGAAACGTTAAACCCAGCGACAACATCGGTTTAAACCCCAGCAATCAGACTGTTCGGATCAGCGATCAAACGGTCGTACATGCGGCCGGCGCGTTGTTCGATGGCTTCGCAAGCATCGAGGATGAGGTCTTCGCGGAAGCGCTTGCCGATGATCTGTACGGGCACAGGCATGCCGTCTGCGAAATCTGCGCCGATGTTACCCGCGGGCAGGCCGAGAAAGTTCATCGAATAGACGTAAACCGCTGAGCCGATCAAATCGAGCATGCCATCGAGGTCCTCGGCATCCCGGTTCCAAGGCTGGGTGCTCACTGGCATGAACGGGGTCAGCACGAGCGGATATTTCTCCAGAAACAGCAGATAATCGCGGACGTGCTGGGAGCGGCGACCCAGACCCTGCATCAGCGCCTCGCCCTCATAGACGGTGAAGTAGTCGAAGTAGCTGTCGAAGATCTTGTTGACTGTGTCGCTGCCGTACTCCCGCACTGCAGGGGTCAGGTGGGCAAGCAGGTCGCCGAAGAAGCAGCCTTCGGCGTCCTTTATCATTGCGTCGAAATTAGGCAGTTCGACTTCTTCGAGCACGTAGCCGGCATCCTGGAGCGCGGCAATCGCGGCGTCTAGCCCGGCTGCCATATCTGGAGACATGTCACGGCGCGGCATGTGGCGGGTGAAGCCGACCTTCTTGGGGCCATCCAGCGCAGGGCCGTCAAAGGGAACCGGAGCCATCCAAGGATCGTGCGGGTTGTACTGGATGAGCGCACGCATGCCCAGGCGGACGTCCTTGACATCGCGGGTGATCACGCCCTGCACCGACATCAACTGCGCAAGGATCGAGCGTTCAGCGGGCGCAGAGGGGTTATAGGCGGGTGTCCGGCCCATGCCCGGCTTTACCGTTGCGGCCCCAACGGCAGCGGCGGGGTAGCGCAGAGAGCCAGCAATGTCATTTCCGTGTGCCAAGGCCCCCATGCCACCCATCACCGCAGATGAAGCCCCGCCCGAAGATCCACCTGATGTCGCCCAGTCGTTCCAGGGATTGAACGTACGCCCGTGAAGGTCGTTTACCGTGGTGGCTCGCATGGAGAATTCGGGTGTGTTGGTCCGCCCAATGATAACCGCACCCGCAGCTTCGAGGTTCTGCACGACTGGCGCATCACCCTTGGACATCATATCTTTGAACGCCACCACACCATTTGTGTTGGCCCAGCCCTTCTGGTCGATGTTGACCTTGACCGTCACAGGAACGCCGTGCATTTCGCCGCGATTGTCTTTCTGTGCATCCAGCGCCTTGGCGCGCTCAAGCGCGGGTTCGCTAAGGTCTTGAACCACGGCGTTGAGCTTTGGGTTGATAGCGTGCATCCGATCGATACAGGCTTGCGCTGCGTCGACACAGGAGATCTCGCCCTTGCGGATCAACGCTGCTGTTTCGGTTCCGGAAAGTTCCCAAAGCTCAGTCACGGTTCATGCCTCCCACCTGTTACTGTGCGATGAGCAAATCACAGAAATGGTCGTGAGTCTCGACCCTTCACACGGCTTAGAGGGGCAGTATCAGGAAAACTCAGCCCAGATAGGCGTGTGATCCGAAGCCTTTTCCTTGGACCTTGGGGTCCGGTCGATGCCTGCGTCGATCAGCCGGTCTGCAGCCTGGGGGGAGGCTAGGATAAAATCGATCCGCCAGCCGTGGTCCTTGTCGTAGGCCCCGCGCTGGTAATCCCAATAGGAAAACTGTCCTGGCCGCTGATCAAATACGCGAAAGGTATCGGTCAGCCCTCTGTTGAGCAGGGTGTAAAGCCGATCCTTGCTTTCCGGACGGCCCAGAGCATCGTCCTTCATGGCGGCGGGGCTGTACACGTCGGCGTCGGACGGGATCACGTTGTAGTCGCCGCACAGCACAAACGGCTGTTCGGTCGCGAGCAGTGTGTCAGCATGGCGGATCAGGCGATCCATCCAGTCGAGTTTGTAATCGAATTTTGGACCGGGCGCGGGGTTGCCATTGGGTAGGTAGAGTCCGCCGACGATGAAACCATCCCGGGTTTCAACTTCAATGTAGCGCGCCTGCTCGTCCTCAGAATCGCCCGGCAGCGCGCGAAGGCGCGTTTCAACCGGTTCCCGCGAGAGTACCGCCACTCCGTTGTAGCTCTTCTGCCCGACGATGCTGGCGTGATAGCCAGCGGCTTCGATATCCGCAAAAGGGAAGTTGTCGTCCTGCGCCTTGATTTCTTGCAGGCACACGATATCCGGCTTGAAGGTGTCAAGCCACTCAGTGATGTTGACGAGCCGTGCGCGGATCGAATTGACGTTAAAGCTTGCGACCTTCACGCGATCAGAACACGCTGAACGACGTACCGCAGCCACACGAAGCGGTGGCATTGGGGTTGTTGATCTTGAAGGCAGCACCGATCAGCTCATCAACAAAATCAACCTCGGCCCCCTCCATAAACTCCATGGAAGTCTCGTCAACCAGCAGTTTAACGCCGTCGGTTTCAAAGATGCTGTCATCGCCCTTCACGGCGTCGTCAAAGTCAATCTTGTACTGAAAACCAGAGCAGCCCCCGCCCAGAACCGAGACACGCAAATGCAAGGCGGCATTCCCCTCCATCTCGCGGAGTGCTTTCACGCGAGCGGCGGCTGAGGCGGTGAGTATGACAGTCGCACTGTCTTCTGGTCTATCCAACGGCATAGATTGAGAGTAGGGAGTGCGTGCGCATCCTTCAAGTAAGAACTCCGCAGATTGGGGTTAAATCGACATGTCCACCCTCGCTTTGTACGCTGTTGACCCGTCAAACACGCGCGGTGGCGCCCACCGAGAGCCGGGAAGCGACGGCGGCGAGCGCGCTCCGCATCAGCGGGATCGCGACCGGATCATCCACAGCCGCGCGTTTCGAAAACTGCTCTATAAAACGCAGGTGTTCGTCAGCGACGAAAACGACACCCTGCGCACCCGGCTCACCCATTCCATGGAAGTCGCGCAAATCACGCGGGATATGTGCCGAGCGCTGTCACTCAACGAAGATCTGGGCGAGACCGTCGCGCTGGCCCACGATCTGGGCCACAGCCCCTTTGGTCACACGGGCGAAGACGCGCTGTCGGACTGTCTCAATGCGCGTGGTCTGCCCTCGTTCAATCACAACCTTCACACGGCCAAGATCGTCACGGTGCTGGAGCAGCGCTATGCGGCGTACAACGGGCTTAACCTGTGCTGGGAGACGCTGGAAGGCATTGCGAAACACAATGGCCCAGTCCACGGAGATCTGGCGACGGACATGGAGCGGCTCTTCACCAGTTTTGATCTGGAGCTCCATACCCACGCTTCCGCCGAAGCGCAGGTCGCGGCGTTGTCTGATGATATCGCATACAACACCCACGACGTTGACGATGGCTTGCGTGCCGGTTTGCTAAGCTTCGATGCCTTGCGCGATATTGCTCTGCCGGCACGGGCACTGCGTGAAATTGATGCCGACTATCCTGACCTGCCAGCCGACAAGCGAGCTTTCGAAGTGGCCCGCCGGATGATTTCTGAGCTGATTGGCGACGTTCTGAGCTACAGCCGAGGATTGCTGCGCGAATTGCAAGCGACCTCAGCCGCGCAAATCCGGGCGCACCGCCAGCCGGTCATCGCTTTTTCCCCGACCATGTACGACGACTTGCAGGAACTGCGCGCTTTCCTGTTCGCCAATCTCTACCGCCACCCCTACGTCAACCGCCGACGGCACAAAACAACGAAGATTATCAAAGACCTCTTCGAGCTTTACGATGCCTGCCCGAGCTTGCTTGTGAGCTAGAAAGGTATGGCAGAGGCGATGGATGATCCGGTGGTTCGGGCTGGCATCATCACGGACTCTATTGCATCCATGACCGACAAAGCGGCGATTGAAGAGCATCGACGCCAATTCGACCTCTACGCCATCGACTGACCTGAACAAAAGGCCCCGTTTTTCATGAACTTGTTTGCCACTCTCGAAACCCGGTTGAAAGCTCATCTGACAACATTGGTGGCTCAGGGAGGATTGCCTGAGGGCTTGCCGATTGATCGGATAACAGTCGAGCCGCCGCGCGATGCCAGTCACGGTGACTTTGCCACCAACGCCGCCATGGTTCTGGCCAAGCCCGCCAAGACCAATCCGCGCGCGCTGGCCGAGGAGCTTGTGGCCGTGATTGCGGACTGGGATGAGATCGAAAGCACTGAAGTTGCCGGGCCGGGCTTCATCAACATGCGCGCCAAGCCGGCCGCCTGGCACGAACTGCTGCGCGGGGTCTTGAGCGCGGGTGAGGGTTACGGCGCGTCAACGTTGGGGCAGGGCCAGCTGGTGAACGTCGAGTACGTGTCCGCCAACCCCACCGGTCCGCTCCATCTGGGTCATGCGCGCGGGGCTGTGCTGGGGGATGTAATGGCGGCGCTGCTGGCCAAGGTCGGCTTTGATGTGACGCGTGAGTACTACATCAACGATGCAGGCGCGCAGGTCGATGTGTTGGGTCGAACGGCCTATGCCCGCTACCGGGAGGTGTTGGGCGAGACCATCACGCTCGAAGAAGGCCAGTACCCGGGCGAATACATGATCGACATCGCCCGCGCCATCGCAGAGCGCGACGGTGACAAGTGGATGAGCGCGGACGAAGCCGACTGGCTGCCCGAATTTCGCGCCTTTGCCATCGACTACAACATGACCCAAGTCCGCCGCACGCTGGCAGACATGGACATCGATCAGCTGTTTATCAGCGAGCGCAGCATCGTTGAAACCGGCGGGGTTGAGCGGGCCATTGAGAAGCTGACCGATTTGGGGCTAATGTATTGGGGTGTGCTGGAGCCGCCCAAGGGTAAAAAGCCGGACGATTGGGAAGAGCGTGAGCAGTTGCTGTTCCGGTCTACCGAGTTCGGCGATGACGTGGATCGCCCCCTGAAGAAATCTGACGGTTCCTATACCTATTTCGCCAACGACATCGCCTATCACTACGACAAGCACCAGCGCGGCTTTGCCGAGCAGATCGACATCTGGGGTGAGGATCACAAAGGTTACATCAAGCGCATGCAGTCGGCCGTCGCCGGCGTTACGGACAAGCAGGCCGCGCTCGAGGTCATCATCTGCAACATCGTCAAGGTGTTCAAGAACGGCGAGCCGGTGAAGCTATCCAAGCGGGCCGGTAATATCGTCACGCTGGAAAGCATGGTGTCCGAGATTGGTTCCTCCGCGTTGCGGTTTATCATGCTGACCCGGCGTAACAACGAAGTGCTCGAGTTTGATATTGCGGAAGTGACCGCCGCGACAAAAGATAATCCCGTGTTCTATGTTCAATATGCTCATGCACGCATTTCCAGTGCCTTACGGAAAGCACTTGAGGCCTTTACGGATTCGCGAATCGATGATACGTCATTATGCGAAGCTGAGTTTGCTCACCTGCAGACACGCGAAGAACAACGGCTCATTTCAGTCGTTGCTCAATTCCCAAGGATCGTCGAGAGCTCTGCTCTCGCCCGGGAACCTCATCGCGTGGCGTTCTATTTGAGTGACCTTGCCGGAGCCATCCATGGGCTTTGGGCTGCGGGGAATGTGAACCCAGCGAACCGAATTGTTGTCGATGACAGTCTGTCGCTCACGCAAGCGCGTCTTGCTCTTATTAGAGCGGCTCAGATTACATTAGCGGCCGGGTTGCGCTTGTTGGGTGTGGTGCCGGTCGAGGAGCTACGCCGCAATGAGCAAGAGCTATTTTGAACGCCGAATTTTTGGTCAGACCGATCAAGAAGATGATCAACAGGATCAGGCACCGTCGCTTGGATCCTTGAAGTCCAGGGGGCCGCAGGCCTCGTCTCAAAGTGTCCCGTCCCAGCCCTATCGCTTTGGTGCGAGCCGGAAAGCGTTGCGACCGCCGATCAGTGCCCCTGAGAGCGCGAGCCAAAGCACCTTTGTCCCTGCTGAAACCCAGGCGCCAGAGATGGAGCCGTCGTCTTCCCATCACTGGGAAGCCTCCAGCGAGCTGCGCAACCGTTTGGGGATGAATGCAGAGGCTCCCGAAGAGGATGCCTACGCGCCGCAGTGGGATGCGCAAACCGCTCAGCCGATGGATTATGCTCAGCGTGCGGCGGAACAGGAACGCCTGATGGATAGCCTGACCGGCCAGCAGATGCCGGCAGAACCCTATCCGTTAAGCGCACCGCAACCCTCCGTGACGCCATCAATGACATCTCCCGCAAGGGAAGAGGAAGCCTCCTTTGGCTTTCACAGTGCCGATGGGCCGAGTCCCATCACGCCGGAGCCGGCTGGGCAGACCTACCCGGCTGAGCATGCCTACGAGGCCGCGCCCGTTGCAACAACGGCGACCCACGCTGTAAGCCCCGCAGCTGCTCCAGAGAGTGCTGTCACTGAGCCTCGCATGGCCACGGCGGCGGCTGTTGGCGTGGGACAGCGTGTGAACCTGAGCGACCAGCGCGCCGGCACTTCAGTCAATCCACAGCACTACGTTGCAGCCTCTGACGAAATGCAAGCGTCCGCACCACGCGGTCCAAGCTTCGACGAACGGTCCGCGCGGAACCCGCTCGCCGGGGCTGCTGCCCATCAGCATGAACGCCAGCGCAATCAGGCATCTGCCCGCAAGCCTGCGACCAACAATAGCCCCTCTCGCGGCATGTCCGCACTGCCGCCCCGGCCGCCGCGCCGTGATCGCGGTAAAGGGGGAGGCGGCGGCCTGTTTGGGCTGGTCCGCAATGGCCTCTTGGCGGTGGTCACTCTGTTGGGACTGGGTTTACTCATGTCCGTAAGCTATGCCGCGTTTCAGGGGCTTCGTTCCTCACCTGATGCGGATGTCACCATTCTTTTGGCGCCAGACGAGCCGGTAAAACTCCGCCCAGAACAGGCTGGGATTGACCCTGAAGTTGCCGCCGGGCGCACGTTTGAAGCTGATCTGTCAGTGCTTAGCAACCCTCTGGGGGTCCTTGAACCCTCCGACGACCGCTATGCAAGCGATAGTGACACGGCGCCCACCATGACAATGAATTTCGGCGGTCAGTCGCTGAGGGTCGCGCACATTGACAGCGCGCAACCCGCGGTCGTCCTCGAGCCCATCACTGAACTCGGCGAAGGTGCGTCCGTTGCTGTGGCATCATCTGCACAGGGTCAGCCGCAAGTTCTTCCCGTTGCCGCGACCACTGACTTGAACCCGCTGGTTGATATTCCATCCGCAATCACGCCAGCCAACGAAGAACCGTTGGCCAACGCGTCGCCTTTGGCGAACGGCTTGAGCGACATCGCCATTCCAAAAGCCCGGGGTACTGTACCTTCGGGTTATGAGGGCTTGGTGGTGCGGGTCCAGGCCAATACGTCAAGCGCAGCATCCGTGGCGTCACTGACGCCAGCGCTGGGGACAGGTTCGGCTGAAACAACGCTTGTAGCCGGTCAGCGGGGCAGCGGGTCCGTGACCCTTGATCCCGCATCCGGGCTGCCGTCCACGCCGCAGGCGCCGACTGTGACCGGTCAGGCCGTCGTTTCACCATTTGGCATTCAGCTGGCGTCCCTTCGGACTGAACAGCAGGCGCTGAATTTATGGGTTCGGTTGCAGGACAAGTATCCATCACTGCTAGGCGGCCTTGCCAGCAGGGTCGTGAAGTTTGACTCGACCTCGCGCGGCATTTTCTACCGCCTGCAGGCGGGCCCCATGCCCACCAAAACCACTGCGGTCGATTTCTGCGTACAACTCAAAGCGCAGGGCCAGGAGTGTATTTTCGTCAACGGTTAGCGCTGATCGTCATCATTAAGGCTCAGAGGCTGGGGAAGTTTCACTTATCCCCAGCCCTCTGAATTCCCAATAGGGCCCAATTCGCGCTATAGCGATGGTATGGATAAACCGTCGCATAATCTGGATGACAAACCCGAATTCGAGGATGACGGCGGCGCGCCGCGTCCGAATGCCGGTTTGTTCTTACGTCTGGAAGGGTATGAAGGTCCGATAGACCTGTTGCTGGATCTGGCGCGCGACCAAAAGGTCGATCTGTCCCAGATTTCCATCCTTGCCCTCGTCGATCAATACCTGCGTTTCATGCACATGGCCAAGAAGAAGCGCCTCGATCTGGCCGCTGAATATCTCGTCATGGCGGCGTGGCTGGTTTATCTAAAGTCCAAGATTCTGCTGCCCTCCACGGCGGAAGAGGCAATCGCAGCTGCAGAGTCTGCTGAAGCGATTGCGTTCAGGTTACAGCGCCTCGCGGCTATGCAAAAGGCGGCTGAACGGGTTTTCCAGTTGCCGCAAAAGGGTGAGCAGCGCTTTGAGCGTGGCCCGGTCTTCAAGGTCAAGAATCGCGTTGAAACCCGCCTGGATGTGGAGCTGTATCACTTGCTGCGGGCCTATGCCTTGGTTCAGAACCGTCACACTGCCGTCGACCGGGCAGTGCGCAAAATCCCGGTGTATTCGCTTGAAGAGGCTGTCAAAAACCTCTCTCGTCTCGTTGGCCGTCCAATCCCGAGCTGGCGCACGCTTTCGTCATTCATGCCGATCAATATCAGCTCGCCCGGCAAGCGCAGGTCGGCGCGGGCTTCGTTCTTTGCTGCGAGCCTGGAGCTGGCGCGCCGGGGTGAAATCTCGCTGAGTCAGGACGGTGCCTTTGGTGACATCTACCTGAAAACCCCTGATGACCGCGAATTTGCTCCAGAAGATGCTGAGGGTTGGGAGAGCGCTGAATGACTGATTTCAATACCCTTAGGCTGATCGAGGCCCTCCTGTTCGCGTCAAAGGACCCGATCCCCACCAGTGTGTTATCCGCGCAGATCCCCGAAGAAGAGAACATCGGTGAGATCCTCGAAACCCTACAATCGCACTATGCTAATCGGGGAATCGTGTTGGAGAATGCCGGGAACAGCTGGGCGTTTCGAACGGCTTCCGATCTGGCGGGGGATCTGGCGATTCAGCGGGTCGCCAGCCGTCGGCTCAGCCGGGCAGCGATGGAGACCATGGCGATCGTCGCCTACCACCAGCCTGTAACGCGGGCCGAAATCGAGGACATTCGCGGCGTTGCGGTTGCCAAGGGCACCGTTGACACCCTGCTCGAAGCCGGTTGGATCAAGCCCCGCGGCCGAAAACAGACCCCAGGACGCCCCCTAATGTGGGGCACAACAGATGCATTTCTCGATCACTTTGGCCTCTCAACGGTCAAGGAACTCCCCGGTATGGACGAGCTTAAAGCCGCTGGCCTGCTCGACAAGCGCGAGGGGTTGGCGTCACTCCCAACATCAGAGGACGATAACGACGATGAAACCGAAACCGAGCTGGAAATGGAAGACGGCGAAGAAACGGTCGACGCAGGCACGTCGGCGGACGTTATCCAACTGGACCAAGCCCGCTGAAAAACGCGCCGTCCCGTAGGTAGATAATCTGAGCTAAGGCCGGGCAGCTTTGCGGAAATACAGTTGTCCAATTGCGACTTCATTGGTAGTGCAAGAGCGTAATTGTCATGCTTGTGGCGTTTTGCGAACCGGTATCAGCGCCTGAGTGAAAATAACAAGCGGCGTTAACGTTGCACGCATTGGTTTGATGCCCCATATCAGATCGAAACACGTATCTTCACGCGTGAAGCGACGGTAACAGTCCATTTTTGGAGGTAAACTCATGGGTCTCGGTGGTCTCGGTAATCCGATTGTTCTGCTTATTCTGCTGGCTATAGTACTGCTGATTTTTGGTGGTCGTGGTCGTATTCCAAACCTGATGGGTGACATGGCAAAAGGCATCAACGCTTTTCGCTCTGGTCTGAAAGACGACAAAAAGAGCGAGGGCGAAGCTGATGCTGAGGCCGACGCCGCCAAGACCATTGATCACGATGAGTCATCCGAAACGGTAAAGACTGAAGCACAAAGCAAAGAGAGCGCCTAATCCGTCTCTCCCTTTGCTTTCATTCAAGTTCGTTCTTAACCCCGAGGAAGCGCCGTGTTTGGCCTTGGCATGACCGAAATGATTGTGATTGGCGGTATCGCGCTGCTGGTCGTGGGTCCGAAAGACTTGCCCAAAGTCTTCAAGGGGATTGCTTCGGTGATGAAGCAGATACGAAAGCTGACCCGCGAATTTCAGGGCGTGGTCAACGATATGATCCGCGACAGCGACTTGGATGACCTGCGGAAGGAAGCGCAGGATTTGCGCCAGAGTATAGATCCGACTTCTGATATCCGCGAAGCAATGAAGGACGTTGAGGACGAGGTTAAGGAAACGACAGACTCCGTTTCCGGAAAGGATCTTTGGCAACCCGAACCCGCACCGACCAAGAAAGCCGAATCCGCTGCTGCCAAGAGCGCCGAGCCGGCGAAATCTGAGGCATCGTCGTAATCCATGAGCGGCGATAAAAAACCAGGCGGGCTGTCTCGCGCGGCCTCCCAGATGCAGGCCCTGTTCCGTAAAAAGGCGGAAGAGACCCAGCTGAAGACCGAAACGGGTCAGTCGCCCAAATACTTGTATTCGGATAAGGCTGACAAAGTGATCGGCACCGAATCCGATCCGAGTCAGGCGCCTTTGATGGAGCACCTCAAGGAGCTTCGCCAGCGGCTGTTCGTCTTTGTCGGGATCTTTTTTGCGCTGACCATCGGTATCTTTTTCCTCGCCAAGCCGATTTATTTGTTTCTTGCTAGGCCGATCATCGCGGTGTTTGAACGCAATGGCCTGCCCACAGTGTTTATTGTCACCAGCCCTTTCGAGAAGTTCTTTGCTGACTTCACGCTGGCCCTGTTCGTTGGGTTTACGCTGACGCTGCCCGTGCTGCTTTACCAGATCTGGCGTTTCATTGCGCCCGGGCTTTACAACAATGAAAAGGGCGCGATGCGGCCGTTTCTGGTGGCATCGCCGATTCTCTATCTGATCGGTATTGCCTTCGTTTATTTCGTTGTGATGCCGATGGCGTTCAACTTCCTGATCGGCTACGCGCTGGACGGGGGTGAGTTCAACCTTGCGAAAAACGCCGGCGAGTTCAGCGCCGTGCTCGAAAGCTTCCGCGCGGCGTCCGAGACCTTCTTCGCCATGAACCCTGCGGAGGTGGCCAAAGAAGAGTTCATCAAAGCCGGTGAAGCCTACCGCTCGGCCTTGCGCGATATGGCGCAATTGCGCCCGCTGGATAAGGTCAGCATCGACCCGCAAACCAAAATTGCCGACTACCTGCGGGATTCCATGCGCATGCTGATTGGCGGCGGTCTGGGCTTCCAGTTGCCGGTGGCGTTGACTTTGATGGTGCGCTCGGGGCTGGTTTCCACCGATTTCCTCAAACGGAACCGCAAGTTTGCGGTCCTCATTCTGTTTATCCTTTCTGGTGTGCTGACGCCGCCGGACATTATCTCGCAGGCCATGCTCGGCGGTCCGATGTACGTGCTCTACGAGATCGCAATTTTGATTGGTATGCGGATCGAAAAAAACCAGCGCGCCAATAACCCCTATTGGGATGGTGGTGATCCAAGCGCGGATGATGATGCCAATGGTGACGACGAGCCTGACCCATCAAAACCCACCGCTTCAGCAGGGGCTGGCGCAGCAGGTGCGGCGGCCGCAGCGGATGCCGCTGCAGGTGATGCCGAAGATGGCCCAATGGAAGAGAATTCCATCGGTGGTGGCACTGGCGCATCTGGCGATGAAATCGAAGACGACGACCTGTTTGCACCGGTTGATGACGAGCAACCCCGCATCTTGAAGTCCACTCCGGAACCATCTGGTGATGAGGGCTTCGTCAAGCCAGATCCTGACGACGACTGACCGCTACAACTGACCCCGGACAATTGGACACACCAGATCAAATGCACCTATGCGGGGTTGATGGTTGAAAGGTTGCTCTCACGCTTCTATTTCTTCAATAGGACTGAGATGGTCCAAATCCACAAAAGGTCAGAGCGCTCAATACCAATGAAGCTGTCACGCTTAACAGACTATGCCGTGATCTTGCTCACCAAACTATCTTTTGGTGGTGGCGAGCCAGCTTCTGCTGCGCGGTTGTCCGAAGACCTGATGCTGCCGCAGCCAACGGTATCAAAGCTGTTGAAAATGCTGACGAAGGCGGAGTTGGTGACATCGCAACGAGGGGCCTCGGGTGGCTATACGCTCTCGCGTGCGCCGGACACGATCAGCATTGGCGATGTCATTGCAGGGATCGAGGGGCCCGTTGCGCTCACAGCGTGCATTGACGCTTCCGAAGAGGACGCGTGCGGCGTTCAGTCGTTTTGCGGGATGCGTGGAAATTGGGCAGTGGTCAACGCCGCAGTAAACGAGGCGTTGGACCAAGTGACATTGTCGGACATGGCGCCGGCATGGATGAACATGTTTAGACCGGTCGAACCGGTCTCAGAGAAGGCGTAGTGTTCTATGGCTGCTGAAGCTGAAACCATCGAAAAAGTCTCTGCGCTTGCAGAGAAATACAAGTACGGCTTTGTCACTGACATCGAGTCTGAGTTCGCCCCCAAAGGCCTGAACGAAGACATCGTGCGGTTCATCTCTGCGAAGAAAAATGAGCCAGAGTGGCTGCTGGAGTGGCGGCTGAAGGCTTATCGGTACTGGTTGGAAATGGAAGCGCCCGACTGGGCTAAGCTGAACATTCCGCCGATCGATTACCAGGACAGCTACTATTACTCCGCGCCAAAATCGGCGGAAAGCCGGCCGGAGACCATCGACGATGTCGATCCTGCGCTGATCGAGACCTACAACAAGCTGGGTATACCCTTGCAGGAGCAGGAGATGCTTGCGGGTGTGCAGAAGCGATCTGTGGCCGTGGATGTCGTTTTCGATTCCGTCTCGGTTGCAACCACCTTCCGCGATAAGCTCGCAGAGGCGGGCGTGATTTTCATGCCGATTTCCGAAGCGGTCGAGAAGCACCCGGATCTGGTCAAAAAATACATGGGCTCGGTGGTTCCGCACACGGACAACTACTTCGCAGCGCTCAATTCCGCGGTTTTCACCGATGGCTCATTCGTCTACGTGCCCGAGGGCGTGACCTGTCCCATGGAGCTCTCGACATATTTCCGCATCAACGCGGAAAACACGGGTCAGTTTGAGCGTACCCTGATTATCGTCGAAGACCGCGCCTACGTTTCCTATCTCGAAGGTTGCACGGCGCCTCAGCGGGACGAGAACCAATTGCATGCTGCCGTGGTCGAATTGGTCGCGATGGATGATGCTGAGATCAAGTACTCGACCGTTCAGAACTGGTACCCCGGCGATGAAAACGGCAAGGGCGGGATCTATAACTTCGTGACCAAGCGCGCCAAGTGCCAAGGCGCGCGGTCTAAAGTGTCCTGGACGCAGGTAGAAACCGGTTCGGCGATCACGTGGAAGTACCCCTCGTGCGTGTTGCTGGGTGAAGAAAGCCAGGGCGAGTTTTACTCTGTCGCGATTACCAATAATCTGCAGCAAGCCGATACCGGCACCAAGATGATCCACGTGGGCAAGAATTCTCGCTCGCGGATCATCGCGAAGGGCATTTCTGCGGGTCGGTCTGACCAAACCTACCGCGGGCTCGTAAAATCGACCCGGACGGCCAAGGGCGCGCGGAACTTCACCCAATGTGACAGCCTGCTGATCGGCGATCGCTGCGGTGCGCACACGGTTCCGTATATCGAAGCGGGCAACGCATCGTCCATGTTCGAGCACGAAGCCACGACCTCCAAAGTCTCTGATGACCAGCTGTTCTATTGCCGTCAGCGTGGGATGGACGAGGAAGAGGCGCTGGCGCTGATCGTTAATGGTTTTGTGAAAGACGTCTTGCAGGAACTGCCCATGGAATTCGCCGTGGAAGCCCAGAAGTTGGTAGCGATTTCGCTTGAAGGCTCCGTGGGATGACCTTGCTGTCGGTCAACATCAACAAGATCGCTCTGCTGCGGAACTCGCGAGGCACCGGTACCCCGGACCTTGTCGAAGGCGCGCGGCTGGCGATTGCGGGCGGGGCAGAGGGCATTACGGTGCACCCGCGCGAGGACCAGCGGCACATCACGCTGGACGATGTGATCGCCGTCGCTGACCTGCCGGAGATCAAGAGCGGCCAGGTCGAGTTCAACGTCGAAGGCGACATGCGGGAAGACTTGTTCAACATGATCCGCGTGCTCAAGCCCACGCAGTTTACGGTCGTGCCGGTAATCGCGGGGGAGGTCACGTCGTCACGAGGTTGGCGGGCCTATGATGATCACGACTACCTGGAATACTGGGCTGCTGAGATGCGCGAGGTCGGCGTGCGGACGGCGGTATTCGTGGACCCGGAGCCACGGTCGGTAGAGCTGGCCGCCGCCTGCACTATTGAGGCTGTTGAAGTCTACACAGGCGCTTACGCCGCCGCGCATGCGCGCGGGGACCACGCTGCGGCGCTGGAGGCTGTGGACCGCGCAGCCCAGACAGCGCGTGGGCTTGGCTTGCGGTTGAACGGCGGTCATGACCTGACCGTTGAAAACCTTGGCCCGCTGTGTGAGCGGGTTCAGTTTGACGAATTTTCCATCGGCCACCACATCGCCTCTGAAGCCCTTTTTCGCGGGTTTTCTGGCGCTGTCGCGGACTTCAAATCTGCAGTACCTGAAGGGGTCTGAACAAAATCATGCTGGAAATAAAAGGCCTTCACGCCGGTCTCGAAGACGGGACGGAAATCCTCAAGGGCATCAACCTGAGCATTGGCGCGGGCGAAGTGCACGCGATCATGGGTCCCAACGGATCGGGCAAATCCACCACGGCAAACATTCTCTCGGGCAAGCCCGGCTACGATGTTCGGTCGGGCAGCGCGACGCTGGAAGGTGCGGACCTGTTTGAGATGGAGCCTGAAGAACGCGCGCATGCGGGCCTGTTTCAGGCCTTTCAGTACCCTGTTGAAATTCCGGGTGTGCAATCTTCGACGTTTCTGCAGACGGCCGTAAATGCCAAGCGCAAGGTGAAGGGGCTGGCTGAGCTGGATGCACTCGCCTTTGTCCGCGAGCTTCGGGCGCAGGCTAAGAAACTCGGGATCGGTAACGACATGCTGAAGCGTGCGGTAAACGTGGGCTTCTCGGGTGGTGAAAAGAAGCGGTTTGAGACCCTGCAAATGGCCTTGTTAGAGCCAAAACTGGCCGTTTTGGATGAAACCGATTCAGGGCTGGACGTCGATGCCTTGCGG
>Ga0115564_10002380_pt1 | contig 16429 bp, 14 predicted proteins | sample COGITO_mtgs_1105_7_FD_88680 | JGI IMG/M metagenome (GOLD analysis project Ga0115564, IMG submission 88680) | Pelagic marine microbial communities from North Sea - COGITO_mtgs_110523 | ecosystem: Environmental > Aquatic > Marine > Epipelagic | place: Germany:Helgoland, sampling site Kabeltonne...
CTTGAAAAAAGCCAAAGAATGGATCGCTAAAGCCATTGAAGGCAAAGATGATGCATATTGGTATTTCCGTCAGCAATCATTGATCCTTGCTGGATTGAATGATACAGCAGGCGCCATTGCTTCTGCCAAGAAGTCGCTAGCATTGGCTGAAAAAGCTGGGAATCCAGACTATGTTCGTATGAACAAGGCATCTATTGCTGAGTGGAGTAAATAAAAAATGTACAAATTAAATTACTAAGCCCTACCTTTTGGTGGGGTTTTTTAATTCAGTTTTTTTTCGTGTATTATTTGTAAAGCAAACGCCAAAACAAAGGTGAGTACTGCTCCAATGGCATTGAGCCATAAAAAGCCTACCCAGTCTTGGGTAAAGATGTATATAATCATGGCTTCAGAAATTACAGCTGCCCAAAACACTGCTTTTCCTTTTATATGGTGCGCAAAAAAGCCTACGAGAAAAACACCCAAAATGGTTCCATAAAAAATGGATCCAATGATGTTAACCAATTGTATGAGGTTTTCTACTAGACTGCCAAAACTGGCAAAAAGAATAGCGATTGCCCCCCAGAGCAAGGTGAAGAATTTGGAGGCATTGACATAATGCGTTTCTGATTTTCCGCCAAGGTTACGTTGATATAAATCGACGGTGGTGGTAGCGGCCAATGCATTCAATTCGGATGCGGTTGAACTCATGGCAGCAGAGAGGATTACAGCCAAGAGTAAGCCAATCAGTCCTTCAGGTAAATAGCCTAGGATGAATGAAATAAACACATAGTCTTTATCATTGGTTCCTTGGGTGTCGTCGGCAGCTAGAATGAGTTCTTTGGCTTGCGCTCGCTGTCTTCGCTCTACTTGATCGAGTGTACTAATGGTGGTTAGTGCCTTTTGATCTAGTATTGACTGTGTCAATAGTTGATGTCGCTTGGCCTGGGTCAATTGATGTTCTTTTTCCAGAGCAGCATAGGCTCCCGCTTGACTAGAATTCCGTACGTTTTCAACTGCGGTAGGATTAAAGTGTAAGGGGGTGGTTTCAAACTGATAAAAGACAAAAACCATGACCCCAACCAGGAGGATAAAAAACTGCATGGGTACTTTCAGAAATCCATTCATGATTAGCCCCATTTGACTTTCTTGGATAGATTTTCCAGAGAGGTAGCGTTGTACCTGACTTTGATCGGTACCAAAATAAGAAAGTGCCAGAAAGAGTCCACCAGTAATTCCACTCCAAAAGGTATAGCGACTATTGGGGTCAAAACTAAAATCAATGACATCTAGTTTCCCGGTTTGGCCTGCAATCTCCAATGCTTCAATAAAGCCAATTTGCTCGGGAAAGCTATTGATGATGTAACCAAAAGCAATGATCATTCCTGAAAAAATGATAAACATTTGTTGTTTTTGGGTAACGTTTACGGCCGCAGTTCCTCCAATTACGGTATAAAAGATAACAATACATCCAATGAGTAAAATTAAAGGTTTTAATGGCCAACCAAGCGCAACACTCAGGATGATGGCAGGGGCATAGATAGTAATTCCAGCTGCCAGCCCACGTTGAACTAGGAAGAGAAGTGCCGTCAGTGTCCGTGTTCGCTGATCAAAGCGTTGTTCTAAGTATTCGTAGGCGGTAAAGACCTTTAGCTTGTGGTAAATGGGGATGAAGAAAAGGCAAATGATGATGACAGCAAAGGGAAGACCAAAATAAAACTGCACAAAACCCATTCCATCGTGAAAAGCTTGTCCGGGTGTAGACAAAAATGTGATGGCACTTGCCTGCGTGGCCATCACTGATAAGCCTATGGTCCACCATCGGGCACTGTTTCCCCCTTTAAGATAATCACTAATGGAGGCATTCTTTCTGTTTTTCCATGCGCCATAGCCAACAATAAACCCAAGGGTTCCAACCAATATAATCCAATCGATAGTATTCATTCTGCAAAGGATTTCATGAAAAGGAAGAAAAACAGCCAGTAAGCAATGTTTAGTAGTGCAAGGAAAAGATAGATGCGGTTGCTTTTACTCATCATATTACAAAGCAAGTAAATTAATTAACAGGCGATAGGCACCTGGAACTCCTTCTGGCAATTCTCTAAAAAAACTTAAACCAGTATAAACAACAGTTCCGTTCCCATGTTTGGCCACCAAAAGGCTGCCAACAGTTTCTTCTTCTCCGCTATCATTCATTCCCAATAAAGGGGTAAAACGTGGATCCCAATTATCGGCAAAATACAGTCCCCGTTCTTGAATCCAACCCTCAAAATCTACAGCAGTTATTTTATGTGGAAAATTCATGGCAGAATGTGTGGGTTCTAGAATGCGAACTCGACTCTCTTCATCAGTTACTCGTTTTCTAGAAAGTTCTATAGGATAGGGAGCAATTTCATTGGTTTTTAATCCTCGGCTGGTGTTGTATTGCACGATGAGAGTTCCTCCTTGAGCAGCAAAGTCAAACAATAATTTATTTTTGTATTTCAGGGATTCCAGGACATTGAATGCACGAATACCAATTAAGATGGTGTCGAATTTATTTAATTCATCTTGCGAGATACTTTCAATATCAATAGAACGTATAGGCAAGCCAACGGCAATTAAATTTTGTTGAACTAAATCGCCAGCTCCCATGATATATCCTATTTTCTTTTGGGGAAGCCTAAGGTTTAAACGAACGAGCTTGGCTTCGCTGGGTTGCGCAACATATTGTTTTGGAATGTGTTCATAGTTAATCTCTTTCACCTCAAATACCTTGTCTTGCGTTTCACCATTTAGATGCACCAATGGACTCATTAAGCCACTTTCTGCTTTATCTGTAGGGTTAAGTTGATAAGAAATAAATTGACTACTTCCCCTGTTTTCTAGTTGAATCTCTTTTTTTGCTTGATCAATTTCCCAACCATTGGGAAAACACAATTCTATTTCACCCGAAAATGAAGCTCCATAGTTCGTTACTTCTAGGCGGATTGTTTGTTGTTCATCATTGGGAAACAAATGAACTGTTTTGTCGAAATTGATTCCTAATTGTGGTAATACATAAAAGGGGGTAATAACTTCACCGCGAACAGCATCATTTTCACGGAAATTAATGGGTTCGTTAAATTCAATTTCTGTCTCCCCAATTCGTACACGAATGTTGGCCTCAAGTACAGGAGTTTCGGGTTCACCAATCAGCGCTTTATTTGCTATTTCAAATACACCTAGGCTTCCTTTTTTCAATAACCAATAGGGTGTACTCAATGCTTTACTTAATTCGAATCGAAGGGAACTAGAAGAGGCTTTGTTCTTTGACAAAGAAAGGTTGAGGAGTTGTTCGTTAACTGACACTATTTTTATGGGTTGATTGGTCTGCTGCACAGTGTTTAGTTTAAGATTTAATGCCTCTCCTGCTATACCAAAGGCACGCTCAGCATTAAGCTGTAATTCCAATCCAGCACAAGATTTGATTAGGGCTTTAGTTTCAGCTAATTTTCGTGTTCTCCACACGCCATTTTCTAGAGTCTCAATGGCTTCATGAATTTCGAGAAGATGGGGAAGACTTTTGCTTGGGTCTTTAAAATCATATTCAGCCAAGGCTTGGGAAACCAGCGTACCAATTTTTTCTCCATTTTTAAGCCTGGACCAAGTAGTGTTTATTCCATCAAAAGGATCGTTATTTTTGGGTCGATCTCCTTGAATTAGCTCAATGTATTCGGTTCGATTTCCTAGGGAAGGAGAACTCCCAAAGCCTTGCGATTTATGGGAACTTCTGCTGGTGGCAGATATTTCACTGTTGGAAATTCCACGCAAAGGGTCATAATTCCCGATTTCGAGGGAAATTAAATTTGTTTTATCGGCTTTTTCAAAGCGTTCACGACTTCCATAAAACCACCACGAAGTATTGAAAAATTGACGTTTTACCTGCCATGGATTTAGTTGTTCCAATTGTTTTGGATAACTAGTGGTATCATTGGTCAACGAAAAAGCTTCATGGCTTAAAAGGGCAGAGGAGGTGTGATGACCATGGGTGGTTCCTGCCGATCTATGGTCAAAACGATGGATGATAATATCGGGTTGAAATGCTCGTATACGACCAATTACTTCGCCTAAGATTTGTTCCTTATCCCAAATTTTTAGGGTTTCTTTGGGATGTTTCGAATAGCCAAAATCAATGGCAGAAGTAAAATACTGATTACCGCCGTCTATTTTTCTTGCTTGTAATAATTCATTGGTACGAATAACCCCTAACAATCCGCGTAATTCTGTTCCAATTAGATTTTGTCCCCCATCGCCACGGGTCATGGAAAGGTAGGCAGAATGCGCATGTATATGATTGGAGAAATGGGAAATAAGTGCGGTGTTTTCATCGTCTGGATGAGCTGCAACGTAGAGCATGGATCCTAGAAAATTAAGTTTTTCTAATCCACGGTAGAGTGTTCCTGAGTCTTGAGCCTTTAAAGAGAGTAGGGAACAAATTACAAAGCTAAAGCGAATAAGATTTTTCCCCATAATTAATCGAGTTTAAAGGGTATTCTGAGTGATTCAAAGCGCTTGTCGTTTTCAGCCCAATATTGACGACGTTCGGTGTGAATGCGTTTGGCAGTTGAACTATAGTTTTCTCCTTTATTGGCATAGGTTTCTGTCCATCCTTCTATGGTATAAGGAAATTCCGGGTCAAATTGAATGCGAAGACTTCGTCCCATAGAAGGAATGTTTAGGATATATTCTCCTGTTTTCATTTCGCCAATAGCTTCTGTTATTTCCATGTTAATATGATTCAAGCGAACCATTTCAAGGGAGGGATATAGTTTAAAGGCACCAATAGGCAATTGTTGTGGATCGAAGCGTAATAGATTCCAAAGGGCATCTTCTGACATTGCCTTTTCTAAATTCATTTGTTGATCTGCTTCTCCTTCAAAATAAGAATGGGAGGTATAGTTTAGCTCTTTTTCTTTGGCATTTAATTGCAAATAACTTTGCCCGCACCACTCTTGGATAGAGGTCACACTTTTTATTAAAGGGTGTTTTTTTCGCAATGAATTAAATGAACTACTCATAATGGAATAGGGGTAAATTCCTGTCAAATAGGTTTTGGTGCGATTGGACTTGATAACTGGAATAGTTGTTTTAGATTTTTTATTGGCTTTTACCTGTTCTATTGCCAAGAAATCTTCTGTAACAAAAATCAACACTGCTTTTCCTTTGCGTTGCTGTCCATAGCGCGATTGGGTTAGTTCATAGGAGCTGATCTCAGCATTTCCATCAAACCAAAGGTTTTTAAACCTTTGGGAAAGTTGCGCTTGAACAAGAGGTGCGCATACAAGAAGACTTAAGAGTAGGAGCTTTTTCATGTCAAAAGAATTTTTTTCAAGGTAGTTAAAACTTGTGCCACAGGCAAGCCAACAATATTACTGTAGCTGCCCACAATTTTTTCAATTCCAATGGTACCAATCCACTCTTGAATACCATAGGCACCAGCCTTGTCATAGGGTTGGTAAGTATCAATATAAAAATCAATTTCCGCGCTATCCAGTGTTTTAAAAAAAACGGTACTAGTTTCGGTAATAATGGTTTGCTGATGCGCCTGTGTAAAGGCTACAGAGGTAATTACTTCGTGAGAGCTACCCGATAATTGATTTAACATTTTTTGGGCTTCAGCCTTGTCTTTTGGCTTTCCGAGATAGCATTCATTGCTCCAAACAATTGTATCGGCTGTAATAACCAATTGATTTGGTTTAAGGTTGACATAAGAACTTGCTTTTAGTTGAACCAAATAATCAGGAATCTCTACTCCTTTAAGGCGAGCTGGGAAAATTTCGTCTACCTCAAAAGTTTGTACGCGAAACGAGAGACCAATGTCTTTTAGGAATTGTTGTCTTCTCGGCGAATTAGAGGCCAAGATGATATCGGTGGAAGGAAATAGATTAGTCATTTTTGGCGCCAAGTGTAGTGATCCATTTTCCTTGTACACGGAGGGTTTGTTCAATGATGTCACGCACACAACCCTCACCTCCTTTTTTATGGGAAACATAATCAGCCATATTCTTTACATCAATCACAGCATCATTAGGGCAAACACCAAGGGCAACTTGCTCCATGACGGATAAGTCTGGCACATCATCGCCCATGTACAGGATCTCGTCGGGAGATAAATCATAATTATCTAATAGCTCTTGATAAGGCGCTAGTTTGTGGTGGGCACCTAGATAAATATCAAAAATGCCTAAGGCCTTTAAACGATCACGAACCCCCTCATTTGTACCTCCAGAAATAATACAAACTTTAAAACCTTGGTCTAGTGCGCATTTCAGCGCATAACCATCTTTGGTGTCCATTTCTCGGTACATTTCTCCTGTTGAGGTAATCATAACTTTCCCGTTGGTTAAGACTCCATCTACATCAAAGATAAAGGTGGTGATCTGCGGGAGAATTTCTTTGTAATTTTTTTTATTCATGTTGATGTTGAATCGATGCTGTTAGTAAAGAATATATTTTTTTATGTGCTTCTTGGGTTAAAAGCAATAAGTGATTTTCGATGGTAGTATTGTCCTTTCGAAGGGCAGGCCCTGTTTGTGCTTCAAGCGGAGAGAGGTTTTTGATTTTATCCGCTGTTTCAGCAATTAATGGTTGCAAGATAGAGAAGGGTACATGGTGTTCTTGACATAAAGCTTCCCCAATGGCGTATAAATGATTGCTGAAGTTGTTTACAAAAACAGCAGCAATATGCAAGGCTTTTCGCTGTACTGAATCAATTGTATGTATGGGTCCACCAATGTGGGCTGCAAGTTGTTGAAGTAGTTTTAAGCTATAAAGATTGTTTGCTTCCAAACACAAAGGAATAGTATGGAAATCAACCTCTTTTTGTTTTGAAAAAGTTTGAAGCGGATAAAACACACCATGGTTTTCATGCGCTTTTAGTGCTTCTAAAGGAACGCTTCCAGCTGTATGAGCTACAATCCCTTTTCGTTTCCCCAAATTTGCCCCTAACTTTTCAATTTGATCATCAGAAACACAGATTAGATAGATATCAGCTTCTTGTAGATCAGTAATATTGTCCGTAATATTGGTATTACTGGCATGCTTAGCCATGCTATCTTTTGTCCGATTATACCATTGCAGCAGTTGAACATCGGCTGCGTTTTGTAATACAGCATGAAGATGAAACCCTACATTTCCCGCACCAATTAGGCTTACTTTTATCATGAGCTTAAAAATAAGAAGATTCTGTCTTAAATTTTAACCTAAGATGTAAAAGTTATATGAAGATTTCATGAAGCTACTGAAAGTAGATTTTTTTTATAGATAATATCGATTTTACACATGAATAGGTTCTTCGGACTTGAGTTAGATTGGCCCAAAAATTATTGTACGCAATAATTAGTAATGCATTTTTCGATTTCCTTGGTTCGTAAAAGGTAATTTTCGTAAATTGGTATCACCCTAATCTTATCAAACATGAAATATTTTTATTCCCTTAGAACAATCTATTGCCAGTACTTTCTTTGGGCAGCAACGGCTTCCATCATTATCGTTGCTTTTCTAGCTTCTATCAACGTATTGCTAATCACCATGCGTCCAGTATCGTTTTTTGGAATGCTTGGGCTGTTGTTTTCAACAATGGGAATGATGCGTTTTTTGGCATTTTTTCTCGCACAATATCCAAAGAATCGCATCTTTGAATCCTTCATCACTGGAATCATTTTACAGTTAATTGTTCTTCTGGTTTTGGTGTTGAATTAATCTGTATTTATAGGCCTTATTCCTCTAGTAACTTTTATCTTTGCTTTGACAGAAGATGATCGTTTAATGAAAGATTTTTTTTTAAAATACCTCGCCTCTAATCGTTTAATGGCGGTACTTTTTTTCGTTTTTCCTGCGGCCATGGGCTTGGGTACCTTTATCGAAAGTTGGTACTCCACCGACACGGCAAAAATTTGGATTTACAACGCTTGGTGGTTTGAACTCATCATGGGCTTGTTTGTTTTAAATTTTATTGGAAATATTTTCAAATACAAACTACTTCGCAAAGAGAAATGGGCGGTTTTGGCCATACATTTATCTTTTATACTGATCTTGATAGGTGCTTTTGTAACCCGTTATGCAGGATTTGAAGGGGTAATGCCTATTCGAGAGGGAGAGGCTTCGTCAAAATTCTTATCAGAAAAATCCTATCTATCTGTGATGGTTGATGGTGAATTTCAAGGACAGGCCCTTAGAAAAGAACTCAAAAAAAAAGAGCTACTACTTTCGCAACACGTCAACAATGATTTTAGCATTAAGGACAATTTTAAAGGGACTGAATTTAAGATTGCCTATGTTGATTTTATGGAAAATGCTACCGAAGGACTAGTTCTTGACCCTGAAGGAGAGCGTTACCTTAAAATAGTAGAAGCCAGTGACGGTAATCGACATAATCACTACCTCAAAGCGGGAGATATCGCCAATATACACAACCTATTATTTACGCTAGATAATCCGGTTGATGGTGCCATTAATATTGAAGTTGTGGAAGGTGAGTATTTCATTACCAGTCCTTTTGAGGGTTCATTTATGCGCATGGCCGACCAGTTTCAAGGCGAATTAACCTCAGAGGAAAGACAAGGATTAGAATTACGCTCTCTGTATTCTTTACCAAATTTCCAATTTGTGATCCCCGAACCTGTTTTGAGGGGAAAATTCGACATTGTTCAAGCAGAAGAAATACAGGCTAGTTCACGTCAAGATGCTTTACGCCTAGAAATATCCTCTGATGAAGAAAGTGAAATAGTTACTTTATTGGGAGGAAAAGGCTACAGTAATGATCCAAAAAAAGTATCCCTTAATGGTATGGACTTTTATTTGACCTATGGATCGCTTCAAATGGAACTTCCTTTTGAAATCAAACTCAATGATTTTATTGCAGAAAGATACCCCGGAACAGAAAAGAGTTATGCTTCTTTCGAGAGTAAAGTAACCGTTCTTGGTAAAGAAGAATTCGATTATGATATCTATATGAACCATGTTTTGGATCATCATGGTTATCGTTTTTTCCAGTCCTCTTTTGATCCTGATGAAAAGGGAACAGTATTGTCCGTAAATCACGATTGGTGGGGAACCTATATTACCTATACGGGTTATATCCTTCTTTATTTAAGCATGATGGGGATATTTTTTATAGGCAAAACACGTTTCAAAAATTTAGCCAAAACACTAGATAAAATTAAAGCAAAGAAAGCGGCCCTGACGATGCTATTGCTTTTGAGTACTGGCTCGCTTTTTGGACAAGACCACCTTAGCCTTAATCGTTCAAAAATTAATTTTGATTCCATTGTTGTGGCCGATGCTTTTCCTGAAGCCCAAGCAGCAAAATTTGGCTCTTTAATCATTCAAGATTTGGGAGGGAGAATGAAACCTGCCAATACTTTTTCTTCTGAACTTTTGCGTAAGGTGAGTAAGAGTGACACCTACAATGGATTAAACTCCGATCAAGTTTTATTGTCTATATTGAACGGCCCAGCCATTTGGTACAATATTCCCATCATTTATTTAAAACGCGGAAACGACTCCATTCGCTCCATTGCAGGTGTCGATAAGAAGGCCAAATATGCGCCACTAATTTCTTTTTTTGATCAAGAAGGGAATTATAAAATTGCCACACAAATGGAAGAGGCCTATCGCGCTGCAATTCCCAATCAATTTAATAAAGACTTTATAGAAGTCGATAAACGAATCAATCTCTTGTATTCTGCCCTCGAAGGAAAGGTATTACGCATCTTTCCTATTCCTGATGATGAAAACAACAAATGGGTATCGTTTCCTGAGTTGGAGGAAGCAAACTTTAAAGGCACAGATTCCCTCTATGTAAACAATGTATTGCCCCTTTATTTTAGTTCCATGCGTTTGGGGAAAACAATCCAAGATTATAAAGAGGCCGACGAATTATTAGAGAGCCTAAAAGGGTTTCAGCAGCGTTTTGGAAGTGCTGTTATTCCAAACAAGGATAGGGTAGCAGCAGAAATAACTTACAATAAATACGATATTTTCAAGAAGCTGTTCAGTTGGTATCTCTATGTTGGTTTCTTCTTTTTTGTATTGTTGATAATACAAATATTTAAGGACAGCAAGGCAATACGCGCTGCCATTCTATTTTTTAAAGGAGCTGCTTTTTTGTTGTTTGCTCTGCATACTGCTGGCTTAGCTGCTCGATGGTTTATCTCTGGACACGCTCCATGGAGTGATGCCTACGAATCGATGATATATGTGGCATGGGCAACAGTATTATTTGGAATTCTTTTTGGACGAAAATCCAACTTGACCTTTGCCTCAACAACTTTTGTAGCTTCAATGATATTAATGATTGCCCACTGGAACTGGATGGATCCCGCCATTGCCAATCTGCAACCTGTTTTAGATAGTTATTGGCTGATGATACATGTTGCAGTTATTGTTGGAAGTTATGGACCCTTTGCCTTGAGTATGATCATTGGTGTTATCGCTTTGTTTTTAATGTTGATGACAACATCTAAGAACAAAATTAAAATGGATTTGAATATAAAAGAGTTAACCATTATAAACGAGCTATCACTCACAGTGGGTCTAATCATGCTAACCATTGGAAACTTTTTAGGGGGCATGTGGGCCAACGAAAGTTGGGGACGCTATTGGGGTTGGGATCCCAAGGAAACTTGGGCATTGATCAGTATCATGATTTACGCCTTTGTTATACATATGCGATTGATTCCAGGATTACGCAGTAGATGGTTGTTTAACCTAGCCAGTATTATTGCTTTTGCCAGTATACTAATGACCTATTTTGGGGTTAACTTTTACCTTTCTGGATTACATTCCTATGCGAGTGGCGATAAAATAATTACACCTAATTTTGTTTATTACTCCATAGTGTTTGTTGCTCTTTTGGGAGTTGTTTCCTATTTTCCTTTTAAAAAGCATTATCAGAAATAATTTGGCATAATAGTTGTTTATTTCATGATAGTCGTAATTTATATCAAATGAAAAAACTACTGCTTATTCTGTTCGCTTTGCTTTTGGTCAATTGCTCTAAAGAAGAGCTATTGATTGATTCCGAGATTGATCGACTAAATACCTTTCGCGATTTGTGGGAAGCACAGTGCATTGATAGTTATGAAATGATCCAAGAAGTTAGTTGTTTTTGCGTAAGTGATTTTAGATTCCCAAAACGATTGACCATTGAAAATAATCGCCTTGTTGCCGTAAACGGTGGTCCATTTGATGAACAATTTCCTACTGAGTTCATGACCATAGAGGAAGCGTTTAATTTTATAGAAGATCGTTTATTCGAAAACCCAGCCACGGCAAGAATCTTTTATGACGGTACTTTTGGCTTTCCCTATTCCTTCTATTTTGATATGGACCTTAGAATAGCAGATGAAGAAATTGGCTATAGCTTTTCAGATTTTTATATAATTGATTAAACTTTGTCGTTATCTTTCCAAAAAAAAAAAAGAGATGAAGGCAAAAACAAAATGGCTCCTCTATGCAGTGAGTGGATTAGTCGTCTTTGGTTTTGGTCTATCCCTTTTGGGAGAAGCCATTTTCTTAAAACATACTAGCAGTTCTCATTGGATTAGCCTTGGCACCATTGCCTTAGTCGTAACCAACAGTGGTTTGTGTTTGTTTGGACAAGCAATAATCGAAAAGTTAAAGGGATAATATAATTTAGAATGCAGCGATAAAGTCGTCTTCATCTACCCCTTTTGCCACCTCATTCAATGCTTTTTCAGCAATAGCACTAGATTCCTCTGCGTTAAAGCCTAATCCAATCACTAAGCGATTGAGCAATAGCACTTCTTCTTTGTCTGCGATATTATCAGCAAAAACCATGCGCGTCAAATCATACAATCGCTCCAAGCGATCTTTTTTGTTGACAGGAGGATTGATTGGGAATTTATCTGGATTTGCCATAATTTCAGCTACTTCCGTATCTTCCATTTCAAGATTGATCGCCGTTCTGTTTAAGAATGCTTTTTCTTCATCAGTAACAATACCGTCTGAAAGTGCAACCCGAACAATTGCCGCAAAATGATCGCGATTACGTTGTTTAAAGCCTGGGGTAAAAAGTTCTGAAAATGACATATAATTAGTTTTGACCAAAGATAAAAAATCAGTTAAAATAGCGAAGCGATATTGGCACTCATTTTAAAGAATTATGTACATTTCATCATTAAATATTTTTTTTGATGAAACCACTGAAAGTAATTAAGAATAGGTCAGATATTGGTGCAGGAACAAGAGGATCTGATATGGGAATAGATGCTCTTGAAATTGCAGCAATTAATGCCGAGAATGATTTCTTTAATCGCTATCCCTTTATTGACGTTCCAACCCACAACGAATCGATCTACGATAAAGTGAATAATACCTTTGCCAAACGCATCAACTTTGTTGCTGAACAGTGTGAGCGAGTCTGTGAGGTAACCTCAATGGTTTTACGTCAGCAACATTTTCCTTTGGTCATCTCTGGCGATCATTCTTCTGCCTTGGGAACTCTGGCTGGGATAACACAAGCCTATCCTGAGAAAACTTTAGCTGCTATATGGATCGATGCCCACGCAGATCTACACACTCCATTGAGTTCACCTTCTGGGAATATTCACGGAATGCCTCTAGCTGCCGCCTTGGGTTTAGACAATGAACAGTATGGAGTTAATACCATTGATGAGGAAACAAAGGCGAGTTGGGATAAGATCAAAGCCTTGGGTGGGGATCAACCAAAAATTAAACCCGAACATCTCATCTATTTTGGGTTGCGCTCTACAGAGGAAGCTGAAGATAAAGTGATTGAACATCTTGGGATTCGTTTTTATTCTGTCCATGAAACCCGCTATCGAACCCTTGCTGTTTGTATTCAAGAAGCCCTGGATCGCTTAAAAGAGGTCGATCTTATCTACATTACCTTTGATGTAGACAGCATGGACTGCGACCTGATTTCAAAAGGAACAGGAACTCCTGTTTCTAAAGGCTTTGACCCAGCAGAAATAAAACAGTTGTTACAAGGATTTATTTCTACTGAGAAAGTAGTCTGTTTAGAAGTATGTGAGATCAATCCACTTCTTGATGAGAAAGGAAATAAAATGGCGGAAACTGCCTTTGAAATCGTCAATACGATTTTCAGTAAATCCTAGTCATCTGTTTGTTCTTCCAAATATGCATAATGTTTTTTAAGCGCCCCTGAACTTGTTCTTGCTTTACGTTTGGCCAATTTGTGAATGGAACACGACAAGTCCACTAAACTAGCCTTGATGGTAGGATTCAGCTTTTCATCTTCCTGTAGGAGTTTTATTTGATGAGCAAAGTGGATTTGTAAACTTTGTCGAGATACATCAGGATTACTGACGCTTTTCACGATATCATCTAAAAGTGTGTCTAGTAATTCATTTACCGTTAACCCATTTCCTTCTAAGGTATTTTGTGTAGACAGCAAACGGTTTAATTTTTTGGTATCAAGCAAACGAGTCATGGCAGAACGCTGTAAATTCTGAAGATTAAGTAAAATTCCTTCACTTTTTATTTCCGAAATTAGTTGGGGCTGCATTAGCCATTTTTGGGTTTCCCAAACGTTTGTATTTAAAAAAGCCAAAGCTTCTCTTTGTTTGGTAACATCGACACTTTTATACGTTACTGCTTCATTTTGATTGGTATTGTGTTGTGTTTTATTTACACCTCCAATAATGCTGTGTACGTGGTTAATATATCTTCTGTATACACCCGTTAATTCACCATATAATTCATTCAAATCGGCATAGTCATCGTTGGGTTGAAGTGTCCATTCGATAAGGTTTTTTGCCACTATTTTCAGGTTTTTTAAGCCATATTGACTTGCTTTTACTGGGTCATCGCCTATGTTTTCTGTTTGCGCGTCTGGGTCATTTCCTCTGCCGCCAAACATATACATGGGATCCAAAGATTTAGCATCAACCATTTGGTCTAGTATTTTCTTTTCTTCTTCTGGTAATTCACCATAGTAGCGGTATCCCCATTCAATAGCATAATCGTCATAGGGTCCTAGTTGGCGTACAAAACGGATATTTTCATCGCCAGGTTGCGCGATATAATTGTAGCGTGCATAGTCCATGATGGTAGTAGCTATCCCATATTTTTGGGTGAATTTGCCTGAACGCAATGAGTCAACAGCATAGGCACTACTGGCTTTCATATTATGGGGTAAACCTAGGGCGTGTCCAATTTCATGAGATATCACTCTACGCATCATCTCGCCAATTTCCTCCTCTGGAGTGTCAAGGGTTCTTGCTTTGGGGTTTGCCGCTCCTGTTTCTAATAAATAACGGTTTCGATAGGAGCGAAGATGGTTGTGGTACCAAATGATATCACTCTCCAATATTTCTCCTGTTCGCGGGTCAGAAACACTGGGACCGGTGGCGTTTCTTGTGGTTGAAGCTACATAACGCACTGTGGAATAACGAATGTCTTCTGGACTAAAGTCTGGGTCTTCTTCTTTTGAGGGGGGATCTTTGGCGACAATGGCATTCTTAAATCCTGCCTTGGCAAAGGCTGTGTTCCAATCTTCAATCCCCATTTTAAAGTACTTTCGCCATTTTAAGGGGGTAGCTGGATCTAGATAGTAGACAATTGGTTTAACCGGTTCAACCAATTCACCAGCGGCATAGGCTTCTTTGTCTTTGGGCTCCAAACGCCAACGGCGAACAATGGAATACTCATCTGCTTTCAAGGCATCAGAGCTGTAGTTGATTTTATTCAAGCTAAACCATCCAACACGCTTGTCTTCATAGCGAACAGGCATAGGGTTTTCTGGAAGACCAATAAACGAATGATTGATTTGGAAACTAAACGTATTGGCTCTATTCGCTCGTGGCGGTTTATTTACACTAAAAGTTAAGGTATGAACAATCTCTGTATTCTTTGGAAAACTATTGGCACTGTCAATACTACTTCTTTTTTTGTCAACACTTCCAATTTTATAGCGGTCCTTATCTGCTTTTCGGATAATATTAAAGCCTGGAGAGTCGGCTAAAAAATGACTACTCACATCGATTAAAAAACGATCTTCTTCTTTGTTTTTAATATCAAAGGAAGCCAATATCGGTTGAAAATTGTTTTCAGCTACACTCAGAGCGATGGGATCAGTTTCGTTTGCAACACTGGAGTAGCTCACTTGCTTGAGCAGAATTTTCTTCCCTTTTTTTGAGAAGCGAACTACTTGTTCAGCTGTTTTTGAACCTGCATTCAAATAGGCAGAATAGTTGGCAGGAAGTTGTGCAATGCGCGTAACGACCAATAAGTCTTTTTCTAGAACAGTTGCATCAATTTCAAAGAATAATTTGTCTTCTTCGTTCAAATAGGTAGTTATGATTCCTTTGTGTTGCACCATTTTTGTGGTCAAAGAATCAATGGATTTAAGTTTGGTTGATTTCTCTTTCTTTTGGGCAGTTAGCGAAAGGCCTAGCAATAGCGTAAATAAAAAAATAGTTTGTTTCATCTTAAAAAATGGAATTTGATACTGATTTAATAGTTTGAATTTGATCCTCTAAAAGGAATGTTTAAAAGAATGGGGGTGGTGTGTTCTCCGTGTTTTGATATGATAAAGAGGCTGTTGTAATCGTCTTCATTCAATGCAGCAAATTTCTTTTCACCAAGAATTGCATTAACAAAGGCTGGTGTACTGTTCGAATGCCCCACAATTAAAACAGTCTTTCCCAAAGTTGCTTCTTGAAATTCAGCATTAAATAGCGTTTTTGGATGGTAGGGGAGAACGTTCAATTGTTGCTGTTTAGCTATGGGTTCTGCCGTTTTTTGTGTGCGGATGTAATTGGTTGAATAGATGGCATCAAACGAAACTGTTTTGAGAATTTCCGCCCAATATATAGCGTGTTGTTTTCCGATTTCATTTAATTCGGGATCTCTATTTGATTTGTCTGAAGTCTCTTTTTCGCTATGTCGAATAAGGTAATAGGTAGTCGTGCTTTCTTGTTCTTGTGCATTGAGTTGTGTTGCACTGAAGAGCGAAAGGCATAAAAAGGCATAGAAGGCTAATCGTAAACTCATGCGAATGCTTTTTGTAAAGATCAAAAAAATAAATAAAACACCCTGCGTTTATTTAAGCTTTTAATATGTAAAACCTTTTTAACGTCATAAAAGCTGTACACTTTAAGATATTAGACAATTAATTAAATAGGTAAAGCCCCTAAACAATTTTAGCAATGTTCTGTTTGCTGCACCCTAATTCTAGACATTCTTTACTCCTTTTGATTGACATATTTCCTAACAGAGAGCCCCATAAATTTTATAAAATTATTATGAAATGTAATTCTAGAATTAAACCCCACTTTTTTTCCTAGAGATTCAATAGTAAATGAATTTAAATAACCTGTATATTATATATTCTCAAATTAGTTATGTTCTATGAAAGCCTTCAATGATACTGATGTTCTTTTGCTGTTAACTCAAAAAGTGATATTTTTAAAATTATTAC
>Ga0115564_10002385_pt1 | contig 16412 bp, 11 predicted proteins | sample COGITO_mtgs_1105_7_FD_88680 | JGI IMG/M metagenome (GOLD analysis project Ga0115564, IMG submission 88680) | Pelagic marine microbial communities from North Sea - COGITO_mtgs_110523 | ecosystem: Environmental > Aquatic > Marine > Epipelagic | place: Germany:Helgoland, sampling site Kabeltonne...
ACGAGCCTGACCAACACCGGCGGAGGATCCGCCATTGGCGCGGCGCTGGGTGGTTTTGTCGGCGCGGTTACGGCAGAAGAGGGCGATCGAGGTCGCGGCGCCCTTCGCGGCGCGCTCGCTGGCGGAGTCGTGGGCGCCGGTGTCGGTGCGTATATGGACTATCAGGAACGGGAACTACGCCAAGCGCTTGAAGGGACCGGCGTGGGTATCGAGCGCCAGGGCGATGATCTGCGTTTGATCATGCCCTCAGAGGTGACCTTTGATGTCGCCAGTTTCGAGGTCAAGCCGTCCTTCTATGCGGTCCTCAACAACGTTGCTGATGTCATGATCAACTACCCTGAGACCGCCGTACTGATTGGCGGGCATACGGACAGTGACGGTTCGGACAGTTACAACCAGGATCTCTCTGTCAAACGTGCCGGGTCTGTGCGGAGTTTCCTGGCCGGGCAAGGCGTGCAATTCAGCCGGATGACTGCGATTGGCTTTGGTGAGCGCTTCCCCATCGCTTCCAACACGACCGAGTACGGCAAAGCCCAGAACCGTCGGGTAGAGATTACGCTATCGCCAGCTGAAAGCTAAGGCGAGCGGGTGACGATCAACACAAAAGGGGCAGTGACCTTCTCGGTCACTGCCCCTTTTATTTAGTGTGCTTTTGCCTCCAGACGAACCGATTGAACGGCGCTGAAAGCGATGCTTTAGAACGCAGAAACGCCCAGAAGTGCCAGCGTGTCCATCGTCACGCCCGTACCGATCTGACCATTATCGCGCTGGAAGCCATCGATCGCCCGCTGCGAAAGGGGGCCGAAGATGCCGTCGACGGGGCCGTTGTAGTAGCCTCGCTGCTGCAGAGCGACCTGGATGCGCTGGATGATATCCGGCGTTGTGTTGGTTTCACAGAGGATTGACCGCCACTCAGTCCGTGCCGGCTCAACAACCACTTCACGAGTGATGGTGTCGAACACGGGCGGGATTTCAATGATTTCCTCACGGGCCGGGACAACTTCAACGCGGCGTGTGACCGTCCGGGTCTCGGCCGGGATCAAACGCTCGTCCACGCGAGCAGGCGTGTTCACCACTTCGCGTTCCACAATTTCGGTGACCGCGGGGATGATTTCCTCACGGGTCGAAGCGGGTTGGATCATCACACGGCGCTCCACCTGCTTGGTGACCGCTGGTTCAGTGACCAAACACAGGATTTCACCCGTTGCTGCATCGATCTTCTGGATCGGGCCGGTGCCTGGCTTCCACACGGTCCGCTCCGGCACAACTACGATTTCTTCGATGATCGTGTCATACACCGGTTCAACCGGAATCAAGCGGCGAGCTGCGGGCCGTACGACGACTTCTTCCTGCACCGTTGTGTAGGTCGCTGCGACGGTGACAAGTTCGGTGGACGCTTCGCGCACCACTACTTCGTCCATCACGTCGCCAAACTGGGCTGGGATGATCCGGACTTCCTGACGCGCAGGCTCGACCATGATCTGCTCTTCGACAGTTTGGGTAACCGCAGAGAGTGCAATGCGAGCATAACATTCACCGGGTAGTGGGTTGGGAGGAAACGCGCTCGTGTCGAACCCCTGCATGCCCGAAGTCGCCGCGCCGAAGTCCTGCTGGACTGAGGCGTTCTGGACCATACCCGAGGCAAAGCCGCTGGAAGACGACGAAAAGCCCGTTGTTGTCGTTGTTGTTGTCGTGGACGAGCCAAGCGTTGAGCCGGAGCTTGTCGTTGTAAGTGTCGTCCCAGAGCCGTCCGTTGAGATGGCCGTGCATCCCGTAAGCAGCAAAGCAGTCACACCAGCAAGCAGCACGTTCGTGGAGTACGAGGTCATAGCACCGCACCTTTTTATTTATATGATCCCTACGAAGATTCCGCGAAACCATACCCCTTAAGAGTGATGAACTCACTTACGGGTTAATGATTCGGCTCGCAGGTTCCGTAATCTCATAACCGTTAAACCCGCCAGATCGCCTTAGAGTCAATCTCCGTGGCGGTAACATTCGCGGGGCAGGCGAGTGAGGCGAAGAACTGTTGTTTTGAAGTCACTTAGCTTTGTGGTCTAATGTAGGCGGATAATGCAGTTTGCCACAGTCCTGACAATTAGGGCTGGTCGAGCGAGTATCCAACTTCGCGAACCGTCCGAATCACGTCAGAATCCGCCTTTCCATTGAGTGCTTTCCGCAGACGACGGATGTGAACGTCTACGGTGCGGGGCTCAACTTCCTTCTCTCGCCCCCAGACCGTGTCCAGTAATTGCTCTCTGGAGAAAACCCGTCCTGGGAACTGCATAAAGTGTCTTAAAAGGCGAAACTCGGTGGGAGCCAGCTCGATCAGTGTCTCACCACGGGTTACCCTGTGGCTGCCCTGGTCCATTCGGATATCCGCAAAAACCAGAATTTCCTTCAGGCGCGCAGGTTGAGCCCGGCGCAGTACGGCGCGCAGTCGGGCGAGCAGTTCCTGTGGACTGAAAGGCTTGGTCAGGTAGTCGTCCGCGCCCATATCCAGCCCGCGGAGCTTATCCTGTTCTTCGCCCCGTGCGGTCAGCATGATGATTGGTACGTCGTTGGTTTCCGGGAAGCGCCGCAGATGTCGACACACTTCCAGACCAGACCGCAAGGGCAGCATCCAGTCGAGAAGGATCGCATTGGGTGCCATGGTTAACGCCAGATCGACCGCTTCCTCGCCATCACGCGCCACAATGGTATCGTAACCTGCGCTGCGCAGATTGTAGTCCAGAAGCGTGACAATGGCCTCCTCGTCTTCAACGATCAAGATGAGTGGTTTGCTGTCCTTTGCGCGCTCTGGAAGTTTATCGTTTCGCAAAAGGAAATCTTGGCTGGATATCTGCATCATTGTCTTCTCGAAGTCCCTGTTACCCGAAGGCACCCGCAACATAGTCCTTTGTGCGGGGATCCTGTGGATTTTCGAATATGTCTTTGGTGGCTGCCATTTCTACCATGTCACCGAGATGGAAAAAGGCTGTGGTTCCTGCGACGCGCTGCGCTTGCTGCATGTTGTGGGTGACAATCACAATGGCATAATCCTTCGCGAGTTCGAGGATCAGCCGTTCGACTGTGCCTGTTGCGATGGGATCAAGTGCTGAGCATGGCTCGTCCATCAGAATGACCTCCGGTGAAACGGCAACGGTGCGTGCGATACACAGGCGCTGCTGTTGACCGCCGGAAAGGCCCATTGCTTCAGCCTCCAGCCGGTCGTAGACTTCTTCCCAAAGCCCCGCCGAGGTGAGCGCCTGTTCAACAATCTCGTCCAGCTCTTCCCGGTTCTTGGCCATGCCGTGTAGTCGCGGGCCATAGGCAACGTTGTCATAGATCGACTTGGGAAAGGGGTTTGGCTTCTGGAACACCATCCCCACACGTTGGCGCAGCAGAGTAATGTCCAGCGCAGAATCATTGATGTTTTCGCCGTCGAGCAGGATCTTGCCTTTGATCCGTGCGATTTCGATGGTGTCGTTCATCCGGTTAAGACAGCGCAAAAAGGTCGATTTTCCGCAGCCTGAAGGACCGATGAGTGCGGTAACGTGGCGGCTCTTGACCTCCATCGACACGCCCTTGAGCGCGTGGTTTTCACCGTAGAAGACATTAACATCGTCAGCCTGCATTCGAATTTCGGACATGCGTACTTCCTTAGTTTGCGCGCTCAAAGCGCGAGCGGATATAGGTCGCCAGACCGTTCATGGCGATAACCAGAGTCAGCAGGCAAACGATCCCCGCAGCGGTTTTGTTCTGAAACAGTGGATCATCGTCTGCGGCCCACTGGTAAATCTGTGAGGGCATGCCGACGCCTTTGGACATCAAACAGGCCGCCCCGGCATCACAAACGTCATTGATGAACGCATTCATACCGACCATCAGCAGGGGCGCCGTCTCCCCCGCGGCCTGCGCGAGCCCAATGATGACCCCGGATGCGATACCGGGCAGAGCAGCAGGCAGCACGTGCTGGAACACCGATTGTTGGTGAGAGGCGCCCATGCCCAATGCTGCTTCTTCGTAGCTTGGCGGTACAGCCCCGATCGCAGCGCGTGCCGCAATAATGACCGTGGGTAGGGTCATGAAAGCCAGCACCGTCCCGCCTACGATAGGAAACCCGCGGGAACCGGGGAACAGCCACTGGATGATCACCGCTGCGCCCAGAATACCGAAGATGATCGACGGCACCGCAGCGAGGTTGTTGATGTTGATTTCCATGAAGTCGGTGAACTGGTTCCGCGGTGCGAACTTTTCCAGATAGACCGCTGCAAGCACGCCCACTGGTACCGCCAACACCAAAACGACCAACAGCATCAGAAATGTTCCCTGAGCCGCTGCGGCAATCCCGGCGCGCTCTGGCGAGGTTGAAGAGGCGGAGGCGAAGAAACCTGGCCGTTGTTCCAGCAGTGTCCGTCCAAACAGCTTGAGTTCCGGCACGCCCAGATAAGGGCGAATGCGAATGCGGCCACTGTCGCGCCACTGGGTCAGCACAGACAGTCCCTGTTCATCCACAGATTGTTTGAGCAGGATCCAGTTTTCGGAGTCCACGTTCTTCTGGGTCCGCCGTTTCATGTCTTTAAACAGAACATCGGCATCGCCTGAGGCCAGCGCCCAAATGGAGACAGTCTCGCCTAGTTTGAAGGTGCCGCTGACCAGATTGTCCCGGATGGAAAACTGGGTTTCAAGGCTAATCATCTCGGCAACCTGCGCCACCGACTTGTCCCGCTCCCGCTCGGTTTCATAGCCTTCGAAGTGCTCCGCAAACTCGTCGGACAGCATCGTCTGAATCATTTTTTTGTAGCTGCCGCCGCGCTGCACAGAGCGCTGCGCGCGCTTGGCTTTTTTCGCGTCGGGCTCAATGTCTGCGGCCCACAAGTTCTGTGGAACGCCCTTTGACGCTTGGTATTGAGCCAGGTCTTCGGGCTTTATGATCGCCGGGTCTAGATACACGTCGATCTGAATGAAAGACTGTACAAAGCCGTAGTAGGACTTTTTGACCACGGAATACATCAGCGAGAACAGGAACAGCGCCGCAAGGCCCAGTGCCAGCAGACCGAGGCCACGAAAGATCAGCTCGTTGCGCCGACGTGAAGCCCGCCGTCGGGCCGCACTGGCGCTCAGATGCGGGGACAATTGGTCAGTCATCAGCTGTACCTCTGGCGGTATCGGCGCACGATCTGGATCGCTGCGAGGTTGAGCAGGAGTGTGGAGATAAACAGCACCAGCCCCAGGCCAAAGACCGAAAGGGTATTGGCGCGGTCAAATTCAGCGTCACCGATGAGCAACTCCGTAATCTGCACAGTCACGGTGGTCATCTGGTCGAGGACATTGAGCGTCAGGTTGGCCTGACCGCCAGCGGCAAGGACCACGATCATTGTTTCACCAATGGCGCGTGATGTCGCGAGCAGGAAGCCGCCCATGATGCCGGGGAGGGCCGCGGGGATCAGTACTTTCAGGATGGTCTCAAACTTATGTCCACCCAGCGCGAGCGAACCATCCCGCAAAGAACGGGGTACTGCCTTGAGCGCGTCGTCTGAAAGGGAAGAGATAAACGGGATGAGCATAATCCCCATCACAGCCCCGGCCACCACACCGGACTTCGCGCCAATGGCAAGATCGAGGTATTCCAGGTGTATCGGTGGCGGCAAAAACCGCAACTCCAGCAGCCATTCAATGCCACCGAAAAAGTCTTTGGCAAAGGGGATCCCCGATCGAAGCGCGAAAACGCCGTAAACGATGGTGGGGATGCCGGCCAAAACTTCGAGAATGGGCTTGAACACCCCGCGTACGCGGGGGTTCGCATACTCGGCCATATAAATCGCCGACATCAGGCCGATGGGGAGAGCCACCGTCACCGCCACCAGTGACACAACCAGCGTGCCGTAAAACACCGGCACAGCCCCAAGGTTAAAGCCGCCGGCCTGATCATCCCGGATGGGCGCATCCTTGGACCAGTGCAAGCCGAACAGAAAGTCCTGAATCGGATACTTGCTGAAAAACAGCTCGGCGTTGGACAGCAGCGCCAGCACGATGCCAACGGTCACTAGGATCGCGGCGGCCGAAGCCAGCATCATCCCAAAATTCGCCGCGCGCTCATGCTGTGCCTGGGCGCGGTTGCGCGGGCGAACAAAAGCGACGGAGCCCAGAACGCCGATGATAATGCCGAGCGCGATCACGGCAAGGTAGCCCAGCCGGTAAGCGTCCTGAGCCCCCCTCATACGGGCGGCGGCGTCAGCGATGGCGGCGTTCGAATTGACGGTGCCGTCCCGCAGGGCGTTAGTTGCGTTGAGTAGTTTCTGAACCTGCAGCCCCAAATTGCCCGGTGAGACATCAGAGATGGCCACCGAGCCAAAATCGAAGAGCCATGAATAGGCGCCGATCCACGTCACTGCCGTGAGTAACACCAGAATGACGAAACCGATAAATGCGAGCAGGAAAGTCTGATCATCCAAGCGGAGGCGCATGCCGCTGCGGATCAGGGCAAAGACCGACACCGCAATAACAATCAGCGAGACGACATAACCGCCCTGACCCCAGTCGAGCTGGTCGCGCAAAAAGATCAGGACGGCAACGCCTGTCACCAAAAACAGAATGCGCGCCAGCATGTGGCTAATTTGAACAGAAAACAGCGTCAGAGAGAGGACCACCAGGACGAGGATTGAAGCCGCCCCATAGCCGGAAAGAATCGAAACCAAAATGCTGATTAACGCCAGCGCAAAAACCAGAGTACGGCCTCTGCTACCGTTGTAGGTCCGGGGACCCACGGTCCAAAGCGCCAACGCTGCCATGAGCAAGGCAAACCAGAACAGCCGACGGAGCCCATGCTGCTGGGCGAAATACTCAGCAAGACCCGGAAGCGCGGCCAATTGAGCTTCCGAAAAGCCCGCTGTGCTGCCCTGACCCTGGATCCCCAGGCCCGCAAGCGTGCTTCGTGCGAACCCGTGCAGCTGGCTTGGATCAATGCTCTTTCCCATCAAGACCAGAACTTCGCGTTCGATCATCCCGGTCAGAATGGGCGTGCCCACTGTTCGGTAGAGTATCAGCAACAGGATAGGGGGGAGGATCCACCACATCACTGTCAGGAAACCGTAAAAGCGCGGCAGATCGGGTAGGCCAAAGCGGTTCATGCCCTGTCGCCGGGCCTGTTCCAGGGACAAACGTGTTTGCCGGATCCGCTGGCGTCCAAAAGTAATGGCTGCCCAAATGTAGCCAAGCACCGCCGGAACAATCAAAGCGTAGGCCCCGAAGAACAGGGACAGACCGATGATCATGAAGATGAAGAATGCAATTTGCAGCGAGACGCTGGTGGTGCGGTTCATTGACTTTGAGTTCCCATCGTCCGTCTCTCGTCTTCAGCGGTTTGTCGTGCCCTACGGGCGGACGCTTCTCGTGGACTTGGCTCTTTTGGGAGCGAGCGTTGTCGTAAGAAGTGGCCCCTCGGATGGCTTGCAATATGCGATTCACCGTACTTCTTGCCGGTTCCGAACCGACCGCCCGCGCACCGTTGAAAGCACTAGTATGCTGTTCCACAGGCTGTGTTACGTAAATGTTACGATTATGTTACGGCGCTGGTAAAAGACGGACATAACTCATGATGATGAGGAATGGTCCTCATGAGCGGGCAGAATGACACTGAAAGTGGAGCCTTCGCCGACCTTTGACGCGACCAGCAATTGACCGCGATGGCGCGCTACGATGTGCTTGACAATCGCCAGTCCTAAGCCAGTTCCACCAATAGCCCGACTGCGCCCTTTATCGACGCGATAGAAGCGCTCAGTGAGACGGTTAAGGTGTTCTTCCTCTATCCCTTCGCCGTTATCAGAGACATCAATCCGCACATCGGTTCCGTTATTAATCGACTTTACAGCCACGCTAACTTTGCCGTTCTCACGCCCGTATTTCAGCGCGTTCTCGACCAAGTTCCAGAAGACCTGAGTCATTTCATCAGCATCGCCGCGCACCAGCTGGCCGCAGTTCGTTGAAATAACAATCTGCTGCTTGGCTGTTTCAGCCTGCAAAGACAACGATTCGATGACGGTGTTTAGCAGGTCGCAGACGTCCAGTGCCCCGCTGGGGATCACCGCTGCATTCATTTCAATCTTGGAAAGCGACAGCAGGTCTTCGACCAGCCGAGACATTCGGGCAGCCTGGTCCCGCATGATCCCGAGAAAACGCCCAGAGGCTTCGGGATCATCCCGGGCGGGGCCTTGCAGCGTTTCGATGAAGCCGACCAAAGTCGACAGCGGTGTGCGCAGTTCGTGGCTCACGTTGGCGACGAAATCGGCTCGGACGGATTCTGTCTGCCGCTGAGTGGTCATATCCTGCAAGGTCATGATCATGCGACCGCCTTGCGACGATGTCTGCTGCAACGGTGTAACCGTTGCGAGAATGGAGAGCGTCGGGCGCTGACCCCATTCGAACTCGAAACGGACTTCTTCGTTGTCTTCGTCGCTGGCTTCGACGGCATCATAGAGAATTTCGTTGCCGAAAATGTCTTCGACGCGCAGGCCGAAAGGGTCCATCTGCAGCAAATCATTCGCTGCGAGATTGGCCCACACAACCTTATATTTTTTGTTCACCTGAAGGATGGCAAACGGCAGCGTGTCGAGAATGTGAAGGTGCTGCTCAAGATGCGCGCGCAGGCGTTTGGGTTTGTTCGGCAGATTTTTGGACATGGGTGCGCTCCATCACGAGGGGCTGGAAGAAGAGGAACTAACCAACAGTGCTATCGTTTTTCCAGTTCATCCTGTCAAACATCAATGCCAGCACGCTCCCTCGGAAGGTCTGATAGCGAAGCCTTGACCAACCCCTAGGTAAAACGTAGGTTTCACCATAGGAATGGAGACTGATGTTTTCTGGGAGGGAAACCATGGCTGACGCAACTGTACAGCATCCGTGGCTGGGCAAATATCCGAGCTACCTTGATTGGAACATGGCCATTGAAACCGGCACGCTACCCGAGTTGTGGGATGAAGCTGTTGCGCGTTTTGGTGATCGGCCGTTTATGGAGTTTCTGGGAAACAGCTTAACCTACGCGCAAACCGACGCGCTGGTTGACAAGGCTGCGGCCGGTTTGCAGCAGATGGGCGTGGTTAAAGGCGACCGGGTTGGCCTGTTCCTGCCGAACTGCATTTACTTCCCCGTCTTTTACTATGCCATCTGCAAGCTCGGCGGCATCGTGGTGAACTTCAACCCGACATACCCGCCCGATCAGGTCGCGAAACTGACGGAGCAGGCAGGCGTCAAGACGGTTATCACCACAGATCTAAAGGCCGTTTATCCTAACGTGGGCCCGGTGTTCGAGAAGTCCCGGGCCAACGGCGGCGCGTTGCAGAACCTGATCATCTGCCCGTTTGCAGGATCCCTGTCTGGTCTCAAGTCCATCCTGTTCCCGCTGCTGCGCGGCAAGGACATGGTCAAGGGCATCAGCGGCCCGGGAATTACCACCTACAAGGAGGTCATGAGCCACGGTTCAGCCTACAAGCTGCCTGATCTCGATCCGACCGACGTCGCGGCTCTGCAGTTCACCGGAGGAACCACCGGTTTGCCAAAGGCGGCCACGCTGACACACGAGAACATCTACATTAACTGCCAGCAGGCCGGGCGTTGGTTTCCGGGTATTCTGGACGGACAGGAGCGCATTCTGACCGTGCTGCCGCTGTTCCATGTCTTTGCGATGACGATTTGCATGAACTACATGGCCATGCGCGGCGGCGAAATGGTGATGCAGCCAAATTTTGATAAGGACAATGCCGCCAAGGCCATTGGCTCGGGCGCAACGATCTTTGCCGGCGTTCCGGCCATGTTCAACGCACTGGCCAACCACCCGGACGTTCAGTCGGGCAAGATCAAGCTCGATGCGCTAAAATACTGCGTGTCCGGTGGCGCCGCCATGCCTTACGAGATCAAGACCAACTTCGAGAAATACGCACCGTGTTCGGTAACCGAAGGCTACGGCCTGTCCGAAACCTCTCCCATCGCCACCGCCAATCCGGTGGGCGAAGAGCCACGACTTCTCAATGACAAAATCAACTCAATCGGGCTGCCGGTACCCAATACGGTCATCGAAATCGTCGATGAGAACGACAGCGCCCAGCTCATGCCTTTGGGTGAGCGTGGCGAGATTGCCATTTCGGGCCCCCAGGTAATGCAAGGTTATTGGGCGCGCCCTGAGGCCACCGCAGAAAGCCTGCAAAACGGCCGTTTCCTGACCGGCGACATCGGTGTGATGGATGAAGACGGCTACACCTATATCGTGGACCGCAAGAAGGACATGATCGTCACCAACAACGGCTTCAACGTGTACCCGCGTGATATCGAAGAAGTCCTGTTCAGCCATGAAGCTATCGCTGAGTGTGCCATCTGCGGGGTTCCGGACACCAAGCGTGGCGAAGTGATCCTCGCGGCGGTTGTGCTGCACGAAGGCAGCTCTGCCAGCGCGGATGACGTATCGGCCTTTCTGCGCGGCAAGATCGTTGATTACATGATGCCTGATCGGATTGAATTCATGGATGAACTGCCGAAGAGTCAGGTTGGCAAGATCCTCAAGCGGGAAATTCGCGACATCTACTCGACCTGATCACAACAGGCCCTGTTCTTCAATGACGCGGCCCACACCGGGCCGCGTTCAACGCCCACTTCGCCCCACGTCTTCAAAGACCTCCGCTTCTGACAAAGGACCTCAGAAATGACCCAGATTGTAATTGCGCAATATTCGCGCTCTGCCTTTCAGCCTGCCCACAAGGGCGCACTGGCAAAGACCCGCCCAGACGACATGGCTGCGGCTGTGGTCAAAGCCGTTGTTGAGCGCGCTGACGTGGACCCCTCAACCATTGAAGACGTGATCCTCGGCAACGCGACGCCCGAAGGCGAGCAGGGGCTGCTGATGGGACGTCTGGTTGCTTTGCGCGCGGGTCTGCCCAAGGAAGTTGGCGGCGCGACCATCAACCGTTGGTGTGGTTCCTCCATGTCTGCGATCCACTATGCCGCAGGTCAGATTGCCATGGGGGCCGGTGATGCCTTTGTCGCCGCTGGTGTTGAGTCGATGACGCGTGTGCCGATGGGTGGTTTTAACCCGATGCCAAACCCGCAACTGATGCAGGACGTGTACGGGGTCTACATGGGTATGGGCGAGACAGCTGAAAACGTCGCTGAGCGCTATCAGATGACCCGCGAGAGCCAGGAAGTCTTTGCTGTGGAGTCGCACAAGAGAGCTGCCGCAGCAATGGCAGCAGGGAACTTCAAGGACGAGATCGTTGCCATTGATGGTGTAGACACCGACGGCTGCATTCGTCCGGACACCAACCTCGAAGGTCTGGCCGGATTGAAACCCGCCTTCTCCGCCGCGGGCACAGTGACGGCTGGCACGTCATCACCCCTGACTGACGGTGCAGCTGCTACGCTGGTGTGTTCGGCTGAATACGCGCGAGAGCACAACTTGACCCCGCTGGCGGTGATCAAGTCTATGGCGATCAACGGTTGCGACCCGGATGTCATGGGTCTTGGCCCCATAGGCGCAACCCGCAAGGCGCTTAAGCGCGCCGGGCTGGAGATCAGCGACATCGACATCATCGAGATTAATGAAGCCTTCGCCTCTCAGTCCATGGCCTGCATCAACGATCTCGGCATGGACGTGTCCCGCGTGAACCTCGATGGCGGCGCAATCGCGCTGGGCCATCCTCTGGGCGCGACGGGTGCACGGATCACGGGCAAGGCCGCGTCTCTGCTCAAGCGCGAAGGCAAGAAGTACGCGCTTTCGACGCAGTGCATCGGCGGCGGTCAGGGCATCACCACCATCATGGAAGCGGCTTAAGCCGGGACGCACAGGAAAACACCATGACTGAAATCAAGAAAATCGCCGTCATCGGGTCGGGCGTCATGGGCATGGGCATTGCGGCTCAGTGCGCCAATGCCGGGTTCAAAGTCGATCTGCTCGACATCGTTCCGGATGGTGCTAAAGACCGCGATGTTGTCGCCAAGGACGCGATCAAAAAAGCGCTGAAAACCGACCCCGCGCCCTTCATGCACAAGTCCCGCGCCAAATACGTCACGCCGGGCAACCTCGAAGACCACATGGACCGTCTCGCAGACGTCGACTGGATCATCGAGGTCATCATCGAACGCGCGGATATCAAGCAGGAGCTCTACCGCAAGCTCGCCGCCGTAGCCAAGCCAGAGGCGATCATCACGTCGAACACCTCGACAATTCCGCTGTCGATCCTGACCGATGGCATGGACAAGGCGCGGGCGGAGCGGTTTGCGATCACACACTTCTTCAACCCGCCGCGCTACATGCCGCTGTTGGAACTGGTGACGACCGAGGCGACTGACGCCGGCGTGCGCGAGGCACTGCGCCAGGTTTGTGATGTGGCGCTGGGCAAGAAGGTCATCGATTGCAAGGACACGCCGGGCTTCATCGGGAACCGTCTGGGCACGCTGTGGGTTCAGGTTGCGACCAACGCTGCCGAAGACCATGGCTTGACCATCGAGGAATCCGATGCGTTGGCCGGTCGTCACTTCGGCATTCCGTCGACGGGTATCTTCAAACTGATGGATCTAGTCGGTCTGGATCTGGGGCCCTACGTCTCCAAGTCGCTCTACGACAACGTTAACCAGGGCGACATGTTCCGCGAGGAATACCGCGAATCCAAGCTTTTGGGTGAGATGATTGCCGAGGGCTATACGGGCCGCAAAGGCAAGGGCGGCTGGTACCGCATGACAAAAATCGACGGTCAGCGGGTCAAGGAAGTCAAAGACCTGAAAACCGGCGAATACCGCCCTGTGGAGAAAGCCAAGGGCGCAGCCCTGGCCGTTTCAAAGAAGGGCGCGCGCGCTGTGTTCGATGCGGGCGACACGCTGGCCCAAGCAGCGTGGGAGTACATGTCCAAGTACTTCGTTTACGCCGCCGACCACGCGCTTGATATCGCCAATTCGATCTTCGACGTCGATGAGGCCATGAAGACCGGTTACGGCTTCAAATGGGGTCCGTTCGAACTGATGGACGAGGTTGGGCCACAATGGATCGCTGACAAGCTGCGCGAGGAAGGTCGTGCGGTGCCTGCGCTGCTCGACGCGGTCGGCGCGGGTTCGTTCTACAAAGTCGAGGACGGCGAACGCTCTTACATGCTCGCAGACGGTTCTTTTGCGAAGGTTGTTCGTCCTGACGGTGTGCTGCTGCTGTCCGACATCAAAATGCGCGCTGAGCCGGTGATGAAGAATAGTTCGGCGTCCGTCTGGGATCTGGGCGACGGGGTGCTGTGTTTTGAGTTTACCAGCATGGCAAACTCGTTGGACGAGGGCATCATGGTGATGCTCAACAAGACCATCTCGGCCATTGAAAAGGGCGACGAGTATAAGGCTCTGGTCATCCACAATGAAGGCAAGAACTTCTCCGTGGGGGCCAACATCGGCGTAATGCTGTTCAGCGCTAATATCGCAGCCTGGCCGCAGCTGCAGGCGGGCATCAAGGGCGGGCAGGACGTCTACATGAAACTCCGCTTCGGCAAGTTCCCGGTGGTCTCTGCACCGTCCGGAATCGCTGTCGGTGGGGGCTGTGAGATCCTCATGCACTCTGACGCCGTTCAGGCCCATGCGGAAACCTACACTGGCCTGGTCGAGGTTGGCGTGGGCGTCATGCCTGGCTGGGGCGGTTGTAAGGAGATGGTTCGTCGCCACCTTGGCAACAAGCGGTCTGCGCGCGGCCCAATGCCGGCGCTGGTCAAAGCCTTTGAGCTGATTGGCACCGCACAGGTCGCCAAATCGGCCATGGAGGCGCAGCGCGACTTCCTCATTATCAACGAAAAAGACACCATTACCTTCAACAAAGAACGTGTGCTGTTTGACGCAAAGCAGCGCGCTCTGGGACTGCTTGATGGCTACGAGCCGCCGGAAGAAGAAACCTTCCGCCTGCCCGGCGCCACAGGCCGAGCTGCCGTCGATCTGGCACTGCACGATTTCCACATGAAGGGCATGGCCTCAGACTACGATGTCCATGTGGGGCGTGAAGTCGCAATGGTGCTGACAGGTGGTGACACGGATGTCACTGAGGAATTAACTGAACGCGACTTGCTGAAGCTGGAACAGAAGCACTTTGTGGCGCTGGCCAAACAACCAAAAACCCTTGCGCGGCTAGAGCATATGCTGAGCACCAACAAGCCGCTGCGAAACTAATCGAATACGGCCAACTGACCGAATAAAGGGAGGCTCAAATGCCAATCACAGACGCTTACAACGCGCCCGTAAAAGACATGAAGTTTGTCCTGCATGAGTTGTGGGACGCATCCGAACTGAGCACGTACGAAGGCTACGAGGACGCCTCGCCAGACCTGATCGACGCTATGCTCGAAGAGGCGGCAAAGTTCATGAAAAATGAGTTGCTGCCCCTGAATCAAAGCGGCGACCGTGAAGGCTGCACCTTGGAAAACGGCGTCGTACGCACGCCAAAAGGGTTCAAGGAAGCTTACGACAAGTACTGTGAGAACGGCTTCACCTCACTTTCCACCGACCCGAAATACGGCGGTACGGGTTTGCCCCATACTCTGGAGTTCATGGTGCAGGAAATGGTGGTTTCGACCAACATGGCCTTTGGCATGTATCCTGGTCTTTCGCACGGCTGTTACAACGCGATCTATCTGCACGGCTCGGATGAGCAAAAGGACCAGTACCTGCCGAAGCTGAATTCGGGTGATTGGTCCGGCACCATGTGCCTGACCGAGCCGCACTGCGGCACCGATCTGGGCTTGATCAAGACCAAGGCCGATCCCAAGGGTGATGGCTCGTTCTCGATTTCAGGACAGAAGATTTTTATTTCTGCCGGTGAGCATGACCTGACAGAAAACATCGTCCACCTCGTCCTCGCCAAGCTGCCCGATGCGCCTGAAGGCGTCAGGGGGATCTCCCTGTTCCTCGTGCCGAAATTTATTCCAACCGCGGAAAACGAGCCGGGCCAGCGCAACGCCGTGCGCTGTAACGCTATCGAAGAGAAAATGGGCATCCACGGTAACGCAACCTGTCAGCTGTTCTTTGACGGCGCGGTGGGTTGGATGGTTGGCCAGCCGAACAAGGGTCTGGCAGCAATGTTCACCATGATGAACGCCGCGCGCCTGGGCGTGGGCATGCAGGGGCTGGGTATCGGCGAGATTGCCTTCCAGTCAGCCTTTGACTACGCCAAGGATCGGGGTCAAGGCCGCTCGCTCGGCGGGACCAAGTCCCCTGACAAGCCCGCAGACTCCATCCTCGTTCACCCCGACGTCCGCCGCATGTTGCTGCGGATGAAGGCGAACAACGAAGGCGGACGGGCGATGGCGGCATGGATTGCGCTCAACATCGACAAATCGCTCAAGCACGCTGACCCCGAAGTGCGGGAGCAGGCCGATGATTTCGTCCAGCTGATGACACCGATCATCAAATCCTACATGACCGATGCCGGCTCAGAGGCGGCTAACCTGGGCGTTCAGACCATGGGCGGGCATGGCTACATTCAAGAATGGGGCATGGAACAGCTGGTACGCGACGCGCGGATCGCTCAGATCTATGAAGGCACCAATGGTATTCAGGCGCTCGATCTCGCAGGCCGCAAGCTTGGCGCGCACTTTGGTCGCTACCTGCGCTCTTTCTTCCACCCGGTTTCCAGCTTTATCGAAGAAAACGCCACGAACGCTGACGCGGGCGAGTTTATCGGTGATTTGGCCAAGTCCTTCGGTTGGTTGCAACAAGCAACGGGTCAGATTGCGCTAAGCGGTCTGAAAGACCCTGAAGAAGTCGGCGCAGCATCTTCTGATTACCTCCGGCTGTTTGCCCTGACCGCGCTGGCTTACCTCTGGTGCGAAATGGCGCTGAAAGCCAAGGCAGCACTCAAGGAAGGACGCGGCGACGCGGCGTTTTACCAAGCCAAGATCAACACAGCCCGCTTCTTCTACAAGCGCATGCTTCCCGAAGCGCAGGCCATGTTCAAGATGATTGGCGCGGGCAAAGAAACCATCATGGCCATGGACGACGACGCGTTCTCCATCGCCGCCTAGATGCGCCCCGTTGCCATCATTGGCGCAGGGCCGGCCGGTCTGGCCGCAGCGGAGGTCGTTGCGGCCGCGGGCTTGCCGGTTGTGGTGTTCGAGCAGATGCCCTCACCAGGCCGCAAGTTGCTCATGGCCGGTCTGGGTGGGTTGAACATCACCCACTCAGAACCTGCCGACAGCTTCATCGCCCGCTACAGTGACGGCGCGCCCGCCCTACGCCCCATGATTGAGGCCTTTACGCCGGATGACATGCGCCAGTGGTGCCTTGATCTGGGTGAATCGACCTTTGTCGGCAGTAGTGGGCGCGTGTTCCCCGATAGCTTCAAGGCCTCACCGCTGCTGCGTGCGTGGTTGGTCAAGCTCGACCGGCTGGGTGTGGAGCTGCGCAATCGGCATCGTTGGACAGGCTGGGAC
>Ga0115564_10002393_pt1 | contig 16390 bp, 8 predicted proteins | sample COGITO_mtgs_1105_7_FD_88680 | JGI IMG/M metagenome (GOLD analysis project Ga0115564, IMG submission 88680) | Pelagic marine microbial communities from North Sea - COGITO_mtgs_110523 | ecosystem: Environmental > Aquatic > Marine > Epipelagic | place: Germany:Helgoland, sampling site Kabeltonne...
GCAACCACATTAAGTTCCACTCTCGGAGTCACTGAAGCAACCACATTAAGTTCCACGTTGGATGTTACAAATGCAACCACATTAAGTTCCACTCTCGGAGTCACTGAAGCAACCACATTAAGTTCCACGTTGGATGTTACAAATGCAACGACTTTAAGTTCCACATTGGATGTTACAAAGGCAACGACATTAAGTTCCACATTGGATGTCACTGAATCAACCACATTAAGTTCCACGTTGGATGTTACAAAGGCAACGACTTTAAGTTCCACGTTGGATGTTACAAAGGCAACGACTTTAAGTTCCACTCTCGGAGTCACTGAAGCAACCACATTAAGTTCCACGTTGGATGTTACAAACGCAACCACATTAAGTTCCACTCTCGGAGTCACTGAAGCAACTACATTAAGTTCCACTCTTGGGGTCAGTGAAGCAACCACACTGTCTTCCACATTGGAAGTCCAGAACGATGTGTCTATGAACACGAATATTTCTATCGGAGGAGCCACTACAATGGATTCCACGTTACAGGTGGATTTGGGAACCACATTAAGTTCCACTTTGGATGTTGCGAACGCAACCATCCTTGCTTCTACACTGGAAGTCCAGAATGCGACGACGTTGACATCTACGTTAGAAGTTTCACAAGACGCATCCTTTAATAAAAATATGTATGTGGAAGGAACGATTACATTATCTGGTGATTTGCTTCCTCTACATGAAAATGTATCAAATCTGGGTAGTGCTGAAAAACCGTTTGGAAGCCTGTTTATCAGTAACAATACGATTAATTTCGCTGGTGCGAGCGCAGAAGATGCTGGTTCGTTGTCGTTCAGTCAAGGCGGTATAGAAGTTCAAGCGAGTGGAGAAGAAGAAGTTCAACAATTATTATCGGTAGTAGATAACAAGGTGGCTATAGGTAAAGCAAGTAAGAATGCGATTACAAATTTGGATCTGTCTGGAACAATGTTGGTAACGGGTGATGTATCTATGAATACGTCATTATCGGTTGGTGGAACAACCACATTAAGTTCTACACTAGAGGTTCAACGCGATGCATCTTTCAATTCAAACATATACTTGTCTGGAAATATGGGTATAAACACCGAACCAAACGCCAATCTTGTATTAAATATTAATTCTACCAATGCGATTCAGTTACCAAAGGGAACTACCAATGAACGTCCAGTAGATAATTCAGGCGATGCTGGAAATGCGACATATAAGGGTATTATCCGTTACAATTCAGAACAAGACCAATTTGAAGGTTTCGGAGCTGGAAATGCTTGGGGGTCATTGGGTGGAGTAAAAGATGTGGATCAGGACACGTATATTACAGCCGAAACAAGTGCGAATGCGGATAACGACCAACTCCAATTCTATACTGCTGGTTCTGAGCGTATGATCATAGACGAATCTGGCGATGCGTCGTTTAATCACGGAGTAAATGTGGTTGGTGCTACTACGATGGAGTCTACATTGGTAATCGCAGGTGACACTTCTATGAACAACAATCTCTTTGTTGGCGGTGATTTGTCTTTGAACGGCGACCTCACCATTCAAGGTAACTTAGCGGTCTTCCAGACAAAAGACACGATGACCATGAATACTACTGTCAACAATTACGAAGTTATTATTACGAATGACTTGTCGTTAAATGGTGATATCTCAACAAGTGGGTCTGCGACGATTGATGGAACAACCACATTAAGTTCCACATTAACAGTTAACGGGCCAACTACTATAAACGCCAATTTTTCCGCTTTTAACATAACCGGAACAGATCTAAGAATGTCTTATGACGTCGATAGTGGACACTATTTGGGCAAAGCGCATATTGGATTTACAGGTATGTTTGATGGTGCTGGATTTTCTCATATAGACCGTAGAAGTATAACAGAATATGCTCTTTTACAAAATGCGTCTGGTATGACCTATCTGAATTCTGCATCTGGACAATCAATCAACTTCAGAATAAGCAACGACGACAAGGCGCAAATTACATCAGATGGCGATGCTATTTTCTATAACAACGTGGATGTTACAAAAGCGACCACATTAAGTTCCACATTGGATGTAGCTTTGGCAACCACATTAAGTTCCACATTGGATGTGACTGATGCTACCACATTAAGTTCCACATTAACAGTTCAAAATGATGCTTCCTTCAACGCAAATATACAGTTATCTGGAAATATGGGTATTAATGCTACACCAAACAGCACCATTGTATTTGACATTAGTTCAAACAATGCCATTCGTTTACCCAAGGGAACAATCGGTGAACGTCCGGTAAACAATGGTGGAGATGCTTCTTATAAAGGTCTCATCCGTTATAATACTGACCAAGACCAATTTGAAGGTTTTGGTGCGGGTAATACATGGGGTTCTCTTGGCGGCGTAAAAGACGTGGATGGCAATACCTACATTAGCGCCGAGACTAGTGCTGGCGCTGATAACAATGAACTACAGTTTTTCACTGATGGAAATGAACGCATGAGAATTGGCGCCGAGGGTGATGTATCTTTCAATCATGGAGTGAATATAGTGGGTGCTACAAACATGGATTCAACATTAGTTGTAGGCGGCGATGTAAGTTGCAATAGTAACTTATCTGTTCAAGGAACAACAGTTGTATATGTGATAAATACTACGCAAACAATACAATTTTAAATAGGATTCATAACTGAATAAATAATTTCATCATGATATAAAATTATTTATACACTTTCCACAAGACTGTTCTTGTAATCTTTATAGTTCATGACTTGTTTTTGCAGGGTGGTTTCCTGTTCGAGCGCATCTAGAAATCCAGAAGAAAAATTTACGTTGTTATTTTTTATTTTAGCTGGAACATTCAAAAAGGAAAAATTATACATTTTTCCCATATGAACAAAGCAGTTAATGTGTTTGGGAGGTTCCTCCTTTTTAATCTCCGTTTCTTTACTCTCCTTATTTACGGGCTCCTCCTTTTTGTCTTGTTTTCTCCTTTTTAAAAAAGGAGCATCCTTCATTTTTTGTTTGAAGGCGTCACTTTCTTTTTTCTGTTCCTTGGACTCTTCTTTCACTTCGGTAGAATGTATTTTGATAAGGGGGGAAAGTTTTTTCAAATCTTGATTATCAAAAAAGAAATCATGACATCGGAACGTAATCACATACTTCATTGCGACCGCATTCAATATGCTATATGGTATACTTGTATTGTCACTATAATAGGCAAAGCCCATTTTATATGGGTCATAATACATCACAATATTCCCACGAGGAGTATATTCAAACAGCAATTTTGTTTTCCATGCTCGTTCTAGTTCATTGTTCGCTTCTCGCAAACTTGCCTTCAACTTTTTGTTATCATAAAAATCCAACGATACATTCGTGTTCCATTCTTTGCTTGAATATTCGTCAAATGTTTTCAAAAACTTTTGCGTATGTTTTTCAACATACTGCTCCATCTCAGTCTTCGTTTTTTCAGGAGGAAATAGATAATGTTGAACCCGGGCATACAAAACTTTTGATACGGGATATACAAATGCGAATGAAAAAAACAGTAGTGGTGTTTGTCGTTTTCTCAAATAAGATATAACATCTACGAATTGTATCATAATATATGGTTTTGACGGTAATAATATAATAAACATAAAAGAAATACATTTATATTGTTTTTATTCTTCTTCTACCTGCTGTCTTCTCAACTCCATCAAATCCTGGATTTCTTTATCTAAGTGTTGAACCTGAATGCGGTCGTAGGATTTATTCGCATTGTTTGGATGCAGACACACTAAATACATATCTGTGACCTTTTTCCCGTATTTTGCCTCCAAAATGTATTTATAAACGTTCAGTTGTAACGAATAGTGCCAGAAATTCTTATCTGGTAAATGTGAAATACAAGCGGTGGTAGCATTTTTCGCATATCTCGGATTATCAAATTCATATTCAATCCCTTTGCTTCGCTTCCAATCATAAATCTGCAATGTGCCATCCGGATTTTCAAAGATCATATCAATGGAACCACACAACTTTAATTCTTCGTGATAGACCATCCATTCCGTTCTATAAGGCTTGAATTTGTCCTTATAGTCCTCTTCAAACCGAAGGAAATAATCAAATTCTTCGCTACCATCATGCTCCACCTCCATGTAGTTGTAAAAGCACTCAATATGATAATGCATTCTGGTTCCGGCTTCAGCTGCCTCATTTGAACTCCACATAGCCAAGATGTCTTCCTCGCTTTTTTGGTAATATTTATAAGTAGGGTCGTTTTTATGTTTTGGGTTTCTCAATACAGCCTTGAGTGCGACAGACGAATCAAATTTGGAAAAATGGCTATGATTCCATGTGGTGACGGAAGTATATGTTCCGCGTTCTCCATGAATAGTATAAATATGGGGTCCCTCTTCAAAGGAGATATGTTCATCGCGAGGATGAGGATATCTTTTCGCCAAATAATCAGGAACTGGACCAAGAGACATAGTATTCGTTTTGGATTATAAAAAATACAAACAACAACACAACAATATCAATTTTCTATTATATGATTTCATCCTTATTAGACAGACAGGAACACAGCAGCTTTTTTATTTGGCGCCGACATAACTTGTCATCCGAGAAAATCTTCCCGAAATAGCCAGGAAACAACTCATCATCTTGCTCGTTAAGCAACGCTCGTTTGTTTTCCCACCATATACCAAATTCAACATGGAACCGTCGGGTAATCGTACCAATATGCTTGTTCAATACAGAATTGGTTAGCATTTTCCACGTATTCTTATTTTCGCTATTTGAATCGTATACATAAAGAGTCATTTGTTTACTAGAAACAAACTGAATTGGGATATAACTCCTATCATGGATATCGTCAAATACTTGCTCCAGCAAATTATGTATTCCATCGTACAGTGTATTGTTTAAAACAGTGTCCAAATGTTGATTGATGTCAGGAAGAACATATTTGACCAACCAATCCGAGAACCCAATTTCGGGCTTGATTATTTTCAACATAGTAAGAGGGTTTGCCTGACGATTGGCGGTCTGTCGCAAGTTCGTATTGTCTTTTTCTAACTTCTGAATGCGTAGCGACATGTCTTGTAGTAAAGAATACATCTCTCGCATACTCGGGACACGGGCGTGATTGTCCAATATATCCGCTTGTTCGTCCTTCGTTTTATAAAAGAATTCACACGTGCTAACATGTCGGTCAAAGTTATGTTTCTTTATGTAGCCTTTTTTACAATATTTACAACAGTAATTGGATGTGGATGAAGACATGTTATTGATTTTTCGTAAGGTAACATAGTCTATATGTAATATAGTAGAAATCAATTTTGTTATGAATTTATTATTTAGCGCGAATAAAACCCAACAACTTATCGACCCCAAAAAACACCCCAGACCCAAAAGCAGTTTAGTAACTGAAGATTTAAGATTCAATATGGTGGATAGATTAAAAGGGACAATATCATGTTCAACTTGTGGAAAAAATAAAGTATAGCGACTTTATATAATGTTTAAAAAGATCATCTCAAACCGCCGTGTAGCAACTATTGCTATTTCTGTAGTTTCTTTGTTCGCGATTACTATGGCTCTGCGCAGAGTAGGCTTATATGAGGGCATGAATAACAAGGAGGAGAAGGAAGGCATGAAGAACAAGAAAGCGTCCGCCAAAAAGGCAAATTCCGAAAAGGAAAATATGAAATCCACCAAGGTAACAAAGGTTTTTGTTCCAGAATAGAGAATTTATATAATCATATTATATTATATAAAGGTCATTATGAGTGATTGTTTTAACAGAAATGATATATTTATGCAACCAACAACAAATCAATATGGAAGTCATATGATTATGACAAACGTGCACAAACCAAACAAAACCAAATATATTAACGTAGACACAAGATTTAGAGAAGATTACGCTTCTCGCGATCCCTACGCTCTTTCCAAATGTAGCGACGGAGTATGTGGTGAAACTGTTACGCCAAACCCATCATTCAACTATACAACGGAAGTAAATCATAACATTTATATTCCTGAACGCATTAACGAAGTAAAATCCATGAAAGTAAAAAGTGTAGAAATTCCATGCGTGTTTTACAATGTTTCAAATGCTTTGGGTAATAATAGCTTTAAAATTATTAATAATACCGTCGCATATGATTCAACTAACAATGAAAATGTAAATGTTGCTCCCCAGGACGATGTAACTTCGCAAAATGCGGCGAGTAACATTACCTTTATCGGTAAGGCTGACGCAAGTGGCAATAGCAATCTATCTTTTTATCAAGACGTGATTATTGTTCCCGATGGGCAATATACGGCAACAGAGTTAACAAGCGCAATCAACGCCAGAATACAACTGCTTGACCGCATTGACCAAAGTGGTGAAACGATCCCTACCGCAGATACGGACGATTTAGTGTTTGATATTTCATCTACTACACTAGGCACCAAAGCGCATATATACTCAAAGGGTTCAAATATGACGGTGGACTTTTCTTCTGATTATCAGGGTGTATCTAATATGCTTAATTTTACAAGCAGCTTAGGCTGGATGTTAGGTTTTAGAAGCTCAACTATCACGGTAGATTATGATTTAATATCTGAAACTGGTTATTCCGCAAACGCAGGAGTAAACGGATACGGACCGTCAGGACAGCCTATAGTGAATGCCTTATCGGTGGTCAATATGAATATCCCTAGGTATCTGTATCTCGCGGTGGACGAATATAACAACAAGGGAAACCAGCGGTCCTTTATTACTCCATTAACAAATTCACTGATTAACAAAAACATAATTGGTCGCGTTTCCATTGATAACGCCAACTATGGTTTTGGAAAACTATTAATCGCTAGTCTAGAAAATGGATTACTGCACAGCGATACGAGAACATACAGCGGGAAAACAGATCTACTTAAATTGAACGTGAAATTGTTGTATGAAAATGGCAATATTGTGTCACTTAATGGAACTGATTTTTCTTTTCTCTTAGAAGTTGAACACGAATAGAAAAAATAAAAGACCCTCAACATAAAATTGATATACAGAGCAAATAATAATAACAAGATAGTTAAACAATATGAGTCTCAAAGTTACCAAAATAGAGGATTTTGCCTATAAAATAGACGAAGAACGCCCAGAATCTTCGTCTATTAAGCGGATTACATTTAACAAAGAAATGGAGATTTCCGAAAATATGTTTCAAGGTTTATCTAACGAACAACGAATCGCGCTGGAAAAGTTTGCGAAGCGAGAAAATCTATTCCTTACTGGACCAGCAGGCACTGGAAAAACATATTTGATTAAAAAGATGTATGAACTGGCGAGCATGAATTCTTCAAAAAAAATAGCAGTATGTGCTATGACCGGCTGTGCGGCTTTACTGTTAGAATGTAATGCGAAGACACTTCATTCGTGGAGTGGGATTAAATTGGCAAAGGGCACCAAAGAAGAGGTGGTGAAATCGGTGTTATTTAACAAGTTCGCATTGAAATCGTGGAAATCCGCGCAAACGATTATCTTAGATGAAGTGAGCATGTTATCAAAAAAGGTGTTTGAGATTATTGAAGAGATTGGAAGACGTGTAAAACACTCAGATTTACCATTTGGCGGTATGCAAGTGGTATTTATTGGCGATTTCTTCCAATTACCGCCCATAGAGACGCATGGTCAACCAGATTCAGGTAAATTTTGTTTTGAAACTCCATTATGGTATGCGACATTCAAACCGGAAAACCACATTGAATTAAAGACTATCTTCCGCCAACAAGACCCAATCTACATTAACATTCTTCAGGAAATTCGTGAGGGAGAGATAAGCGAATCCTCTATTGATATTCTATCACAACATGTGAATAGAAAATGCGAAGAGTCAAAAGAAAAAACTCCCACAAAACTTTTCCCCAATCGGGCGAAAGCAGATTTAACGAATTCAACAATGTATTCTAAGATAAACGAACATGAAATTGTATATAATATTGACGTCATGACAAACTGCACTGTAAAATTGGACAACACAAAAAGTTTTACAAAAGACGAGGCTACCAAGGTTAAAAATGCGAAGCCAAAAGACTTGGAAATGGAGGCACAGTATCTGACTACAAACTGTCCATGTCAACCACTATTGCGATTGAAAAAAGGGTGTCTTGTAATGTGTACTATAAATTTAGACATGAATGCGGGAATTTGTAACGGTTCACAGGGCGTAGTAATTGATTTTGTGATCAAAGATACCGTTCAAACTCCAGTGGTTCGGTTTTCCAATGGTGTCATTCGCGAAATCAACCGACACTACTGGCAATCAGAGGACATCCCATGTGTTGCTGTAGGGCAATATCCGCTTGTGTTGGCATGGGCGCTGACTATTCATAAAATCCAAGGAACTACGCTTGCGAACGCAGAAATAGATATCGGAAACCGAATTTTCGAATACGGACAAAGTTATGTCGCTCTTTCGAGAGTAAAATCACTAGACGGTCTATATTTATCTGAATTTAACCCCGAACGAATTGGTGCGAACCCGAAAGTAATTGATTTCTATAAAAAAATCCAAGAAACTGCGAAAAAACCACAAAGTGTATTTACAAATACGGAAAACGCAACCAGCGAAACAAAGGATAAGTAAGACAAAACATAAAGAACGTGAAGAATAAAGGTATTTTTATTTAGATATCTTCTTGTATGGATATCATTACAAGGAAAAATAGTTTTAGAAAAATCAAGTTATTATGCAAGTGAGTAAGAAAAGAAGAAAACAAAGTAAATAAACACAACATAATTTATAGGATTATTATAACGAGATAAAAATGTCAGCTGCTTCTTGGAAATCGTATGGAGGTATTTATAAAACAAACAATATAAACAACCTGGGAGTTGGAACGATTGTTACCGATAGAATTTTGGTGCGCAAACAAAACACGACTGTATTAACGTTTACTGATAGTATAACTGTTCAAGGTTATCAAGACGTTACAGGCAATGTATTATCCACACAAAATACGGTGTCAATTGGTAGTGTATTTGCTGGAAACAGTGTGTTTGTAGACAACCGAATATTATTTGTAGATAATATAGTGAACAAAAAAGTAGAAGGTGACCCTGGATTTACGACTCCAAGCGCACCTATAAGCAACCTAACGGATACCTATCAATCGGCAACCAATTATATAGGTGGAAATTTAACAACTGTAGGCATAGGAACAAATGCCCCACGCCATTTTTTTGAAGTATATGAAAACAGCGATACGGTGAATGGAAATACGAATGTAGATACTACCATGTTTTCCGTAAGAAGTGAACGAAATAAAACAAACAGTATATTAGTATCCAATAATGACGGCACAGGAGTGAAAACAAAAGCAAATGGAAATGTGTCGTCGCTTGAATTTCACGCAAGCGACCTTGATACCACCGGTAACCTTATCGCAACGTTACAAAATTCGGGCAGTGATTTTAAGATTCAAAACGACGTGGGTAGTATTTATATTGACGCACTCACTCTCTATTTACAAAGTGATGGAACTACCAAAATAGACGTAAGTAACAATGTGACTATCTCAGCGCAATTATCGGTCTCCAATTCCGCCGTATCAAACAGTTTTTTAAGTGAATATTATACAGATGCTAGTTCAAATTACCAAACTACAGACGGCATTGTATTGACTGCGTCAGATGCGTCGGCAAATATTTTTCAACATTTTGTGAACACTTCAAATAAGGGCCTGTCAATTGGAGGAGGTGGATTTATAGAAAATAATAATGTCTCCACTGGCACAATCGGACTTTTATCTGAAAATAATTCCAGCTCAGATTCGTCGTTTATTCCTACGATGACGATTTGTGAAGGCACAAGCAAAATATCAAATAGAACAACGCTGGGTGTCAATACCTATTCGCCAAATACATCCAATTATACAATGGATATCAACGGCAAAACAAGAATCGGACATAGCGAAATACATATTCGCGAAAAGCCGGATTTTGTCATAAACAATATAGACTTTTCCAAAACAACGCCGTTATATGGTATGGTAGTGGGTGGAGTAAACGCGGAGTCATTATTTTCGGTATATGTCACCGAAGACGGAGGAGAAAATTGGACGATGAAGTCAATTAGTAACCCTACATTGACGAGTAACGAGAACAGTCATCTAAATAAGTTAACTATTCATGTTCACGGGTCAACTTATGCATATATAGTAGCCGAACGATCAGGCGTAGACGATATTATTCTATATAGCACAGATAAAGGAACGAATTGGGTAACTATATTGAGTGCGCTGAGTCTAAACTATAATAACATTTTCGGGTATTTTGATGTTAGTCATAATATATTCACGGCTTCTCCAACGAGCGATGATTCAAACCTATACTACTACATCGTAGGAAATAATACAAATACGTTCGCACTTGATATCACTTACAATACAAATCATTTTATAGAAGATTTTGCTGGAACAGAGAGTAATATCATTTATTCCACAGGACAGGATACAAACACGAGTGAATGTGTCATTGGAAAATATGTATTTGATGCGAGTAACGGTGGAACGACCACATATGAGTATTCTTTTTCAGGTCCAAGTAAGTTTAATCGTATTGTTGCGTATGACGACAATCATGTTGTTGCGGTTGGAAATGATTATATCGCATACACAAGCACCGGAGGCGGAGAAACGGGATCGGCATGGACACTTCTTTCTAATACTGGATTTAATTTACATGATGTGCATATACTGAGTTCTCAATATGGCATTGCTATAGGAAGTGGAATCATTGTATATTCAACTGATTCGTATAAGACATGGACACAAGTTCCAGATACGCTACTGAATGCTTCTGGCATGAAGAATCGGTTAATGAACGATTTGGACGCAAACAGTAAATTATCCATGTCTTCACATAATGTGTTGATTAGCAATACAAACAACACGAGTTCAAGCGAATTATTCAATAATTATTTGCCTACCCTCTTCAATACGGACATGAATGTCCTTGATATTTCAGGCGGAGTTTTCGTTTCAGGTAAAATAACATGCGATGAACTCTCAATAAAATCATTTGTTCTAGACAGTGGTGGTATCGCCGGTCAAACCATACAATTTTAACTAGTAACCATTTAAATAATATTTTTGGTGAACCTTGATATTCCAAAATAAACTGCGTTAATTTTTTTGGTAATAAAAAAATTAGCGGGAATTATATAATCAAACAATGTCTTCAACAATTACTTGGCTATCAGATGTAAGTTCAAATAAATTAAAAAAATCTTATTTTCGTGATTTTGTAGATATTAGTGGACAAGTGATTGTGCGCAACAATGAGGATATCAAATTTTTTGACCAAAATAATAATTATCAAACATTTAGCATAAATTCAACTGAATTCAAAGTTTTTGAAACGCAAAATTCAAATGTAGATATCAGCACGAACAAGCTAGTATTTATTCACGATTTGTCTACAAATGTTCAAGCCAAAATTAATTACTATGACCACACTCTTCAATACGTAGATACAAGCGAAAATGTAATGGAGTTCAATTCTGATATGTCTATGAATTACCAGTTGATGGTAAAAGGTGACGTGTCATTAAACAGCGAACTGTTTGTAGAAGATATCACTACATTAAACTCATTTTTAAATGTAATAGGTGACGTGTCTCTGAATTCCAAATTGTTTGTTGCTGATGATGTATCTTTAAACAATCAATTGCGGGTGAGAGATGTAACCACACTAGAGTCGTTATTGGATGTTCTTGGTGACGTCTCGTTGAATTCCAAACTATACGTAAGAAACGATGTCTCTTTGAATTCTAAATTGTTTGTGGACGACGATGTATCCATGAATAGTCAATTGCGTGTAGGAAATGTAACTACATTGGATTCATTATTAGATGTATTGGGAGATGCATCTCTGAATTCCAAGTTGTTTGTAAACGCCGATGCGTCCTTGAATTCCAAGTTGTTTGTAGGTGAAGATGTGTCCTTGAATTCCAAGTTGTTTGTAGGTGAAGATGTGTCCTTGAATTCCAAGTTGTTTGTAAACGCCGATGTGTCCTTGAATTCCAAGTTGTTTGTAGGTGAAGATGTATCCTTGAATTCCAAATTGTTTGTAAACGCCGATGTATCCTTGAATTCCAAATTGTATGTAGGTGAAGATGTATCCTTGAATTCCAAATTGTATGTGAATGACGACGTATCTATGAATAGTCAGTTGCGCGTAGGAGACGTAACTACATTGGATTCATTGTTGGACGTGATGGGAGATGTATCCATGAATTCCAAACTGTTTGTTGATAATGATGTATCCATGAATTCCAAACTGTTTGTTGTTGATGATGTATCCATGAATTCCAAACTGTTTGTTGGTGACGACGTATCCTTCAATTCTTACATGTTCGTCGTGAAAGACGTATCCTTGAATTCCAAGTTGTTTGTGGGCGATGATGCCTCATTCTATTCCAAGTTGTTTGTAAATTATGATGCTTCGTTTAACTCTCATTTGTATGTAGGTGATGATGTATCTTTGAATTCCAAATTGTTTGTTGCCGATGATGTATCTATGAATAGTCAGTTACGCGTAGGAAATGTAACCACATTGGACTCATTATTAGACGTAATGGGGGACGTATCCATGAATTCCAAACTATTTGTTGCAGATGACGTATCCATGAATTCCAAACTGTTCGTTGAGGACGATGTATCTATGAATTCAAAACTATTTGTAGGCGACCATGCGGTATTTGATAGGGATGTATCAATCAAAGGTAATTTATCAGTTTTTCATAACAAAAGCGAAACTGTCATCACAACAACTGTCAATAACTACGAAATCATTATTTCCGAAGATATTTCATTAAATGGCGAACTGTTGGTGAACGGGGATACTTCCATGAATGGAGACCTTTTTGTAACAAATGACGTTTCATTTAACAGCATATTACATGTGGGCAGTGATACGATACTTGATTCTACCTTGAATGTAATAAACGACGTATCTCTCAATTCCAATTTATTTGTAGCTGACGATGTATCATTGAATGCCAACTTGTTTGTTGCGGATGACGTGTCGTTCAACAGCAGTCTACGTGTTGGAAATATAACTACATTGGATTCCATGCTGAACGTGATGGGTGACGCATCTTTAAATACCCGTATTTTTGTTGCTGGCGACGCATCTTTAAATTCCAACTTGTATGTGGGAAAAGACGTTACCTTTAACCGAGACGTAAATGTAGGGAGGAATCTAAACGTTACTGCGAATATATCCGTAATAGGAGAGGTAGTTCAGTTCTAACCAAAATAATAATTGAATAGTTGAGACATACAAAGGTTTAGACAAAAAATTATTTATATATAAAACGATTAAAAAATCGGTTTATATATTATAAATAGTGTGAATGCCTCCATCACAGACAATACATGGATGGTTAGAACAAACCCCAGCAAATAAGTTTTTCGATACTTATATTCGTGGGGCACTCGATGTAAGTGGTTATATGCACTTAAGACACGGCACCCTTGTGTTAAGTGATGGCGATGCTTCTTTTAACGGCAATATGGTGGTGCAGCAAGATACGACTATCAAGAACAACTTATATGTAGAGAATGATAGTGAAATCACCGGAATTCTAAGACTACACGGAGATGCAAGTTTGAACTCTACTCTTGCAGTAGCAGATGATGTGTCACTGAATTCCAAACTTTATGTGAATGGAGTAACTACTGTAAACTCAGACATTATGCCGGCACACAACAACGTGTCTATCGGTTCAAATGAAAACCCTTTCAAATCTGTCTATATTAGTGGAAATTCTCTTCATATTGGCGGCGTCGACGAAGATAACACTTCTTTATCGTTGGATAACAGTGGCATTCTCATTACAACCAATGACGTTTCATTTGACGTAGTAACATTCCACAGAGTAACTGCGTCTACCGGTATTGGTAAGCGCAGTGATTCTACGAGTGCGAATTTTGATGTTTCGGGTTCGTTATTGGCATCTGGAAGAGCGGACATTCTTAGCGATGTAAGTTTTGGAAAGACCTTCACTGTGGAGGGCGCAACTTCCATGGAATCCACCTTGGCAGTGAGTGACGCAACCACTTTCCATTCTACTATGACTGTTGTTGGAGATGCTTCCATGAATTCCGAATTATCTGTTGGAGGAGCTGTTAATATGGACTCCACCTTACAGGTAGATAGAGCAGTTAGAATGAGTTCTACATTGGATGTGTCTGCTGCGACTATCTTGGAATCTTCATTGGAGGTGTTCGGTGACATGTCCTTGAATTCCGCTCTCTCTATTGGTGGAGCCCTCAATGTAGATTCTACGTTACAGGTGGATAGGGATGTTACACTTAGTTCTACGTTGGACGTCACTGATACAACTATCTTGCGTTCTACCCTAGAGGTGATAGGAGACGTTTCACTCAATGCTGATTTGGCTCTCGCAGGAAACTTGGTGATGGATGGTAATCTTACAGTGCGCGAAACACAGAGCGTGATTAATACCGTAGTGAACAATTACGAGGTGATTATCACCAACGATTTGTCTCTGAATGGTGATTTTTTCGCCAGCGGGGATGTGTCTTTGAACGCAAAATTAATGACCAAGGGTGATGTATCCTTCAATAGTGAATTATCTGTTGGAGGAGCTGTCAATATGGACTCCACCTTACAGGTAGATTTGGGAACCACATTAAGTTCCACATTGGCTGTTACTGAAGCTGCTACCCTAAGTTCTACTTTGGATGTTGCGAACGTAACGACTCTTGCTTCTACCTTGGAAGTCCAGAACGATGTGTCCATGAACACAAATGTGTCTATTGGAGGCGCAACCACAATGGATTCTACGCTCCAAGTGGATTTGGGAACTACCTTGAGTTCTACTTTGGATGTTGTAAACGTAACGACTCTTGCTTCCACATTGGAAGTCCAGAACGATGTGTCCATGAACACAAATGTCTCTATCGGAGGCGCCACCACAATGGATTCTACACTCCAAGTGGATTTGGGAACCACATTGAGTTCCACATTGGATGTTGCGAACGCAACCGTCCTTGCTTCCACATTGGAAGTCCAGAATGATGTGTCTATGAACACGGATGTTTCCATTGGCGGAGCCACCACAATAGACTCCACATTACAGGTGGATTTGGGAACCACTCTTTCCTCCACCTTGAACGTGTCTGACGCAACCACTCTTTCCTCCACCTTGAACGTGTCTGACGCAACCACTCTTTCTTCCACATTGAACGTGTCTGATGCAACCACTCTTTCTTCCACCTTGGATGTTGCGAATGTAACGACTCTTGCTTCCACATTGGAAGTCCAGAACGACGTGTCTATGAACACAAATGCGTCTATTGGAGGAGCCGTCACAATGGATTCCACGCTACAAGTTGATTTGGGAACCACATTAAGTTCCACCTTGGATGTTGCGAAAGCAACCGTTCTTGCTTCCACCCTGGAAGTCCAGAATGACGTCTCTATGAACGCGGATGTTTCTATCGGAGGAGCCGTCACAATGGATTCCACATTACAAGTGGATTTGGGAACCACCTTGAGTTCCACATTGGATGTCGCAAAGGCAACCACTCTTTCTTCCACATTGGGTGTTACTGAAGCGGCTACTTTGAGTTCCACCTTGGATGTCGCGTTAGCGACTACTTTAAGTTCCACTCTTGGTGTTACGGAAGCTGCTACATTGAGTTCCACCTTGGATGTTGCCCTAGCAACCACTTTAAGTTCCACTCTTGGTGTTACGGAAGCTGCTACGTTGAGTTCCACATTGGATGTCGCCAAGGCAACCACTCTGTCTTCCACATTGGGCGTTACGGAAGCCGCCACCTTGAGTTCTACATTGGACGTTGCCTTAGCCACAACGTTAAGTTCCACTCTTGGGGTTACCGAAGCCACAACTCTTTCATCTACATTAACGGTAGATGGAGACGTCTCATTGAATGCGAATTTGGCCTTGGCTGGAAACTTGGTGATGGATGGTAATCTTGTTGTTCGCGAAACCCAAAGTATCATGAATACCGTGATCAATAATTACGAGGTGATTATTACCAATGACCTTTCATTGAATGGCGATTTTGAGGCAAGTGGTAGTGCTACGCTATATTCCACCTTGGAAGTCCAGAATGATGTCTCTATGAACACGGATGTTTCTATTGGAGGCGCAACCACAATGGATTCTACGCTACAAGTTGATTTGGGAACCACATTAAGTTCCACATTGAATGTCACCGAAGCAGCAACCTTGAGTTCCACCTTGGATGTTGGCTTAGCGACTACTTTAAGTTCCACTCTCGGAGTCACCGAAGCTGCCACCTTAAGTTCCACCTTGGATGTTGCCTTAGCGACCACTTTAAGTTCCACTCTTGGAGTCAC
>Ga0115564_10002400_pt1 | contig 16366 bp, 18 predicted proteins | sample COGITO_mtgs_1105_7_FD_88680 | JGI IMG/M metagenome (GOLD analysis project Ga0115564, IMG submission 88680) | Pelagic marine microbial communities from North Sea - COGITO_mtgs_110523 | ecosystem: Environmental > Aquatic > Marine > Epipelagic | place: Germany:Helgoland, sampling site Kabeltonne...
CGGGCTGTTCTAAATCACTGCTGGAGACAAAAAGATCCGCTTGGGTTACGAAAGGTTTCTGCATGAAACGACGAACCCAAATACTCGTGCTATTGGGAATCCTCTAGTTATGCTGAGGTCTCTTTTAAATAAAGAAACCTAACATCCACATAAATGTGATGACCTCGAACCTGCTTTTGATCGAGTTTGGTGTGCAATTTACGCATCTGCGTGCCTTTGCGCGGACGGTTGAGACCGTTGCACTCAAGGAGGCAGTAACCCCCTGCATCCAAGGTTCTTGATTCCGTGATAACGATCCAAATTGGCCCCAAATGATATATGCGGCACAGATACAGACCCTTTTCCACAATCCCTGGCAGCGTATGATTGGCGGGGTATGATTGGCAGGGTTATGCGGAATTGGTTTGGCTGTTATCAATCCAGCTTCGTCATGCTTTGGACATGCATCACACCATTGATAAAAATCCGACCTGCCAATCCTAAAATACCAGTAGGCCTTACGGGTATTACCAACCCTCTCAACCTGCTGGAGCACCCTAAGTTTGCGGTGAATGTTACGTTCTTCGTCCGTCATAAACTCTTCCTCCATCCCAATTCTGGTAATTTAGAGGAAGTGCCCCGAGAGCAGGTACATATCTACTGCGCACCACTTGCGATCAATGTATCTTCTAAACCAAAATTTAAACAGAACTGTTGTCATCACAGCGGAACATTTTATTCTTAGGCACAATGGTTTTGTCCCGGTTTAGCTCCGGTCCCTTTCGAGTAATGTTTGCTATGAAGGAGAGCACGAATGGCACAGAGACACACAGACGCGTTTCGGCGTGATGCCGTGCGCATCGCGATCAGCAGCAGCTTAACGCGGCCCCAGCTTTCGTCAGATTTGGGTGTGGGTCTTTCGACGCTGAACAAATGGGCTGAACAGCATCAAAATGATGACCTGATATCAGGACCGCATGAAGACGTGGAAAAGAAAACACCCGCCTTCGCAAAGAAGTCCGCCTTCTGCGCGAGGAGAGGGAAGTGTTAAAAAAGGCGGCAATCCAGTGACCGTCAGGGCATTGCACAGCAATGCACCGAAAGGTTTCTTTGCGGACCAAAGCTGGTGAGGTTTTCTTTCATCGACACCTGAAAGCAAAAATGACCAGTCGCGTTTTTTTTGCAAAGTTATGCACGTCACATCGCGCGGGTTTCCTGTTTGGCGGGTGCGCCCGATGAGCCAGCGACAGTGGGGTAATATGGGGATCTTAGCTCATATCTGTGAACAGCGCCGCTTAAGCCTGCAAAGCTATGGGCGGCCGAGGATGGCCGAGGAACAGTAAAAACTGTGAGAAAAGGTGGGCCATCAGAGGGCCGGACGTCTGATGGGCGAGAATGGCACCAAGATCATCAGAACCCAGAAATACCAGCCCCCAACGGACAGCAATCACAGGTTCAACACTGCGCCAAACCTACTGGAGACGGACTTCTCAGCTGATGTCTCCAACCAGAAATGGCGGGAGACATCAGTTACATCCGGACTAGCGAAGGCTGGCTGTATTTGACCATTATTCTTGATTTATATTCTCATCGCGTCATTAGTTGGGCCATTGGCAACCAGATGAAGCAAGATCTGGCGATCTGCATACTGGATATGGCAGTGGCATTGCGACAACCACCCGAAGGGTGCATTCACCATACGGATCGTGGGTCGCAATATTGTTCCAACGAGTACCAGAAGCGCCTGTCCAAGCATGGCTTAAAGGTCTCGATGAACGGCAAGAGAAATTGTTATGACCATTCTATGGTTGAGACATTCTTCAAATCCATCAAGGCAGAGCTGATCTGGCGCAATCTTTGGGACAGACGCCGTTAGGCCGAGGGCGTGATATTTCGCTCTATTAATGGGTCCTATAACCCACGCCGTCGACACTCATCGCTCGGCGGCAAAAGCCCGTTGGCATTTGAGCGAAAGGGCGCATAACTGAGTTGAGAGACCTGAACGCAAGCGGGCCAAGACCACAATCGATGCTCGAAAATAAAGATTCGCAAAAACAACCCACGCTGAAACACTCGCCATGTATATGGAAGCCTCGGTGGGCAGGTCAAAATCACCACACTCAAGCAGTGTTCAATAGACGATTGCATTGGTTCATTTAAAAAAATTATAACAAAATTAACATGATATATGATCGGAAAAGACCCCAAACTTACTGGAGTGTGAAAGTAGTCTATTATGTCAAATTGGTCATGGTCACGAACCTGAGATGATGCTCGCAGATAGGCTGCGGTTTGTGCGGTTACTAACATCAGGATTGATTATTACGCAACGTCATCTATACTCAAATTCTCCTTGACGTCAAAGTTGATCAAAGCGACTGACTGCCACAGATTAGGATATAGACAAATAACCATGATGGAGAGACCTATGACAGCCCTACGCAGCCGGGGACGGCCACGCAAAGCGTCAAAAATCCAAATCGTGGAAAATGCAATGGCACTCTACTGGCACGACGGGTTGTCGTCCAGATCTTTAAACGAAATGTGCCGCCAACTCGAAGTATCCAAACCAGGCTTGTATCGAGAGTTTGGTGGCGAAGACGGGTTGATTGCCGAATGTCTGACGCTCTACGGGCAGACAGCCAACGAAACGTTCGGGGCTATTGTCAAAGATGACAAACCATTTCAGTTTCAATTAAGCAGGTTCATCGATAAAATTTTTACGCTCCACGACCAGTTCCCTGAGGGATGTTTGGTGATGCAAGCCACGCAGGAACATCGCGACCTTGGACAGGCATCTCTAGACGCTTTGCGGTCTGCCAGAGAAAGTTTTTTTGAAATCGTCCACCATTGGGTGCAGGATGCAAAAAAACGCGGCGCTATCGCATCAAATGTTTCGACCAAAGTCGCCTCATTTCTGATCTTAGCTCAAATACACTGCGTTCATTCTGGCTTGGTAGGTGGGCTCACAAAAGAGACAGTTCGGGAGCTGATTGATTTATCCTTGCAGTCAGTGGTACGACCAGCGCAGTTGCACTGATCGGTTTCTATTTAGATAGCTTTATTTTTCAATAATGCGCCCTGCCAAGTAAGGCTGGTACGGCGCGTTAGCCGCCATATATTCTGCAACAACATCAGCCAAGTCGGGGCCGAAATCATAGACATTTTTGGCCGTCTTGAACATTCTGTAGCCATCCCCTCCATTGCGGACATAATTGTTTGACACCACGGAATACACCTTGTTGAGATCAAGCGGCACGGTGCCCCCACTTAGCATCACCTGCACATCCCGCATGCGGTTACCGATCGTGGCCGCAGGGTCGAATGCGTATGTCAGGCCCGCCACCTGCGGAAAGCGGCCTGCACCCTTCTCGACTTGGCTGACGCCATTTTCCAATGCTTCCAGCAACGTCGCCCCTGAAACCTCGAAGGTTGAGAGAGTGTTTTGAAATGGTAAAACGATCAATATTTCGCCCATTGTCACCTCGCCGGCGTCAAGACTGGCGCGAATACCACCGCCATTCTGAATGGCAATCTGGACCCCTTGGGATTTAACACGCTCCAGCATAGCATCGGCGATCAAGACCCCCATCTCACATTCGTGGGTGCGGCACCCACCGACGATCATCTCAGCCCCAACATGGGCCACAATCTTTTGGCGTATTGCCTCCAAGGGCGCTGCTGCTTTGGCAATGCGCTGCACCGTTTGCGCATCCTCATCAACGCCTGCATCCATAATCAACGGCTCTCCCGTTGCGCTGACAACCCCACCCGCCTCATCGAACAAAACTGTCAGTTCTCCCAGGAGTTTTCCATAGGCATAAGCCGACACAATTGCGGTATTGCCAACCACAGTTGGATAGGGCCCCTCAGCGCGATCAGAAATATTAGAAAGAAACGTATTGGAATGCCCCCCGACGATCACATCCACGCCCGTGGTGGCGGCCGCAATCCGCTGATCCACGCCATACCCCGAATGTGACAATACGATGATTTTATTCACTCCCTTGGCAGTCAGTTCGTCAACTTCACGCTGTACTGCCGCTACCGGGTCTGTGAAACTTATGTTGTCCCCCGGGCTGGCCAGATCTGCGGTGTCCAAAGGCGTCAACCCGATCAAGCCAAGTTTTTCACCACCGCGTTCGATAACCGCAGATTTTGCCAGCTTGCCCAACAGGCGCGGCTCAGCGCTAATATCTGCATTTGACATCAAAACCGGGAAAGTGACCGCATCGATAAAACCGCTCAGGACCTCCGGTCCATCATCAAATTCATGGTTGCCGACCGTCATGGCGTCATAGCCCAATTTATTCATCATTTCAGCCGCCAACCGGCCTTTGTAATAGGTATAAAAAAGGGTTCCCTGAAACTGATCACCACCATCTACCAAAATTGAATTGGGGTTGCGTTGGCGTGCCTCTGCAACCGCCGTTGCCAATCGAGCGGAGCCACCAAAGCATTTTCCCTCAGCATTGTCGGCAGGATCGCAGGCGCTGTCATATTTGCTGATCGGTTCAAACCGCGCATGGAAATCATTGGTATGCAGAATGGTTAGGCGATAATCAGCAGCCGCGATTTCGGTACTGACGCCAAAAATAACAAGGCTTAAAACTAATCTAAAAATCATCTGAAATACTCCTAAAAGCATAAATATACCAATATTAAAAACACTATAGCCTGTGTAAGTCAAAACCTGATTGGGGCCGGTGCCATAATTATCACCCGCCCCTGCTTGACGGCTGACCATGTTAGAGGCATCACCGCGCTATGCTTATTTATAAAATATTCCGCGAGAGCGAATGGACCCTGTTGAGCAACGACGGAGTGACCAAGGGCGCTCCGATTGATTTGGCGGATGGGTTTGTTCATTTTTCAACCGCAGCACAAGCAGCAGAGACCGCCACCAAGCATTTTGCGCAAGAAGACGGCCTGATGTTGCTGGCGCTTGAGGCCGATCGTTTGGGGCCGGATTTAAAGTGGGAGCCCTCGCGCGGCGGCGCGCTGTTCCCACATTTGTACCGCGCTCTGCATCTAGACGATATCGTGTGGTCAAAACCCTTGCCAAAGGTGAATGGCACACATCAATTCCCCAAAGACATGTCATGAAGATGGTCGAAAAACTGGGTCTCATTGCCCTGCGCCGCCTTGATCCGGAACGGGCGCATGGGGTTGCTTTGAAGGCCCTTCAGATGGGACTTGCCCCCACAGCCACACCCCACGAGATGACGTCCTCGCGGCTACAGTGCCAAATCGCCGGATTGCAACTGGACAATCCGCTTGGACTGGCGGCCGGGTTTGACAAAAACGCCCAAGCGATTAAGCCACTGTCGCGCGCTGGGTTCGGCTTTTTGGAAGTAGGGGCGGCGACCCCGCTGGCCCAAAGCGGCAATGCCAAACCGCGTCTGTTTCGCCTGACCGAGGATCGTGCTGTCATCAACCGCTTTGGTTTTAACAATGACGGGATGGTGGCGATTGCTGACCGGATGCAAAACCGCCCAAAAGGCGCGGTGGTTGGTCTTAATTTGGGCGCAAATAAAGACAGCGCGGATCGCGCTGAGGATTTCGCAAAAGTACTGGCCCATTGCGGCCATGCGTTGGATTTTGCCACGGTCAATGTCAGCTCACCCAACACCGAAAGCCTGCGTGACCTTCAAGGAAAAGCCGCGTTAAGCGCGCTGCTGGCCGGGGTATTGGACACCAACAACGCCCTGCCCCGCCCGCTCCCGATCTTTGTGAAAATTGCGCCAGATCTGGATCGCCGCGAGCTTGAAGACGTGGCCGAGGTTGCGCTGTCGTCTGGCATAGATGGCATTATCGCCACCAATACAACGCTTAACCGCGACGGCTTGCAAAACCGCCACCGCGGCGAAAAAGGCGGCTTGTCCGGTGCACCGCTGTTTGAACGCTCAACCCAGGTTCTCGCCCGTTTGTCAGAGCTGACAAACGGCGATTTACCCCTGATCGGTGTCGGCGGCATCAGCAGCGCCGAAGACGCTTACGCAAAAATTCGCGCCGGCGCGCAAGCGGTACAGCTGTATTCGGCGCTGGTCTATACGGGGCTGTCATTGGTGCAAGACATCACCACTGGCCTTGATGCCTTATTGCAACGCGATGGTTTCAATAACGTTTCCGAGGCCGTAGGCACAGCACGCACCGAATGGTTGTAAATATCGTTAAAGACGACTATAATAATATTTAATCCACCTTTAATTGTTAATTACTGTATCGCTTGATAAATGGGTATCTGCAATGAGGTCACCTGCAACCACAAAACGCATAACGGCAGCCAACCGCAACCAATGGGATGCATCGGCAAAACACCATGAACAGTCAGATCAATGGTCCACGCTGAAGCTGGGTTTCGGTGAAAAGCAATATTCGGTTCTGGATGATATTGTTTCAGCTGGTTTGACATCGGCCGGGGTGGACGGCGCCAAGCTTGTGCAAATCGGGTGCAATAACGGGCGCGAGATTCTGTCAACCTTTTCCCTTGGCGCGCGCCAGGGGTTGGGGTTGGATCAATCGCAGCAATTTTTACAACAGGCCCAAACACTGCAAGCCATCTCTGGGCATAATTGCCAATTTTTATGTAGCGATATCTATGCATTGCCAAATGATATCGAGCAGGATTTTGACATCGCCCTGATTACCATAGGCGTTCTGAACTGGATGCCTGATCTCACCCGGTTTTTGAAATTGCCGCAGACCTGTTGCGACCGGATGGCCATATGCTGGTTTATGAAATCCACCCCTTTTTAGAGATGTTTGATCCAGAGAGCACGACCCCGCACACTCCAACTTTTTCGTATTTCAAAACGCAGCCCCATATTGAAAGCGGTCTGATCACCTATGACGGTGAAAAAATTGACAATCCCGGAAAAAGCTATTGGTTCCCCCATCAGCTTGGCGCAATCGTAAGCGCCATCACGGCCGCGGGGCTTCAAATCGCCAAGCTTGAGGAATTCCCTCATTCGATCCACGAGGTGGAGTATGATATTTTCGTCGGACAATCGGCACAATTGCCCATGAGCTATCTTCTGCAAGCCCGGAAACTCTAGGTGCGCAGGCGCGACGACAACAAAACACTACCGCACAGACATTGTACTGCTGTGGGTTCTTGTTGATCAAACACCCCTTCGCCTTTAGATCCAAACAGGAACAAACTGCCAGCATACCCGCTATTGCGGCCTTATACGCTCCAAGTGAGAAAGATCCTTCGGGCCAACTTAGATTTCAGGGCGGCATAATAGGGTTAGACAGGGCCGCTTGCAGCGTTATGAACTCCCACTCCGTTGGCCGATACCAGCTGAGTAATACCGTCAAATGGCCCGCGTTAATTCTATTTAATTGTATCAATAAGATATATTTCACATCTCGCCCCGCAAGCCTGATACCAAGTGACCAGAAGTGGCGGGTTCGTTCTTGCGTATGTGTGATATAGCATCCCGAAATGGTCGTAGCATCTTGCAAGTCGCCTTTTTTCAATGCACTCAAATGGTGGCTGTTGAATTGCTACCCGTTATTGTCGATCGATGCTCGCACCTTTTGATAGCCAAATTACGCCAATACCTTCTGTGCAGCCACTTTGGTTTTTCGCATTTCGCCCTCTGTCAAATGAGCGAACCCAAAAAGCTTTTCTTCATTGGGCCAGCGTTGAAGAACCCAGTCGGTTTTTGAACTTTATTGCGAAATCCTTGAGCGCTTTACTTCCTATAGTCCGCATGAGGCCAACTATAATTTCCGATTTGATGTCCGCCTTTCGCAAAAGCGTTCAAGGCTGAGACAGTGTGCCTATTCAACTGTTTTCCAATAACAAATCCAGTCGCGATTATCCCCTCCTCCAGGAGGGCCTAATTGATGAACCGCACGCTGGACAAGCCTTCGAACGGTGTGGTTCATGACGGCACCAAATGGGGCAAATCATCGAGTGTGATCGATGTTTCATCTGGCCAAACAAACGGTGGCAGCAATGAGATGAAAGCCGCGACCAGACTGCTAAAAATACATCGCATCAAATCAGGGTACTCAATTTTCAAAAAAACAGCCTCAACCATGCCCAGTTGGTAGTGTAATTTATTTTGTAGGCGGCCTCTTTCATCGCGGCACAAATGCATTTTAATGCAGCGCGACCGCCTCAAGCGCCCGATAGCGCAGGCCAAGTGTCAGCCCCCGCGCCACAAACGAAACCAGCAAAGCCACCCAAAGGCCATGGTTGCCCAAAAGTGGTAACAAACACAGGACAGCCAAAGCGTAGATGACAAAACTCACAAACATCATATTGCGCATGTCGCGGCTGCGGGTTGCTCCAACAAAAATTCCGTCCAGAATGAACGGTCCAAAAGCTAAAAGCGGGGCAATCACCATATAGGGGAGATAATTTCGTGCCGCCAAGCGCACCTCGGGCGCAGTTGTCATGATGTCGATAACCGCTCCGCCAAATAACAGAAATCCAAGCGCAAGAACCAGCGCACTGATGCCCCCCCAAACACCTGCCAAAAGTGCCGCACGTCGCACTTGGCCACGCAATCTTGCCCCAAACGCCTGTCCAACAAGTGCTTCTGCGGCAAAGGCAATTCCGTCTAGACCGTGGGCTGCAATCTGTAAAAACTGCAACAACACCTGATTGGCCGCCAAGGTCACATCACCAAAATCGGCGCCAAGAAATAAAAATGATACCATGATCATTTCCAACAGCAGCGATCGTAGCAGAATATCACGATTAATTGACCACATCAGTCTCAGGCGCGCACGGTCAAAGACCCGCGCCCAGTCGCGCCACGGCGGCGTCATAAACGTATGTCGGCACAGCCAGATCGCCAAAGCAAGCCCACTCCATTCCGCCACAAACGTCGCAATCGCCACACCTTCGACGCCCCAACCCAACCCCAGCACAAACCACAGATCCAGCGCAATATTTAAGCCGTTCATCCACACTTGGATCACCAACACCGCACGGGTACGTTCCTGTGCCACCAGCCAGCCTGTGATACCAAACATCGCAATCGCTGCCGGGGCGCTAAAAATTCGAATTGACATATATTGGCTGGCCAGATTTTCGACCTCGGGAGAGGCTGGCGACAACTGAAATGCAAGCCAGAAGAGCGGCTGTTGCAAAATCACAAACACCATGCCACCACCCGCACCCAGCAATAGAACCCGGGTCAAAAGTGCCGCCACTTCGCCGTGCTGGCCCGCCCCCAAGGCCTGACTGGCCAGCCCGACGGTACCCATCCGCAAAAAGCCGAACAACCAATAAAACGCGCTGAGAATAATCGCCCCAATTCCCACAGCACCGATCGGAGCTGCAGTTCCCATTTGCCCGACCACTGCGGTGTCGACTGCCCCCAGAATAGGCAATGTTACATTGGCCAGAACCACCGGTAGCGCAATATTTAAAATCCGCCTATGGGTGACCGCCAAGCGATCAACCTCCATCCTATTCAGCTTTCTCAGGCATTAGAAAATGCCCGTTGGCCTGCGCAAATAACCGGGTGCGATTGTCCTGCCACGCCTCAACATTCACCGAGGCATAGCGCCGCCCGGAGCGCGCCACACGCGCCCGGGCATAGGCATCACGCGGCAATCCGGACCGCAGATAATCCACCGTAAAATCGATGGTTTTAGGTAAACGCGGCAGATTGCCGGCCTCGAGCGTCGACAAATCGAGAACGCCAGTTTCCATGTCTTTCCATATCAGTGACCAGCTTAGCTCGATAATCGCCGTAATCTCGAGAAACGCACCGATCGCCCCGCCGTGTAATGCAGGCAGTATCGGATTGCCGATCAACTTGTCATCAAACCGCAAAATCGCCGTGAGTTCATCACCACGACGGTCAAATTCAACGCCCAAAAACTGAATATAGGGCACACCTTGCACCAGCGCGTTCAGCGCCATATCGCGCCGCTGTTTGATCTGTTGCACCGGTTCAGGGCGGCGACGGTTGACAGACGGCGTGGTGCTCATGAAACGCGCCCCTCGACCGTAAAGGCGCCAGTAGCTGTGGCAACAGGTCGGCTTTTATCATCGTCAAAAGCGGTTGCACGCACAAAGGCCACCGAACGCGTAACGCGGTAGCAAACGGCGCGGGTGGACAGCGCCTGCCCCGGAGTGGCAGGCCGCATATAGTCAATGCGCAAATCTATTGTCGCCGTGCCACTTGCACAAGCCGGATGACTGATCACCGCAGCGCCACAGCAGGTGTCCATCAACGTCGAGACGGCGCCGCCGTGAAGCACTCCAGTTTTAGGGTCGCCGATAAAACGCGTATCATAAGGCATTGTCATCTCGGCCTCTCCGTCGCCAAGATCGATAAACCTCATGCCCAGCGCAACCGCATGCGGAATGGCTTCCACAAACTGCCGGGCAATTTTACTCTTGTCGACCGCCACCATTAAACCCCGTTATCTGTCTATCTATACAGCTCTATTGCAGAAATTTGTAAACCTCTATGTTGCCCTTGCCAAGCCTTAGCCTTAGCTTAGGCACGAGGGAGAAAACTCATGTCTGATCCGCGGTTGACGTTCAAAGAAATGTGCGCAAAATATGACGTCACACCGCGCACATTACGTTATTATGAATATATAGAATTGTTGCAACCCGATCGGGAAGGTCGAGCGCGATTCTATGGTCCGCGCGAATGCGCTCGCATGACGTTGATTCTCCGCGGACGCAGGTTCGGTTTTCAATTGGAAGAACTCCGACAATGGCTGTTGATGTATGAAAAAGAGGGCACCGTCGCGCAGATGAAAACTTGGATCGAGATGGCGGACCGACAGTTGGTTGACTTGGCCATGCAGAAAGAACAATTGCAACTTGCTATGGACGAATTGCAATTACTCCGTAACGAGACAATTCAGGATTTAGAACGCAAAGCCTTATAGAACTAGGTTGGTGCAAGGTCACTCGGCCAACGTAAGGGCATAAGTATTAATTTACGCTTACGTTAACTGCACATTTATAATATCATAGCATAAATGCTTGGTTACACGATATCGAAATTTTTCCACCAAGCACCGAAAGCAAAGAGATCACAATGTCCAGCGAGACGATGACAATCCAGCAAATGAGCGCAGATTTTAAGGTAACCCCTCGAACACTGCGATATTACGAATCGATCAAGTTGCTTTGCCCGCAGCGCTCTGGACAGCACCGTATCTTTAGTAGGGGTGACCGGGTCCGACTCAAATTGATCCTGCGCGGCAAACGATTTGGTTTCAGCCTGGAAGAAATCCGCCAGTTACTCGATCTTTACGAAATAGGCGATCAACAACGCACACAGTTTCAGCGAACCTATGAGCTTGCCCAAGAACGGCTGCAAATTATGGAAAAACAGCGCACCGAATTGGACGAGACTATCCATGAATTAAAGCATTTGCTTGAACAGGCCCGCACTCACAGTACCGAAAATGGTTGGGTTGAGGGCGACAATTTAAATTAAGCGAACAACAATATTATTATTATTGGAGGTTATATGCCAAAATATGCAGCACCCATAAAAGAAATAGAGTTTATTTTATTTGACGTGATGGACATCGCCGCCTCGCCCATACTGGGCTACAGCGACCTTGACCCAGCATTGGTGGCGGCTTTGGTGCATGAAGTCGGAAAAATATCTACTGATATTTTACTACCCTTAAATACCACCGGCGATACTGAGGGCTGCCGGCTTGAAAACGGGATCGTGCGCACGCCTGATGGCTTTAAGGACGCGTTCAAAGCATTACGGGAGGGCGGCTGGAGCGGGATTGATCTGCCTGAGATCTACGGCGGTCAGGGCATGCCATATTTGATGGGAACGATCGCCAATGAAATATTTTCATCCGGCAACCAGTCTTTGGCAATGTTTCAGGGGCTCACTCACGGCGCCGCCTCAGCGATCCTGGCGCATGGCACCGAAGCGCAGAAATCCACTTATCTGCCACCGATGGTGGCCTGTGAATGGACCGGCACAATGAACCTAACGGAACCGCATTGTGGCACCGATCTTGGACTGATGCGCACCAAAGCAGTCCCACAAACCGATGGCAGCTATCAAATCACCGGACAGAAGATCTTTATATCAGCCGGTGATCATGACTTGACTGAAAATATCATCCATCTGGTCTTGGCAAGAATTCCCGGCGGCCCAGACGGTATCAAGGGGGTGTCGCTATTTATTGCACCCAAAGTGCTGGTACACAGCGATGGCACTCTGGGCGCACGCAATAGTGTCACCGCCGGCAAAATCGAAACCAAAATGGGCCTGCACGGCAACCCAACATGCGTGATGAACTATGACGGCGCGACAGGCTATCTTTTGGGCGAGCCCCACAAGGGGATGCGCGCAATGTTCACCATGATGAATGAGGCCCGCTTGGGCGTCGGAACACAGGCCATTGCGCAGGCCGAGATCGCCTATCAAAATGCAGTTTACTATGCCAAAGACCGCCAACAGGGGCGTGCCGCGCATGGGGCGCAAAACCCCGCAGACCCCGCTGACCCAATTATCGTACATCCGGATATAAGGCGCGCATTACTGGATCAAAAAAGTTATCTCGAAGGTGGACGGGCGCTCTTACTTTGGGGCTCTGAGTTAATTGATCGCGCACACCGCTCGCAAGACGAGGCCTCTTTGGGTTTAATCTCTCTGCTCACCCCGGTGATCAAGGGTTTTCTCTCCGATGAAGGCTACAAGATGACAGTTAAGGCCCAGCAGGTTTTTGGCGGCTACGGCTATATCGAAGAGGCAGGCATGTCACAATTCACCCGCGATGCCCGCATTACAATGATCTATGAGGGCGCAAACGGGGTACAGGCGCTTGATCTGGTGGGTCGAAAACTTGGCCAAGAGGGCGGGCGCCATATCCGGGCCTTTATCAAAATCGCAACCAGCTTCATCGACAGCCATAAAAGCGAGGATGCACAATTTGAAAAGACCTTTACTGCCCCGCTCGCCGCAGCTCTGAAAGACCTGCAATCGGCCAGTATATACTTCATGCAACACGCCCCGACAGAACCGAACACTGTCTTGGCAGGATCTTATGACTTCATGCACCTCTTCGGGCATACCTGTATGGGTCTGATGTGGGCACGCATGGGATGGGCGGCACATGAAGCTCTAAAAAATGACCCATCTGACGCAGCGTTTTACAAGACGAAACTGACCACAGGACGTTATTATATGTCACGTCGCCTTCCCGCCACCGCACTGCACCTGCAACGGATTAAAAGCGGTGGCGCGATGGTAATGGCGCTGGACGAGGCCGATTTCTAACTAAGAAAGCGGGGCTTTAACGAAATACAACACAAGACATTGTCCCATGTGGCTGTGTTTTGACACAAACTCAACCAGGCGGTACAAGCCCTCCCGATACTCCGCGACACTCAAACCTTCACAGCGCCCGGACGTGTGAAGTTGCGGTAAAGAGCAAATTTAAGGAGATATTTCATGCAGTCTGCGTGGATGAACGATGAACATAAGATGCTGGCCGATATGACGGAAAAATTCATCCATGAAGAATGGGTGCCGCATTTTGGCCGTTGGCGCGATCAGGGTGAAATGGACCCCTCCACATGGCAGCAAGCCGGTGAATTAGGTCTACTTTGCCCTTCAATTCCGGAAGAATACGGAGGCCCCGGAGGAGATTTCGGCCACGAGGCTGTCATTCTCATGGAGGGGGCCCGCTCAAATCTGGCAAGCTGGGGGCACGGGATCCATTCAGGAATTGTGGCGCATTACATTCTCTCCTACGGGACCGAAGAACAAAAACAACGCTGGTTGCCCAAAATGATATCTGGCGAGATTGTCGGCGCGCTGGCGATGACCGAACCCTCAGGCGGTTCAGATGTGCAAGCGATTAAGACAAAAGCGGTCAAAGATGGCAATGTCTATCGCCTCAGCGGTCAAAAGACCTTTATCACCAACGGCCAACATGCCAATTTAATCATCGTTGCCGCCAAGACAAACCCCAAAGAAAAGGCCAAGGGCATGTCGCTGATTGTGCTTGAAACAGACGGTGCTGAGGGTTTTCAACGCGGCCGCAATCTTGATAAGATCGGCCTGAAAGCAGGCGACACCTCTGAATTATTTTTCGACAATATCGCCATTCCTCCCGAAAACCTGTTGGGCGGGGAGGAAGGCCAAGGCTTTTACCAGATGATGAAACAGCTCCCACAGGAGCGGTTGATCATCGGCTGTGGCTCGGTCGGGGCAATGGAAGGCGCAGTCTCAAGAACCATTCAGTACTGCAAAGAACGCGAGGCCTTTGGCGGCCCGTTGACCCAGTTTCAGAACACCCGCTTTAAACTGGCTGAAGTGAAGACAAAAACCACTGTATCTCGAGCATTTCTTGACGAATGTATCATGGAACATCTCAACGGAGAATTGACCGTTGAGAAGGCGGCTATGGCGAAATACTGGCTGACCGACACGCAGGGTGAAGTCATAGATGAATGTTTACAGTTGCACGGTGGCTATGGTTACATGCAGGAATATGACATCGCAGAAATGTGGACGGACGCGCGCGTGCAACGGATATACGGCGGTACTAATGAAATTATGAAAGAACTGATCGCGCGTTCTTTATAAACGAAAAGCCGGCGCTCTGGCGCAACACCCAGCGCACCGAAAATAAATATCAAAGCGCCAAAACCTGAGCGTCTCAAAATCAAACTGGGCAACTGCTGGCCCCAAGTACCCGAATAGGAGTGACTATGACCCTACAACTGCATTGCTTTGGTGAAAGCGGTCACAGCTATAAGGCGGCGCTTGCTTTGGAAATGAGCAGTCTGGACTGGACACCCGTGTTTATCGATTTTTTTTCAGGGGCCACGCGTAGCGCAGACTATCACACAACGCTCAACCCAATGGGCGAAGCGCCAGTGCTTATTGACGGAGAGATCAGACTGACACAATCGGGCGCAATCCAGGACTATATCAGCGAAAAGACCGGCAAATTTGGTGGTACCAATGCCGTCGAACGTCGCGAAATCCTGCGCTGGGTGCTTTGGGACAATCATAAACTCTCATCCAACGCCGGCACGTTGCGCTTTTTGTTGAATTTCCTACCAGAAGCAAAGCGGTCAGCCGATGTGATCGGTTATCTCTCTGGTCGATTAAAAGCGTCATACAAGGTGCTGGACACCCATCTTGCGGGCCGCGACTGGATTGTATCAGACACCCTAAGCAACGCTGACATGACCTGCTGTGGTTATCTATATTACCCCGAACCCTTTGGATTTAAACGCCAAGACTGGCCTAACATTGACCGTTGGCTCGACAATATTGCTGCCAAACCCGGCTGGAAAGCCCCCTATGATCTGATGCCCGGCAGCCCGGCTGACCGCGCGTAAACGGAGATTATCATGACCGACGCTTATATCTATGACGCCCTGCGTACCCCTCGCGGAAAAGGCCGCAAAGACGGCGCGCTGCACGAGTTATCTGCGCTACGGCTGTCTGCGCAAACGCTGAATGCATTGAAAGAACGTAACAATCTGTCAGGTCACGCAGTCGAGGATGTGATTTGGGGCAATGTTACCCAAGTTGGCGAACAGGGCGGTTGCCTGGCACGCTCGGCGGTGCTGGCCTCGGATCTGGATCAATCGATCCCCGGCTTGGCGATCAACCGGTTTTGTGCCTCAGGGCTTGAGGCGGTCAATCTAGCGGCCAATCAGGTGCGCGGTGGCGCCGGCAACGGCTATATTGCCGGCGGCGTTGAAATGATGGGTCGCGTTCCAATGGGCAGCGATGGTGCCGCAATTGCCGTTGACCCAAGCCTGGCAATGGAGACGTATTTTGTTCCCCAAGGCATCAGTGCAGACCTGATCGCCACGCAATACGGATTTAGCCGCAATGACGCCGATGCGTTGGCCGTTGAATCCCAACGCCGTGCCAAAGCCGCTTGGGAAGACCATAGGTTTGACAAATCGGTCATGACCGTGCGTGATCAAAACGGTTTGACGATCCTTGATCGGGACGAATACATGCGCCCCGAAACCAATATGCAAAGCCTCGGGGCGTTAAAGCCATCGTTCAAAGATATGGGCGAGGCGATGCCCGGTTTTGATAAAGTCGCTCTGATGCGGTACCCGCATCTGCAACGGATTGACCATATTCACCATGCAGGCAATTCATCCGGTATCGTCGATGGCGCAGCCGCATTGCTGATCGGCAATAAGGCCTTTGGGCAAGAACACGGGCTGAGCCCGCGCGCGCGCATTCGCGCCACGGCAAAAATTGGAACTGACCCCACTATTATGCTGACCGGACCGGTGCCAGTGACAGAAAAAATCCTGAAAGATGCGGGCATGAACATCGGAGACATTGATCTGTTCGAGGTCAATGAAGCCTTCGCTTCGGTGGTGTTGCGCTTTATGCAGGCCTTTGATGTCGACCACGACAAGGTC